>OIWT01004286.1_pt1 | contig 11767 bp, 8 predicted proteins | sample 1587701 | NCBI WGS metagenome assembly OIWT01 (sample SAMEA3888904, study PRJEB22519) | human gut metagenome | biome: human gut; feature: human-associated habitat; material: faeces | place: Denmark | collected 2009 | reverse complement strand
ATCGAGCAAAGCGAGATGCCTGAGAGGGTTCGTGCCCAAACCCCACCCGTGAAAAGGCAATTCTGGAAAATCCGCAGATTTTCCAGAATTGCAAATTAAAAAATATATTTTCCGCTGATTATGCGCAGAGCAACGCGGAGCGCATTCAAAATCGTGCTGCGCCCGGCAGGGGAAAGGGCACAAAAAATGCTCCCCCTTGCGGGGGAGCAAATTCGGTACACAACGCCACGCTGTGCCGAAAAGAAAGGAGTGCAAAGTCAGTTTTCCTTTTTGCCCTGACGGTTCAGCACCCAGCCTGCGGCAAACAGCAGCACGCCGCTGCAGGCCAGCACCGGCACAGGCCAGTTCAACTGGCCGGTCTGGGGCAGAACAGGCTTATCGGGGGTGGAAGGGGAGACCGGGTTATCCGGATTTTCGGGGCTTACCGGGTTGTCCGGGGTGCCGGGACTTACCGGGTTATCCGGTGTGCCGGGGCTCACCGGCGTATCCGGGTTATCCGGCTGCTCCGGGAGATCGGGGGTGTCCGGTGTGTCGGGCGTATCGGGCACATCCGGGGTGTCGGGGGTGTCCGGCGTTTCCGGGATGGTAGCGCCTACCTTGGGGGTGGCGTCCACATCGTAGATCCAGTTGTCGCCATCGGGCATGGGGATGGACACAAGGAAGGGTTTGATGGCCTCGTAGCCGTGGGAGGCCTCGGTCTGCACGACCAAGTACAGACCCTGCGGCAGCTTGGTAATGTTGGCATAGCCCTCTTCGTTCACGTCCTGCTGGGCGGCAATGGCGGGCACAGCGGGCAGGTACTTTACCAGCTGGTCTGCCAGCGTGCTGTCGGAAAGATCGCCCAGCACGACACCGCAGCCCGTAAAATCGCCGGTATAGTCAAAGTACAGGTTGCCGTTGGTGCGCTTGACGGAAGCCACCTGATACAGGGTAAGCTCGCCGCCGCGCAGGGGCACATCGTTGTGGGTGTCGTACAGACGGACATGGAGCGAGCCCAGACGCCCCAGTACAATGTTGGCACTGGTGGCAAACGCCGGCAGGGCGCAGCATACCACAAGGCACATAGCCAGCAGCACAGCCGCCAGACGATGACGCAGATCAATGCTTTTCATGTTCTTCACCTCTCGTTTTCTTGGGTTTGCGTGTGGAAATCAGCATACCGATCAGCAAGATCAGCAGCATGGGCAGCGCCATAATGGGCGCAACAATAATGGGTTCAATTTTAAGCGCTTCGGCGGTAACGCGGAGGTGCTTGTACTGATCCGGGGTCTCTACGCGGCGGCCGCGTACCAGCAGGCGGTGGGTGTTGATGCCGTAGGGGGTGCAGGTCATCAGGGTGACGTAGTCCTTGCCTTCGGCGATCTTCAGCTCATCGGTCTCGGTGGGCAGCACGATGGAAATTTTGTCCACCTCGTAGGTGAGCACCCGGTCCAGCACGGTGATGGTAAAGGTATCGCCCACTTCCAGCTGGTCGAGGTTGGTAAACAGCTTTGCGCTGGGCAGGCCGCGGTGCGCCGAGATGACCGCGTGGGTGGACGCGCCGCCCACCGGCAGGCTGGTGCCCTCTAAGTGGCCTGCGGCGATCTGCAATACGCTGTCGCTGGTGCCGTGGTAGATGGGCAGCTCCACGCCGATTTTGGAAATGGTGATGTAACCCATAATGCCGGTGCCGGTAATATCCAGCGTGTCGTTGTAGCCGGAAAGCTGATCCGGGCGGTAAAGGGCGTTTTCGTTGGCGGCCACCTGTGCGTTAAAGGCATCGGCGGCGTCAAAGTAGGCGCTGTAATCCGCATCGGTCATTTTGTCCACGTCCTGCGCGTAGCTTGCCACCGCGCGGGACTGGTTGCGCTGGTTGACGTAATCGCTGATAGTGGGGTATAACATCACGGATAGACCCACGAAAAAGACGAGGATCAATATAATGGTGCTTTTGTTCTTTTTCATGGGCTACTCCCTAACGTTATAGTTTCAGGATCAAAGCAGGGGGCTTTACAGCCCCGCTCTGTGCAGGGGAAAAGGAGAGCTTAGCGGTTCTCCATGCGCTTTTTGGTAATGAGCAGGATGGCTGCTGCAGCCATCAGGCCGCCGCCAACAACGTAGAAGATGGTGGTGCCGATGCCGCCGGTGCCGGGCAGGGTAGCGCCGGCGTTGTTCAGAACCTTGATGGTGCCGGTAGCTTCCTTATTATTGATTTTATAGGAAACCTGACCCTTCGGATTAGAAGAAGTATTAGAAATAGTGAATTCAATCGGAGCGGTCAATGCGTTATAGCCTTGAGGAGCCTCAACCTCTTCCAGTTTGTAGCTACCGGAATCCAGACCAACGAAGTTGATCTTACCATCATCAGGAGTAGTTACTTCAGCAACAGCACCTTCGGATGCAGACCAGCCAGCAAACTTATAAGCGTTCTTTTCGCTATCATAGGTAAAATATGCAGTCTTGCTGCCATCGGAATTGAGAACTTTAAAGATTGCACCAGGCAGTGCTGTATCTGTGAAAGTACCTGCAGAGGTTGCACTCTCTACGCTGGTGTACTTGTACACATCAAAACTCCAGACGTAGGTCTTGGTATATTCCCATTCGGTCTCCTGTTTATCACCGTATTCCAACTTAATTTTGTTTTCGTTGCCAGTGTCGGCAATCACAGCATCTGCGGTAACCTGAGCATAATAGGTAATAGTAACAAGATCATTGGACTTCAGAACGCTTGTCTTATCATTAATGTTCTTGAACACAATGTCAAAGGTGCAATCATCACGTGTGGTATTGACAGTGTAGTTATCAGCAGAGAGCACGCTGTCGTTGACTTTAACAACAACAGAGTGTTCGCCATTGTTGACAAAGCGCAGACCATTGGACATAACATCGTGAACAACATAGTTCACAGGAGCGCCATCAATAACTTTGACAGTGGCCTTGAACTCAACGATATCACCGATGGAAGCATCGTTCTCTTCGCCGAATTTGCTTGTGCTGTTTTCCTTGACTTCCTTTTCGATGGTGGGCTTGCCGTTCTTTTCCTTAATGGTCACATTAGGGGTGGTAGTGCCCAGAGAGCAGATAACGGCTTTCGTGCCATCCCAGCCATCGGAGACGACCAGATAGTAGCCAAGGTCGGCAGTGACTACAGCCTTACCATCACTGGCAGTAACGGTATAATCAGCAGCATGGCTGCTGAGAACCTTCTGTGCTTCAGCAGCAAAGGTTTCAGCAAAAACAGAATCATCAACAGTGTCGTTGGCTACGGTAACGGTGCCGTCTGTGTTTACGGTAAAGTAATTACTCCACTTGGACTCTCTTACAAATGCAGACCACTTATGGTTGACCTTATAAACAACACCAGTATAAGGAGAATCGTCAGTATGTGTGGCGATGTCCATAATACGGTAGAAGCTATAGGTCTTATCGTTGACGGCATTATCGACCGTAATCGTACCAGTGGTGGCACCAGCGGTAGCACCCTCAGCCGCAAACGCCGGAATCGCCATGGCGCAAACCATAGCAACTGCCAGCAGTGCAGCCATGAGTTTCTTCATTGCTTTTTTCATGGAAAAAGCCCCTTTCTTTTCTGCCCCTTGCCGCCCCCTGCATTTTGTACAGGGGGGGGGGTAGGGGTGTCGTTTTTGTTCGGTCTATCGCGTAAACTTTGCGCCGGGCGGGCGGGGGCTCAGCCTCGGGCGTCCAGCTGGGGGAAGTGCAGCTTAGTCATCTGCCCTCCCTTCACGTCTGCGCTTGCGGTGGATAATACTATATGCCAGCGCAGACAGCATCATTGTGCCGCCCACGGCTGTATACGGGAGTGTACCGGTGCCGCCGGTAGAGGGGAGCTCGTAGCCGGGGGAATCGGTCTCGGTGTTGATGATGGTAATAGTACCATGCTGCACACCATCATTGCCAATGTAGCTTACCGTGTAATTTTTATTGGTGGCAACTTCCTTTACGTAGAAGTAGCAGTCTTTATAGGTTTCAGGGATCGCGTAGTTGTAAGTCCAGCTGTCCGTCTTACTCAGCGTGATGGTGTCAACCATTTTGGCGTTGGGGGTATCGCCCTTGATCGGGGTGCACCAGAGTTCCAGCTGGATGTTATCCGGCAGGCTGCTAGCGTCTTTGGGAATGGCTTTGCCGTCTTTGTCGATCCACTGCTTTACAAAGGTAAGTCGGTTGCTTTCGTTGGTCATTTCCAGATCAATGGAAGCGCTGCCCTTGTAGACATTGACGTTACCTTGGGCTACGCCGGTGTTAGTTTCACCGTAACGGCCGACAGCCTTCGTGTAGGCATCGACATCCGAGGTGGAATCAGATGTCCAGATGAAGTAATGCGCCCAATCTGTATCCGTGCGGTAGCCATCCGGTGCCTGTTTTTCGGTCAGCTTGTAAAGGTAATTGTGGGGGCGGTACACAGCACCGGTTGCGTCCTCACCTGGCTTTAAACCGGCAGCTTCGGAGAAGGTCAGGTCGATCTTACCGCTCTCGTCAGTTGTTACAGTCTGGACGTCCTCGTACTCACCGCTGCCGATGTTAAACCATTGCAGCTTGAACGTTGCACCGGGCAGCAGCTTTCGGGCATCGCGACTATCAACCTTATACAGATGCAGTCCGGCAGAATCGGCAGTGCCTCCGGCGCTTGTAGCCTGCGTCTTTGTGGAAATCTCCTCGAGCGTTTTACCACAAAGCTCGGCGGTGTTTTTCATGCGGTACTCGGTTTTAGAAGTGTTCCTGTAAGCATACTCCAGAACATAGGCATAACCGTTCGGGACGCTGACGGTAAGGATATAATGGTTGCGCTGATTTTTTTGGGTCTCCTTATAGTCCACAGTATATACACCATCGGCGATCTCTGCGCCCTTCTTATCGGGAGCGGTTGGGTCATAGCTGTACAACTTGACCGTAGAGCGTACCAGCGCGGCGGTATTTGATTCGTTGCCATCGGGGTGCATATCGTCTACCAGCTCGATCATCTTGTCGGTGCCAAGCATCAGCTTGTCGGGGTTGATGACAACAGAGTACCGTACATAGCCGAAATCATCATCATACCATCCGCGCTTGCTTATGATCTGGGATTCATGCTTGACCTCAGTTTCGGTGGTAGAGCTATACTCTCCCCATTGTGCAGAGTTGCTGAAAAATTTGGACTGCGTCTGCTTAGTAGCATCCCAGATGCTATCATCCACTTGAGCAGCAAAACGGATCAGGATGCGGTCGACAAGCTGCGGGTCGGGGTATTTCAGATACTTGAAATTACCAGTAAGACCAAATGTCAACTTCTGGCCGTTCTGCTGGACGCTGAAGAAGTCAGCGGTTGAAAGGTTTCCTTGAATCTGGGGCTGTTCATCGCCATTTTTATACCATTGTGCATCGGACATGTATTGCCGCCATGTATTGCCAGTGGTGTACATATCTTCAGCACCACGGCGCACTACTACATAGGCAGAGTCTTTAACATAGGTCAGGCCGTCCTGCAGGGTATCGGTGACGGTGGTGGCTGTCCATTTTGTCAGGTCGCCGGGAGTAAGCTCCAACTGGTAGTAGATATAGGTGCCCTCGTGCTTGACGCCATTAAAATCTGTATAGCCGTTGCCTTTTTCTACAGTGACATCGTTGGCGCTATAAGAGCCTTCACTATTCGTACCGCCGGCCGTATTAGAGGACGTTTTAACAAGCCCCATGCTGTTATCGGCGGGCACGGTAAAATAGTACGTGGCGGTCTTGCCTTCGCCCTTATTCTGGAATTCAATCTTGTCACCGGGCTTCAGCGCAGTTTTATCATACGATGCCTTGGTAGAGTACTCGGAGATCACGACCTCATCCAGATCGAACGTACCGGTCTTTTCAAACGTCAGCTTGAAAGAGCGAACTGTGTCGTTATCGTTCGGGGAAGTGTACTCATCCTTACAATCTTTTCCCGCGTAATAATGGATAGTAAGTTTAAGACCGGCAGCCAACAGATCATTGTAGCCGTAGGAATTTTCTCCCACAAACACCAGCAAGTTCTTCTGGATCGCTGTTTCCAGCTCGCTCTTGACGGCATAATGGTCGCCGTTTTCGGGCTTTTTGATGGTATCCTGAATCTCGACCTTGTTTGCGCCTTCATTATCGGGCAGCTGAACTTCCAACTTCCAAGGCAGCGTAAAGAGCCCGGTTGTGGTATCCAGATCGGAAGTGGTCAGGGTGGATTCATTATTACCAGATTTAGTTGTTTTGCTGACGACCTCGCTGCCTTTGTTGTAGCCGGCAGAGCCCGTGCCTTCCCACTTCTTGCCCCCATTGAGTTTGATCGTTGCAGTGTTGCTTACAGTGGGGTTCGTTGCAAAGTCAGCCGGGGCAGTTGTGGTATAGGTTACTGTATACTTGGAATTTGCATTCGGGTCGTTGAAGGGAGAATCAGTCGGGAAGGTGTAGGTGAATTTGTTTTTACCAATTTCAAAAGCAGTTTTGTTAACAAGCTTTTTGCCGTCCTTGTCCTTGATGATGAATTTGCCGGTCATTTCAGTTCCGGTAGGCAGGGTATCATTCAATTCAAGCCCGGCCAGCGTGTTGCCGTTGGGGTAAATCTCGATCGTCCAAGTGATTTCTCTTGTTTTTGGGTCATAGCTGCCATATTTTTGCAGCTCGTTTTGGAAACTGATTTCTTTACCGTTGCTCTCGCCATTGGCAAAAGCGGTATTTTTAATATTACCCCAGTCCTGCTTGGTTTTCTTGAACACAAGATCATATTCCAGCGTATAATACTGACCGGCGTTCAGTGCGGGCAGTTCGCCGTCGTTTTTTGTTGTGATCTTGATTGCAGGACGACCGTATTCTTCAAACGGAGTCACTTCGCAATCGTTGTACGGATCAGTGCTACCGTTCTTGTACAGCTTGACATCCTGATACTTGACATCCGAAATATTATTGATCTCGGTGATCTTATCTACCAGATCAATCGTCTCGCCGCTGCCGTTTTTCGTGCTTACGGTAACTTTGTAGTGCACCTTATAGGTACCGTCAGATTGCAGCGTATACTCAGAGCCGCTGGCGTTCTTTACGATCTCTTTTTTAACTTTAACGTCCGTCTGTTTTTTGATCTCAACAGTATGGTTGGTTCCGGGGAATCTGATCTTATTTTCAGTTGAGGTCGATGTTTCGCTTACGCGGCAATCAACGTAAAATGTGCCGCTGGTCTGTCCGCTCAGCGGTTTGTTAAAGGTGAGGGTAGCAAGACCGTTTGTGTCTACGGTAATAGTACCAATGGTTTCGTTTTGACCGTTAGCCAGATATCCGCTTGCAGTGTTTTTAAGCGGAATAAGATGGCTGGGGAGCTTGTAGGTCAGGATGCTTACACCCTGGGCGCTCCCATCGGGAATGTCAAAGCCATAATGCAAGGATACATTGTCATTGACGGTAACAGAAACGCCCTCGGGCAGTGTAGGGGCAGCGGTGGTGGGAGTGCCCTTGACCGTGTAGGTTTGGCCGTTGAGCATGATCGTACTGCCGGAGATCCAGTTTTCGTTCAACGTGGCCGTGGTGCTTGCAGTCATGGGCTCACCCGCCAGCGTAAGCATATCGGGTGCTTGCAGTGCGCCGTCAACGGCAGAGGAGAGCATCTCGTCTGCGTACTGGGCGGCGGCAACATCCACCACGGCCAGAACCTCGGCGTTGGAAAGGGTGACCTCGGCCACCTTGCCGTCCACGTCGCCGGAGATGACGGTCAGGGTGTTCTCGTCCGCCTCGCTCACGATGCCCACGGTCTCCACGGGCTGAGCGTCAGTCACGGTAGTGGTCTGCGGCTCGGCAGCGGGGGAATCCACGCTGGGGATAAGGGTGTCCGCGCCGGATGCAGAGGTGCCGGTGCTGTCCACCGGCTTTGCGGCGGGCTGCTCCGGGTTGGTGGTGCCGGGGAGATCGGGGGTGATCACGCTGTCGGCAGCGGGGGCGTCCTCGGCGGCAGGGGCTGCATCCAACGCAGAAGCGCCGGAAGTTTCAAGCGCTGCGCCGTTCTCGAAATCGGTGTCCATGCTGAACTGGTCGTCCAGATCGTCCGCTGCACCATCGGCGCTGCTGTCCACAGCCACGGTGCGGGTGACGTACTTATTATAAATAACGATGTCGCCCACATTGGCGGCGCTGCCGTCCTCGCCGTCCAGCAGCCAGTCCATGTCGCTCATGGAGCTGCGCAGGGAAAGCACGCTGGCCTCCTGCGGGATGGCGCTCTGGGGGATACCGGCGTACTTCAGGCAGTAGGAGAGGAACATCACGTCCCACTCGCCGTAGGGGTTGCCGTAAGACTGGCCGTAGCGGGAGTAGTAGCGCAGGGTCACGCCGTCTGCGGGGTCGATCTCGAAGTTTTTCTCGCTCTGCTCGTAGCCCAGCTGGGTCTTTGCCACGCTGAGCAGGTCCTCGTCCCAGTTGCCGGTCATCACGGCCTCGGCGTTGGCGGCCTGCCACTCCTCGGGGGTCTCAACGTCGGCGGAGGTGTCGCTCAGGCAGGCTACGGTGTGGTGATGCTCCGGCAGGGGGCAGGTAAGCACTTCCTCGTAGCAGGCGTCAGTGTGGTGGTGGTAGATGGGCTCCACGGTGTCCACCGCCGGCTCCAGTGCCACAGGCTCGGCCACAGCCATAGCCGCCAGCTCGGCGCTCTGGGTGGGCTCCACCACCTGCTCCACAAGCTCGCCCTCTTCCAGTCCACAGGTCAGCTCGTACTCGGTGGTATAGCAGCTTTCATCGTGGGTATGCTCAAATTTATCGCAGATCAGGCTGCCATCCTCAGGGTCGAAGCAGTCGTCACCGTGGACGTGCTCTTCTTCCATGCAGGTCAGCGGCTGCCCCTCGGTGTAGCAGTCGTCGGTGTGCTCGTGGGGCACAAACTCGATCTGCGGCTCCAGCGACAGCGGCGCAGGCTCAGCCTCAACGGTGGGCTGGCTGGTGGCAGCAGCGGCGGCCAGCTCGTCCGCATTTTCAAGCTCGCCTTCCTCGTAACCGCAGGTGAGCACCTTGGTGTAGCAATCTGCGGTGTGGGTGTGCTCCTCCTCGCCGCACTGGTACTGCGCGGTCATCGAGATGCCCACGCCATGCAGCTGCCAGTTGACGAACAGGGTGGTGATCATGGCAAGTGCCAGCACAAATGCGGTGTAGCGCCGCAGGGTGTGCCGGTTCTCACGGAACCGCTCCATGTACGTTTTAAGAATGTCGTTCATAACGAAATACCTCCTCCCGGGGTCAATGGATCAACGAGAAGCTGGACAAGGGCCATACCCTTAGAAAAACCCTGCCCACGATCTGGCTTTTTTCAACGCAGCCTATCACGCTGCTGCGGCTGTCGATGGAGGTGGCACGGTGGTCGCCCAGCACGAAGTAGCGGTTTTCCGGCACCTGATAGGGGAACCGGATGTCGCATTCGCCCACGGTCAGCGCGTCCACATAGGGTTCGTCCAGCGCCACGCCGTTTACCGAGACTACGCCGTTCACGTCCATATCGATCACATCACCGGGTTGCCCGATGATGCGCTTGAGCAGCAGCTTGTTCTGCCAGTAAAACCCGCACAGCTCGCCGTTTTCAATGTGGTTGGATTTTACCAGCAGGATAATGTCTTTATCGTTTAACGTAGGGTACATGCTGTCGCCGGAGACCTGAAGCACCGGCAGAAACAGCGTAGCCAGCAGCACAGCTGCTGCGGCCACCACCACCAAAATATAGATCGTACTGCGCAGCACCCGCTGGTAGCGGCTCTGGTACGCAAGACGCTCACGTTCTGCGGCCACTTCCTCGGTGGAAGGGATGGAAGCGAACCGGATATCGCGTTTTTTCATGTTTCCTCCGAAGGCAGGCCGTCTGTGCTGCGATACTGGTCCAGCAGCTCGTTAGCCTTGTGGTCAAATGCCTGCCAGCGCTGCTGCACCTCCTGCTCGGCGCGCTCTACCATGGCCTTGCAGTCGGCCTCGGTCTGGGTGCGCTTTTGCGCGGCGGCCGCGGTCATAGCGTCGCATTCCTGCTGTGCCTGCGCTTTCAGGCTGTCGGCGTCTGCCTGTGCCTGCTCCAGAATGCGCTTGGCCTCGCTGCGCGCCTGCGAAAGGGTATTGGCGGCGGTGGCGTTGGTGTCCGCAAGACTGGCCTGCACCGAGTGCAGATAGTCATCGGCGGCGGCCTGCGCAGCGGCGAACACGTTGTTCAGCTCCAGCGCGGCCTGCGCGATGGAACCGGCGCTTTCCAGCCGGAGCTGCCGGTCCTGCAGCTGCGCGGTAAGCGCGGCGTTCTGCGCCTTGAGCTGGTCCTCGCTCTGCTTCAGCGCATAGATGATCTCTATCAGTTCAGCGCGGTGCATTCGCCGCAGTTCACGATCTGCCATTTGCGTACAAACTCCCGAATGTAAAGATAACGAAAATTTTTTCGAAAATACCGAAACAACTTAAAGGAAATGCCTGATAATTCACTTGTTGCCACGCAATTTGCGCAGCGGGAGAGACCTTTTATAAACTATCTTAGTTTAGCACATTCCATGTAACAACAATATAACAAATCAGACACAAAATCAAGAGATAAAGCCGAAAAAATATCGCATTTTTTTGCTTTTTATATAGAAAAAGCCCAAAAAACGGCCACTGACCCCCCAAAAGCTTAAAAAGTTTGTTCACAATTCTGGAACGTGAAGTGCTGCGCAGTAATGCACTGAATTACAGCGTGTACGAAAAACGGGAGCCGCACTTTTCGAAAAAAGCGCGGCTCCCGGATCTGAACTTTGGGGTGATGCTTTTACTTGCCGAAGCTGCCCAGCAGGCTGTTCAGCGATACAAAGGACTGGTAGATGACGTTAACGTTGTTGATGATGGAGCTTGCACCGGAGAAGATGCGGGCAATGTAGTTGAACACCTTGCCGATGTCCAGGAAGGACTGATAAGCGTTGCTGGCGCCGCCGTCCAGATAGGTCATCTCCTCGGCTTCGATAGCGGAATAGCTGGCGGGCATTTTCATGGTAGAAGTAGTCATGGTAAGATCCCTTTCTTCAATGGTGTCATTGTGTTTACAGCAGTGTTCAGAACATGGTGGCGACCAGCAGGGTAGTAAGCAGGGCACCGGCCACAAGTGCAGGCCCTACATACTTTTGCCACTGGGTGGCGGCAGGCTGGGTGGTGGGCTGCGGCACGGTAGAAGTACCGACCTTGGCAGTCCAGTGGGCGTAGATGGTGGCGTCGGAGGTGAACACGGTGGAGGTGGTCACCTTGCTGCCGCCCACCGGCTCAGTGTACCAGCCGTCAAAGGTGTAGCCCGTCATGGTAGGCTGCTCGGGCGTGCTCTCCAGTTTGCCGGACAGGTTCGTGTAGGTTACCACGGTGGAGCAGATGCCGCCCTGGGCATCCATACCAATGGCGTACACGTTCTCTTCCTTTTTGCTCCCTGAAGTTTTGTCGGCGGCAAATGCAGCCGGCAGTGCGCAGCACAGCAGCGTGAACAGGCAAAGCCCGACCACCAGCGTTTTCAGGAATTTTTTCATGAGATCCCTCGCTTTCCTTCACAAAGATGGAGACACTGCCCCGCCCGGGGACAGCCCGGACATCGGCGTAGTTTCTTCAACTTATTTTTATCACATCCAGTGTACCAGAACCGCAACAAAAAATACAGTCTTTTGAGAAAATAATAAGAAAAATCAGGAAAAAATAAATTTCACCTTTGCAATATGAATCTTGTGCCCCCTGCGGACTGTGTTTTTTGAAAAACGCATCCCGCAAAACTTGCCTTTCGTAAAAACATGGAAGGATATGGAAAACGCAGGTTCCCGGCCGCAACGCCCAAAAA
>OIWT01004281.1_pt1 | contig 11780 bp, 5 predicted proteins | sample 1587701 | NCBI WGS metagenome assembly OIWT01 (sample SAMEA3888904, study PRJEB22519) | human gut metagenome | biome: human gut; feature: human-associated habitat; material: faeces | place: Denmark | collected 2009 | reverse complement strand
GCAGGACGATGGTGATGTCGTAATTGGGCGCCATGGTAAAGACGGCGGAGACATCATCCAGCCCGTCCACGGAGAGGGTGATGGTGTCGGTAAAGCTCTTGCCGCTGTCCCTGTCCACGGCGGCCTTGCCGGCCTTGAGCCATGCGGCCGTAAACCCGGTGGGCGAGGTCGTTTCGCGGCTCGTTTCGGTGGAGGTGTCATTGGTATAGGTGGTCTTCACCGTCTCCTGGACAAAGGAGGCGTTCAGGATATCATCACGCAGCAGACGGGCCGCGGAGCTGACCGTCAGATACGCCTGCCGGGCAGCCCGGTCATTCTCCAGACGGCGGGCCGAGGAGGTGGCGGCGGTGAGGATCACCGCACTGACCATACTGGCCGCCAGCAGCAGAAGGAGGGCCATCATCAGCGTGGCGCCCTGTTGGTTTTTCAGTTTGTGCACGGGAGGGCCTCCTTTCTGCGGTGGGTCATGGAAGGGTGTCCGGTGACGGCTCGGGCGTGGGATCGGTGCCGGAGCTGCTGTCCGGGGCGGATGGATCGTCGGAGGGCGTGCCCTCAGGGTCCTTGCTGCCGGAAGCGGGGATATCGGCGTCCGGGACGGTGGGGGCACCGCCGCTGTCCGTCGTTTTGGGCACGGCGGTGAAGGCCGTGTCGGCATACAGCGGCTGGGTGATGTCCGGCGTCCAGCTGATACCGGCCTCGGGGATGTTGTGGTCCGCCAGCAGCTGTCTGAGGGCCTCCACCGAGGGGGCGGAGCCGTAGGGGACAGACAGGGGGAGCGCCTGCCCATCCACCCAGAGGGTGGCGGTCACCCGGGTGTCCTCCTCCGTCAGGGTGTAGGGAATGGACAGGGTGAAGGCGTGACCTTCGGTGTCCGTCAATGTGACGGTGAGGGTGATCTGGCCTTGGCTGCGCCCCTTGACCGTCAGGGGACGGTAGGTGAAGGCGCTGGTGGTGTCCTTTGCCGGTGTGCCCACGGTGACGCGGAAGTCGTCGTTCTCGGCGCGGAACACGTCGGGATGGAGGACGGAGGTGTCCTCGTCGTTGGAGACGGGCATGGGCCGGAGGACGTACTCCGTGGCGTCGGCGCCGCCTTTGACGGTGACGCCGGAGACGGAGAGACCGTCAAAGGTGGCGGCGCTGCCCCGGCTGTACAGGTACAGCTTGGCACCGGCGTAGGCGGGGCGGTCGGTGTACGGCGCGCCGGAGGGCACGTCGTCCGTGAAGGCCGTGCCGTCCCGATCCATGACGCCCTGCCAGTAGACTGAGGGTTCGCCGGAGGTGTTGGCGATTCCCAGCACGCCCTGCATACGGACGGGAAGCACAAGGGGCAGCTGGCTGGTGAAGGTCTCGCCGCCGGGGGCGGTGTAGGCGGCGGTGATCAGGGTGCGGTCCTCACCCTCGCCGGCGGCGGTGAGGGTGACAGAGGCCGTACGGTCGGCATTGGTAACGGGAACAGAGGCCGTGAGGACCCTGCCGCCGTGCTGGGGCGTGACTGTCCATTTGACATCCAGTGCGCTGCCGCGGCTGTCGCGGGCGGTGAGCGTTAAATTACAGGTGTCACCGACAAAGAAGTCATCGCCGGGCAGGCCGTCCACGGAGATGTCCAGCGTGGAGGTGACGCTCACCAGCAGTCGGGCGGTATAGCCGCCCATTGTGGCGAAGACCTCGGTAGAGCCGACCGACAGGCCGGTGAGGGTCACAGCGTAGCTGTGCCGGACGTCCGCCGGGGGCGTCTGTGCCTGCGGTACGGAGACGTCCACAATGCCGTTGCGGGAGCAGGTGATGGTGGGTGTGGCGTCAGTGCCGATGTCCTGGGTGAAGTGCAGCGACAGCGTGGCGTTGGGGGTGGTGATACGGTCCAGCGAAAGGACGCCGCTGCTCCAGTACAGGCCGCGGGAGGGCCATTCGCCGTAGTGCAGGCAGGCGGTGCCCTGGGTCAATACGGTGGGGAAGGGGTAGTCCTGTCCGCGGAGGGCTGCCGCGCTGCCGGGGAAGCTGTATTTGCCGTGGGCCGACTGGCCGTTTTCCTCCGTGGTGACCCAGTGGAAGCTGCCGTCGTCGCTGCCGCCGTTCAGCAGCGCAGTGAAGCGCTTTCCGCCGATGTCTGCACGGCCGGACATCTGCTCGTAGCTCAGGGCCCTCAGGCCGTTGATGTTGTAGGGGCTGCTGCCGGTGTTCCAGGTGTACTTGGACAGATAGCTCAGATCGCCACAGAGCATATCCATCCGCGCGGTATCGGTGTTCAGCAGGGTGGACAGGGAGTAGTAGGTGTACTGTCCATTGGACTGGGTAGACTTGCCGTAGAAGGTGGGGAGGTTGCCGAAGTAGATCGCGGCGCTGCTGTCCAGGTAGTAGCAGTTGTTGATGGTCAGCCGGGCGGTGCCGCCGCTCACACCGGCGCGGTCGGCGATGCTGCCGATGAGGGAGATGCCGGTGATGGTGCCCTCCATGGCAGGGAAGGTCATGTAGGTGTAGCAGTTGTTGTAGGTGGGTTGGCCGTCCTTGCTGCCGGAGAAGTTGGAGAAGGTGGCGGAGAAGCCGCTGCCGCCGATGCCGCCGATGTACACGTAGGTGTCCGGGCCGGCCTCCGTGCCGCCCTGGGTCATTTTGACGGCCTTAGGCGTCGACTCATAGCGATCCACGAAGATGGTGTTGGTGCTGTCGTCGGTAGGGATGCGCTCGTTCAGCAGATCGTTGGCGACGGTGATGCTGCCGCCGGTGTAGCAGTCCGACACATCATAGCGGACGCCGCCCACCAGGCCGCCCACGCGGACATAGTTGCCCCACTGGGCCTTGTTCATGGCGCCGGTGTTTGCGTAGCGGTGGGTACAGTTGATATTCAGCTTGACCACGGCGGAGCACCTGTTCAGATTGGCGCTGGATACGCCCACCAGCCCGCCGATGGCGGCTTCGCCCAAGAACTGTCGGTTTTTGCTGTTGTCGGTCACGGTGTAGCCGGCGATAGCGCAGTTGCTGATGGTGCTGACCTTCGTCTTGTCCTTCAGGTTTTCATCATAGTCGTAGGCAATGCCTACCAGACCGCCCAGGGCGTAGGAGGTGGCGTAATTCTCCGGCCCGGTGGCACCGGAGGCGGGGGTGGCGTCGGTCTTGCGCTGGATAACGGCGTCGTTGTCGCTGTAGAGCACGATATTTTTGATCTCTGCGCCGGCGGTGGTACCGAACAGACCCACGTTGTAGCAATGGGAGGTGATGTTCACATTCTTGATGTAGTAGTTGCCGCCGTCGTAGATACCGCCGAACCAGTTGTACAGCGTCAGATCATAGGTTTCATTGCCCCTGTCGTTCAACTGGCCGTTGTTCACCGCACCGGCAATGGGGTGGAAGTCATAGTTTGCGGCCGTGCCGTCGGCGGCGGTGCCGTGTCCTGCACCGTTGAGGTCGTGGGTCTGCTGCCAGGTGAGGATAGGACGGGGGCCGCCGGTGCTGTCGCCGGCCAGCGCCATCGCCTTTGTCTGCAGCGCATTGCCGCGGCGGTTGGTGTATTGCAGATAGGGATAATACTTGTAGTCACTATTACTGCCTGTGACATCGTGCGTCGTGCTGCCCTGACTGTTGATGTAGCTCCAGTTGATGTATTGCAGCTGCTCTATGGAGCGTACCTGGTAGGGCTTGGAGGCCGTTCCCGGCGCATTGTTGGAGGACAGGGCGAAGGCATCGGCAAAGAAGGGGCTGACGATGTAGGTCAGCGCGGCGTCCTCGTGGGTCAGCGTCCAGGAATCGTTGGCCTGGGTGCCGCTGGTCAGGTGCAGACCGTTATCGGAGGTCTTGTAGGTGACGAAATTGAATTCCGGCATCTGCCGGTGCAGGTCATCGGCCGCCGCGGTATAGCGAGTGCCGGTCATGGTGATGCCGGTGGAGAGCACAGGCTCGGTGGTGCTGCCGGCGGACCAATAGTAACCGTAGCCGTAAGCGGTAACGGTGCCGCCGTCGTCATGGGAGACACAGAGACTGCTGTTGGTCTTGTATTCGCCGTCCTGGACACCGATCGAGGAGAAATAGTAGCCGCTGCCGGTGGGCTTGGACTCATATTCCCAGTACAGCAGGCCCAGAACGCCCATATCGACAGGTGTCACCCAGTCGCCGTAATGGACGCGGCTGCCGTTGTGGCCGGCGACGATGCCGGGATAGGGGTAGGCCTTGCCGGCGGAGTCCAGGGTCTTATCGTGCTGGAAGGTATTGGCGGCGGAGACGGCGCCAAAGCCGCCCAGCCGGGTGACCATGCCGCGCAGGGCCGGCTCGTTCACCGGAGCTGCGCCGGATCTGTCCGTGTACTGGTATAGGTGAACGCTGTTTACAAAGCGGTATGTGCCGCCGTTGAGGTAGCAGCAGCCGGATACGCCGCCGGCAGTGGGGGCAAAGCCGTGAATATCCGCATTGGGTGAAGTCATGGCTGTGGCGCAGTAGCTGGCGCGGAGGGAGCCGGTGTTGCTGCCGGCAAAGCCGCCCAGCGTCACGCCGCCGCCGTTGATCGTGCCGATCTCAATGTCGGCCATGGCGTAGCACTGCTGGACAACGCCGCTGTTGCCGCCAGCGAAGCCGCCGGCGCAGAGCGTGGCATACAGGCTATTGGCGAAAAGGCTCGGTGCGCTGACGCCGGAGGCGCGGACCGTACCGCTGTTGCGTCCCACCAGGCCGCCCAGATACAGGATACTGCCGTGACGGGCGTCGCCGTTCACGGAGAAGCCCGCGGCGGCGCAGTTGTAGACCGTGCCCTCGTTGCAGCCGGTCAAGGCGCCGATGCAGGCGGTTTGCAGAGAGAGCTGACCTTCCAGAGAAACGGTACGATCCTTATTGGCGGTGAGCAATATGATATTGCGCAGGGTGCCCCGGTTCAGACCGAACATACCGACATAGCTGGTGCCGTCGGTGTTGACGGCGCTGGTAAAGGAGGGCGCTGCGATGGTATAGCCGCCGCCGTCGTAGGTGTGGATGAAAGGCTTGCCGTCAGCGGCACCGATAGGCGGCTGCGTGTGCACCGTGAGACGGGCGTAGCTGTTGTAGTCGATGGGGCGCTCCTGCTGGAAGACGGCTGTCTTGTCCAGCAGGGTACGGTAGGTGTCGTAATACAGGCTCAGGTCGTGCAGATGACGGGCCGTGCGGATGCCAACCTCCGCCGGGGCGCTGGGCAGGGCGGCGCTCTGGATCACGCGGCAGGCGAAGTGGGGATTGAAGAAGTAGGAGATGTCATCCACCGTCACCTGACGGTAGAAGGCGGGGGACACCTCACTGGTATAGACCAGCGCATCGGGCAGGCGTACCAGCCAGTATTCGCTGTCGAGTTTGATGGAATTCCGCAGGGTGGCGGTGCGTGCCGTATCGCCCAGGGTATAGGCGACGGTGATGGCGTCCGTGGGCTGGGCGCGGTAGACCATGCCGTAGCCGTCGTCCACGACGGTGCCGCCGGAACGGAGGGTGGAGCGGTTGGCACCCAGGAAACCGTAGGTGCCGTCGCTGTATTTTTCATAGTAGGCCAGTGCGCCGGACTCGAAATCCGCCTGCCAGTCGCCGTAGTGGGGCAGACCGGTGAGCCGGGGGTAGGAGTAGGTGCTCAGGCCCATGTTGTCCATGAGATTGTAGGCCACGGTGTCGCTTGTCTCCGCGGTAAAGGCGGTGCCCAGGACCTTTACGCCCTCTGCGCGGTTCTGGCCGCTCCATTCGGCGTAATTGACGAAGCTGGTGCCGGACAGATCGTTCCGGCTGGGGAACAGGTAATAGACAGCGTCTATGTCGGCGGGAGCCGTGCCGGCAGCGGGGGGCTTGAAGGTGGAGTAGGTCAGCTTCATGTCGGCGCCCAGGCGGACGCAGGCACTGTAACAGGCCTTGAGGCTGTCGCCGCCGGAGAGCTCGCCGCCGGAGAGACCGGCGGTGGTGCCGGCGCTCTGGAAGCCGGCGGCGTAGCAGTTGGACAGGGCGATATTGGCGGTGCCGTTGCAGGCGCCTATCAGGCCGCCGGCGACGCCGTTATTGGCGGCGGCGTACAGGTAGCAGTCCGCGTAGGAATGGTCCACAGTCAGAGCAGCACTGTCCGTATTGCCCACCAGGCCGCCGGCATAGCGGACGCCCTGAATCACGGTAGCCGCGAAGCTGCGGCGGATGGTCAGCGTGCCGTCGCAGTATCCTGCCAGACCGCCCGCCGTGCTGCCGCGGAGCCAGATGTCCTGTTCGGTCTTGGTGCTGAGTTTGTCGCGGGTGGGACTGAGATACACCTGACAGTCGAGGATCTCGGTCTTGCCGCTGAGACGGCCGGCCAGGCCGCCGGCATTGCCGGAGGCGGTGATGTCGGCGCCACAAAGGCGCAGGTTTTTCAGCGTGCCGGAGAAGGCGGCAAAAAGACCGCCGTCGCCGGTGGTGTTCACGGTCAGACCGTAAATGACCGGGTGGTAGACCTGGCCATTCACGGTGGCCTTGCTCTCGCAGTAGGTCAGGCGGCTGTTGGTGATGGGCGTGAACGTGCGGGAGCCGTACAGGCGGTCCCAGCCGTCGTCGGCGTTTTCGTTGACAAATTGGATATCCTGCTCCTGCACGGCGCGGGTGATGCTGTCGGGCAAGCGGGAGGCCGTGTCCAGATTTTGCAGGTGGCGGGCGTAGGTAACAACGGCGGTGTCGCCGCCGCGGACCTCGGCAAACAGACTGTTGGTGGTCAGCGTGCCGGAGGCGGAGTCCACCAGACGGTTCTCGCACGTCACCTCCACGGTGATGGTCAGGTCCGCACCGGGGGTCAGATTTTTGTTTTTGAAGCGGGCCTGCTGGCCGAAGCGCATACCGTCCGTCAGAGAGTCCAGGACCATGGTGGCGGTGTAGGTGAGATAGTCGGTCTTGACTTCGCTGCCGGTCAGCTCGATGCGGGAGGTGCTGTGGACGCCGTCGGAGACGGTCACATAGAAGTGCAGCGGCTCCATAGGCGTGTCGCAGGTGACGCGCAGAAGAAGCTGCTCTTTGTTGATGATCTCCATATGGGGCGTCAGCTTGCCGGTGATCTCGGACTGCACACTGTCGCCGCCGTAATAGCCCACGGTGGCGCCGGCGCTCAGCCGGCCATCACGGAACCGCAGGGGATTGAAGCTGTCAAAGTCGTAGGTCAGGGGTTTTTCACTGTAAAACACGGCGTAGACGCTGCCGCTGGCGGGGTCGAGCTCGATCACCCAATGGTTGTCCCACAGCTGGCGGTCCACCTGATCCTTCGGCAGGATGGCCGCGGCGGCGGAGCCTTCGCCGGTCTTGGCGGCGGAGGTCACATAGTGCAGGGAGGTTTTCCTCTCGGCGGCGTCCAGCGGTGTGTTGTTCAGGGGCTGCAGATCCTCCGCATAGCAGTCGGAAATACGGCCATTGGCCAGCAGCTCGGACAGCTTGTTCTGGGCCGCGTGGTAGACGATCTCCGCCTTGGCGTCCAGTTCTGTCTGGCGCAGGTCGCGCTGATGGCGGGTGATGGGGATCATGGCCAGGCCCATCAGCACGATCAGGATGGCGACCGCGATGAGGACTTCGGACAGCGTAAAGCCGGAATTATTCTGTTTTGAGAGCTTTTTTTGCATAACACAATCGATACGCTGCCCCGCAAAGGGACGCGGGCGGAAAAATGGTGGGGACGCAGTCAGGGCATCAGCTCGAAAAAGATGAGGTGAAGCACGGTTTTGTACTGTGCTTTGTCGGCGTCATACTGCACGTCCACGTTGGAGAGGAAGTTGACATTGGCGCTGGCGCTCAGCGCGTCGATGATCTGGCGGGACTGGGCGTAGGAAGCGGTCTGGTAGGTCAGCGTCACGGGGCGCAGCACGAGATAGCCCTCCTGGGTGGTGCCCTCGGTGCAGTCCACCTCGTATTGCAGGGTGGCGGCCATGAGCTTGTCCAGCTCGGTCATCAGGGCCTGGTCGTTGTCGTACTGGGGCAGGGCACGCTCCTGGCCGGAGGCCTTGATGGCGGCAATGGCCTGCTGCATCTGCTCCAGCTGGGCCAGACGGACACGGTCGGTGTCCAGCTCGGCCTGCTCGATGTCGGTGTTGGTGCGGAAGGAGGTTATCTGGCGGTCGATGGGCTCCAGAAACAGCTTGCAGTAGCCCAGGACCAGCACCAGTACCACCAGGACCAGCAGCAGGGTCTTTTCGCGCTTGGTAAGCTCGCGGTTCATTGAGACACCTCCTCCGGCTGGCGCAGTTCGATGCGGACGGTGAAATCCATGATGGTGGCGGCCTTGCCCTCCTCCGTGGAGGCGACGCTGAGGGAGACGCTGTCCACGATGGGGGAGAGGCGCAGGCGGGCGAACATGGCGGAGATCTGGTCCAGGGTCATGCCGGACATATCCACGTTCATGGTGTTTTGGGTGATCTGGAGCGCCGTGAGGGAGCCATGGCTGAGCATCTCCTGCTCCAGCAGGTCCAGGGCCGCCTGACGGTCCACGGCGGCGGGGATGTCCTCGCTGCCGGCGGCGGTCATCCAGTCCATGGAGTAGGTGCGGTATTCCAGCAGGACGCGGTCATAGTCGGACAGGGCCTCCTGGGCGCTCACATACTGGGTGTGGACGCGGTCATAGGCGGCCTGGGCCTTGTCCAGACGGCGGTACTGCTGGAGCACGCCGAAGTTGACCACAACGGTTACCAGCGCCGCAATGGCCAGAATACCGATGAGCAGGGTCCGGCGGTCACGCTGGCGGTCCTCCTGCAGGTTCAGGTTGATGCCGGTCTTCTGGGGGCACTTTATCATTTTCCGCGCGGGCGCGGCAGTGCGCGTATCCACGGTGATACCGTTCTTTTCCGCGATCATTGCAGACCTCCTCTCAGTCCCTCGTCCACGCCGCCGATGGCGCGGAGATACATCCACGGCTCATCCAGGGTCACATCGTCGCCCAGCAGCTCCTGGGCGGTGTGCAGGTGCAGGTGAGTGGTCTCGGCCAGCGCCTGACGCAGGGGGCCAATATTGCAGCCGCCGCTGCACAGGCACAGGTCGGCGAGCTCCTGCTGCCGGTTGTTGTAGTTGAAGAAGTTGACGGCCTTCATCACCTCCACGGCGATGCGGGCGTAAAACGATTGGGCATAGTCGGAGGAGAGCACGTCATTGTAGTTTTGCAGCACATAGCTGTGGGCCACATGGATATCCACGCCGCAGTGCTCCGCTACCAGCTGCTCCAGACGGTTCAGGCCCAGGTCGATCTCCCGGCGGCTTTCGAAGAAGGCGCCGCGGTAGATGTAGAGATAGGCGGCGGTGTAACCCAGGTTGACGATGCACATATCCCGCTGGGGCAGGCCGGTGCGGCGGTAGTAGGCCGCCAGCACGCCGGCGTAGGCACACTCACTGGGGGTGAGGACCTGCAGCTTGAAGCCGGCGCGGCGCATCATGGCGCGGTAGCGCTCCGCCGTCTCCTTGAGCATGGCGCAGGCCAGCAGCGTCATCTCGGTGGGATAGCCGTCCTGGTCGCGGAGAATGTCGCGCATGGAGTAGTCAAAGTAGTACTTGCTTTTCTCGTCCGTAAGGAAGTCGCGGAACTCGTAGGGCAGGTTGTAGCGCAGCTGCTGCTCCGTCATGGCGGGCATGGTCAGCTCGCGGGTAAAGACCTCGGTGGAGGGCAGGACCACGGCGGCGTTGGTCAGGGGAATGCCGTTGTCCCGGGCGGCCTGGCGGAGGAAGTCCGCCATGGCGTCCATGGACAAGATCCTGCCGTCAGCCACCATGTTGTCCGGTAGGGGGGCCATGGCGGCCTTTTTCAGCGTACTGCCGGCGAAGTAGGCCAGCTTGACGCTACTGCCGCCGATATCAATGCCAACGATCTTCTTCAAAACAGAATACCTCGCTTTCTTGGAGATGGGGGCTCACAGCAGGGAAAGGTACCAGTCGATAAGGTTCTGGCCGAACAGGGCGGCGCACCAGGCGGCCAGCGCGATGCCGGGGCCCCAGGGAAGGCCCTGCTGTCCGCGCTTGGCGCGGACAAGGCCCCATAGGATGCCGACGACGCAGGCCAGCAGCAGGCACAGCAGGTTTTTCTGCCAGCCCAGAAACAGCCCTGTGAGAAACAGCAGCTTGATATCGCCGCCGCCCATGGCGTCGCGGCGGAGCAGCTTCTCCATCAGCAGCGCCAGCAGCAGGACGCCGCCGCCCACGGCGACGCCGCCGATGAGGCCGTCCAGCGCCCGTTTGCCCGGGTCCGGGACAAAAAACAGGGTGACGATAAAAAGCACAACGCCGACCGCGATAAAGCGGTCGGGGATGATGTACCCCTCCAGGTCCGCGAAGGCGCAGGCCAGCAGCAGGCAGGCCACGGCCCAGGCTTCGAGGGTCCGGAGGGAGATATCATAGCGCAGCAGCAGCGACACGAACACCTGCGCGGCCACCGCTTCACCCACCGCGTGGCGGGGGGAGAGCTTCGCGCCGCAGTAACGGCAGCGGCCATGGCTGAACACATAGCTGAACACCGGCACAAGATCGCGGGGCACCAGCACATGGCCGCAGACGTCGCAGTGGGAGCGGCCGCGGAGGACACTCTCGCCATGGACGATGCGCCAGGCGGCGCAGTTGAGAAAGCTGCCCATGCAGGCGCCCAGCAGGGCGGCGATGCAGCAGCTGTATATGGTGATGGCGGGGGCGGCGTACAGCATGGGAACAGGCTCCTTTGTGTCGTTGCGGGTGTCCCCGCCCCGGCACAGCCGGGGCGGGGGAAAAAGTCAAATAGAATTAGTTAATGGTGGCGGTGCCTAATTTCCAGGTATAAGTGCCATCATCAGTAGCAGGATTGGTAAGCTTCGTTGCCTTATATACAATGGTAGCAGACTTATTGTCCTGAGCAGGTGTATATGTCAATTTGTCATTGTAGTTGAGCTTTGTCTCAGTACCATCGCTGGTCATAAGGGCAGTTTTATCAGTGGGGACAGCTTCGTTTTCGGTCAGCATTTTAACCTGCCACTCGGCGTAGGCAGCGCGGATGTTGGCGACGTCGGCGGCTTCCTTGGATTTGGTCAGAGCGCCGTTGAACACGGGGATGGCGATGGCCACCAGAACAGCGATGATGGCGACAACGATCAGCATCTCCATCAGGGTGAAGCCTTTTTTGTTGTTGAGTTTTTTCAGCATGGGTAGTTTCTCCTTTTCTGTTTGTAGTTCTATATCGTCCCGCGGCGTTGCGCGCGGAAATGATACCTTGGTTATATGCCGCCGTACAGGGTGAACATGGGCAGGTAGACCGCCAGCAGCAGCAGGACCACCAGCACGGCCAGGGCAATGGTGATGGCCGGCTCCAGCACGGCCAGCAGCCGGGCAGTGGTGACGGACACCTCGTTGTCGTAGTAGCCGCCGATCACGTCCAGCGTCTCCTCCAGTGCGCCGGAGCGCTCGCCTACGCCCACCATCTCAGTGAGCATGGCGGGGAAGCACTCGATGCCGGCCATGCTCTCAGCCATGGGACGGCCGCGCTCCACGTCCTGCCGGACCTGGCGGACCGCCAGGGAGAAGGTGTAGTTGCTCACGACGTTGGCGGTGACCTCCAGTGCCCGGGGCAGCGGCAGACCTGCCGCCAGCAGGGTGGCCATGCTGTGGGCGAACTGGGCGGCGGCGTTCATGGAGTGTATGCGGCGCAGCGGGGCGCGCGTCAGGCTCCAGGCGGCCAGCGCGGCGCGGCCGCGCTCCGTGCGGCGGAAGGTCAGGTAGGCGATGACCAGCAGGGCCAGAACGCCCAGCACCAGCCACCACCACTTGGTGAAGAAGGCGCTGACGGCCATCAGGGCTCTGGTGACGCCGGGAAGGCTGCCGGAGCCCAGGTCCGTGAAGGCGTCCGTGAA
>OIWT01004280.1_pt1 | contig 11784 bp, 16 predicted proteins | sample 1587701 | NCBI WGS metagenome assembly OIWT01 (sample SAMEA3888904, study PRJEB22519) | human gut metagenome | biome: human gut; feature: human-associated habitat; material: faeces | place: Denmark | collected 2009 | reverse complement strand
TGGCCTACTATCAGCAGATGGCCTATTACCAGATGGCCTACCAGCGCCAGATGCAGAACCAGAAGTAAATTTTGCTTGCGAGCGTGTTTGTTCATATTCAGCATGGCTCGGACTACAAGGAGAGCCAAAGCAGCTGCAGGGAAGGGAAAGAGGAAGTATGTGTATTCGGACGAAGAAGAAAGGCAGTAGGGATTGCTATGAGCGATTAAGCTCGCAGACTGAAGGTGGACGAGGAAACACAGGAGGAATTGTGCGAGATTTGCAGTGAGCCGCTTTCCGTATCGGTGGAGGGTGATACTCCAGTCACTTGCCGAAAATGCGGTATGAAGGTACAAAGTGGATAATACTCACGAAACATAGGTACATAAGGCATGCGTGTTATACGAGGGGCGCGGCAATCACTTCGTGTGTGATCTCTGCAAGGCCGATTTAAAAGAAACTCCAAAGTATGCCCTCTATTTCGAAGCAATGAGTAGATGTGAATTCTGTCCCGTCCACTCCCTCCGGTCGATGAAGCGGAATGACAAGGAAGCGGGGAAGTGGGCGCATATCACGTGCATCACCTACATGCCGGGAGCGTACATCAACAAGGATGGGAAGACATATCACAATGGCGTCAATCCCAAGTGCTATTCGCGGCAGTGCGCTTTTTGCAGAACGAAGGAAGGAGGCGTCGTGTACTGCAAGCATCGCGGTTGCTATACAGCCTTCCATGTTCTCTGCGGAAGAATGCACGACTGCGTCCTAGGCTGGGACGAGGAGAAGGTACTTGTGTTGCTTTCTTTTGATGGTAGGACAATGCGAATGTGCTCTGCCCCACACACGGCGAATCGACCTACAAGAACGCGTTCTGCGAGGTTTGCGGTCGCAGTGACGACGAGGACAACTTGCTACTGTGCGACGGGTGTGATAAGGGCTACCACCTCTACTGCCTGACGCCGAAGCTGTCAAGTGAGGGCGAAGAAAGCGTGTGACGCGAAGAGGTGCCCGAGGGCGAGTGGTTCTGTCCAGCGTGCATAAAGAAGAAGGTGCTGCGCGGCGAGGCGATGACGGTGAGCGAGGGCAAGACGGTGAAGCAAGTGGAGCTGTCGAGCGAGTACGTGAAGAAGCTGGCGGCGAAGAGGAGGAAGAAAGAGGAAGAAGAGGAGGAAGAGGAGGAGGGCGTGAACTTCTATGAGACCAAGCGAGTGAAGAAGAAGGAGGAGGAGGACGTGGACGTGGCGGAGGGTCGCGAGCTGGAGCTGAACGTACAGTGATTCTTGATTGGCATGACGCGCAGGAGTGCATCGACCTTCTGCTGAAGCAGCCGCCGAAGCACGTGGAGCGCGGGAAGGTGCTTCGCTTCCTCCACCAGAAGGAGTTCGCGGCGTGGAAGGCGGAGCTGCTCAGCGGCTTCAGCGTGCTTCTCACGGGTTTCGGCAGCAAGTACAACCTGCTGGACGCGTTCCTGCGCCACGCGCTGCGCGGAGAGAAGTGTCTGGTGGTGGATGGCTTCAATCCGGCCTTCTCCGTGATACAGCTGGTGAACACGCTGTGCGATTCCTATTTCTTCCTCAATCACGACTCCATGCGCCAGGATGTGCTCGTAGCGCTGGGATCGAGAGTGCATCGTAGCTCAAAGAAGTGTTGGTTCGTTGTTCGCTGCTCCAGGAGCACCTCTTTATCGTGATTCACTCAATCGATGGACCGGGTCTGCGCAACGCTCACACACAGGAGTACTTGGCGTACGCGCAACGAGGATGAATAATCCACAGAGAGCTTGCGCAGTTGCCGCGTGTTCACGTGATTGCCTCGATCGACCATATCCGCGGGAATCTGCTGTTTTCCGCCTCGGCTCTTTCCCACTTCCAGTTTGTCTACCACGACGCAACGACGTACGAGCCCTACTTCTACGAGAAGATGTACTCCGCGCAGGTGACCCAGAGCTACAGCGGCATCTCCTCGTCCGGAATTCAGTACGTCCTCTCATCGCTGACAACGAACCACCTGAAGATTCTGCTGCTGATCTCACGGGAGACGGCAGGAGTGAAGGAGGGACTGTCGTTCTCCGCACTGTACGAGTTTTGCTTGAATGAGATGTTGGTGAGCAGTGAGAAGTCGCTCCAGCTGATCATGAAGGAGCTGGAGGTGAGAATGCGAGTGTGGATTGAGCTGTAGGACCACGAGTTGATCAAGGAAACCACGTCAGCCACGAGTCCGCAGCAGAACTACGTGTGCAACGTTTCTCCGAAAGAATTGAAAGCCTTTTGTGATAGTTTATAGCGCCATTCTTGTTTCCAGAAGCAATGCCGGTTCGTATGAAATGGTTTTATAAATGAAACTGTCAACCATTATACTTCTCATACGCGAAATGTAGAAGAGAAACACAGTTTGCCTTCATCCATCTTTTCCCGCTTGCTACGATGTGATGAACCGCACTTTCTCTCCCACTCTTCTTCAACACAAGCCGAATCGAGGCGAATAAACCCGAAGAGGTCGCGAGCAGCGGAAATGGGGGCTATTTTGAATGATGAAACAGCCATCTAACTGATACCATTGGCGTTTTCCCCTTTTGCGTTCGTCTTTTGCGTGACCGGATTTGAATTGCAATACGAGAAGCCCATGAATTTGGAGAATAGCAAACAGGAAAGCAGTCCAGAGGAGGAAGTGGCTGATTCCTCTGAAGCGGGCTATGTCGTTCTGCCAATTTCAAAGACTCCCTCATATGGAAGAATGGGCCTGGAGAATCCCAACAATATGTGTTACATGAATTCGGCCATTCAGGTATGAGATGGGGAGATATAGGTCTCACCGTGTAGTTGCTATCTCATATCCCTGTCATTACGAATGATCTGATTAATATGAGACGGTCCTCATTTGTATTTGTTGCAGTGCTCTCCATAATCCCTAGAAGAACGACGACATTCGTGCAGAGCCGTCTCCTCCATTTATCCTCTGTTTTAGTGCGCTCATTGACCTGCTATGGACGCAAAACAGGAAGTACGTATCTCCCACTATTCTGCAGCGGGGAATGCTTGATGCGAAGCAGTTTCCACGGGACCAGCAAGCAGATGGCATCGAGTTCTTTGTATTCCTTGCCATTTCGTGTGATGCCTAGTTGTACGCGGTAGAGGCGATTAGCAAGTTCAGCAAGTCTCCCAATGAAGAGAGCATTTCGAAGGAGCTCATCCAGACGCAATTCGCAAGGAGCACGGCGAAAGCGATATGGAATCACTTCATGGAGGAGAACAAGGACGTCGTTTCCAGGAATCTGTTCGGTCTCATGTGCAGCACCACGCAGTGCAGTATGTGCAAGGCATTGTTCATTTTTCTCGTTCACCCATAGGACCACATCCAGTACGAGCCCTTCAGCATGCTCTTTGTCCCCGTTCCCATGCTGAACGACGTGGTGATGGTGAATGTCATCTCGACGGTCCAGACCACGGAGGACGTGAACGGCATTCCCATGTACTTCCAGGAGGTGAAGCAGGAGGCCCAGACCCTGCACCTGCCGTTCAACCTGACCTGCCGCAACCTGTACGACCAGCTGTCCGTGAAGCTGAACAGGCGCGCGACGGAGCTGGAGCTGGTGGTCTTCTCGCGCTGCGACAACGTCCACAGGGTGGTGAAGCCCACGGACGCGGTGAGCAGCCTCGCACGGTACCTCAGCGACCGCTACTTCCTCCTCTGCTTCACGGTATGTGCGTTGACATGGTGTGATGCATAGAAGACGAACGTGGGCTTGCGGCCGCTGTTGGTGCAGTTTGCCACGTGGCGGTTCGTGAAGGAGAAGGGCGTGGGGCGTGTGTCCTACCTGCTGCCGCAGGGTGTGCCGCGGTTCCTGTTCTGCTACCCCAGCACGCCGCTGCGAGCCGTAGTGTCACAGATCTCGACGTTCCTGACGGTGGCCTATCGTCGCAGCATCACGCTGGTACAGAACCGCATGAAGGTCACCACTGCCGCCCTCATCGTCAAGCGACTTCAGGTCCAGGACGCCGCCCGCCGCGCCGCGAGTCAGTCTGTCACGCAGTCTGTCACGCAATCTGCAAGTCAAGATGCGTCGAAGGCGGAGCAGACGGAGAAGACAGTGACACTGACCGTGAAGCGAGAGGGAGAAGAGCTGACGACAGCTGCGAAGCGAGCGGAGATGGCCGTGAAGCAGGAAGAAGAGCCGACGATGCCCGTGAAGCAGGAAGAAGAACCGAAGGTGGCGGTGAAGCAGGAGGGAGAGAAGAAAACAGTGCCCGTGAAGCAAGAAGGAGAGAAGCCGACAGCAACGGCACAGTCACCGCTGAAGATCCGCGTGAAGGTGAAGACGGAGGTGCCGACGGACAAGAGCCTCCTCAACGAGGTGCTGGAGGCGCCGCAGTGGCAGCAGCCCGACCGTTCCGACGCTTCCCCGCGGTAATGCATAGAACGCCTGTCGTGGCTGCAATGCGCGCCGTTCGTACCGCTGTTCAATCAGTACGCTGTGGAGAAGGCGGAGAAGCGAGCCTCCTTCCTGGACTACTTCTTCACCAAGGCGGACTTGGAACAGCGCGTCGACAACTTCTTCGCCTTCTCCGAGAGAATTCCGGAATTGTGCGTGATTTTGGACGTGGACGACGGGAAGGAGAAGTTGCTGGGCTCCACGCGGAAGCAGGACGAGATGCGCGAGCGCCTGCTGCGCGAGCAACGGGGTACGACGGAGCGGTTCGCGTTCTCCATGGACCCGCTGCTGGCGCGGAAGCTCAGCGAGCGCGATTGCGCGATCACCCTGCAATCGTGTCTCAGCAACATGCGGCTGGAGAAGAAGAGCAATGTGGAGGAGTGAGGGCGTGCGGAAGGAGTGAGGGCTAGATTATGCAACTGGTGCGGAAAAAAGGCGAGGATTTCGTCATCCATGGGTTTGTGTTCCTTGCCGTCGATTCTGTGCCTGCAGCTGTCCCGCTGCAATTACCTCAAGGGAGAGAGTCGAGAGTACTACATGCTGCATAAGGTATCGACGAAGGTGGTGTATCCGATTCATGATCTGGACATGAGGCCGTACATGCGTCCCGACTTTGTGGAGGAGACGGGGGACTATATGTACGACTTGATTGGTGTCAGCTGTCACCAGGGATTAGGTACGACCGGGCATTATTACTGCATTTGCAAAGACAACGTCGATAAGGAGGAAAAGTGGTTCCGGTACAACGACACGGAGTGCGTGAAGATCGACGAAAAGGACGTCCAGACGCCGGACGCCTGCTTACTTGTGTATTCTAGGAAGAGCAATACCACTTCTGCGAAGGAGGTTGTCTCCATTATTAACAATCTGAGAGACTCCCCTGAATAATCTGTTCCCTGTTTGTTCAGCAAACACGCCATTTGGAAGAATGCCGCTTGACGATGTCCGTGTTCTCCAGAGCGTACCGGTTGGACGGGGAGTTGAACACGCCTTTGAAAATGGCCCTCTCCTTTTCCAGCAGCTCCGGCGTGATGATGGAGGCCTCGCAATCTACAACTGAGTCATCCTCCATCAACCGAACTCGCCACAAGGCTTTTGATCGCTCTGGTGCTGTTGACATTGTAGTCCGTGTACAGATCCAGGAATGCCTTCGCTCCCTTCATTGGGTCTCCCGTAAGGATGTCGTCCACGATTCCCAGCTCGTACGCCTTCGGCGCCGGAAGCTTCTCCGCCTGCAGCAGCACCTTCAGAGCCTGATTCCGTCCGATGATCTGCACGAGCCGAGAGCCGCCACCCCAGCCGGGGCACAGCGACAGGCGGTGGTGAATGAACCGGATGTAGCTCTTCTCGCTGTTGGTCATCACGCGGAAATCGGTGGACGTGGACACTTCCGCACCTCCACCAATGGCGAACCCCTCGATTAGTGAAACACTCACTAATCCTAAACGACGGATGCGATTCAGATTGGTCTGCATCAGCAGATTCAGCTCCAGCTTCCCATCCTCATCGTTCGTGTATCTACTGAATAACACACATTTGAGTAAGCCACCTCTTGGATGCAAGAAGATCAAAACCAGAGCAGAAGGTGTGATCCGCACCCTGGAGGATTAACCCACATCCCTCCTGCCATTTCTCCAGTTCGTCGATACGGTTCGCCAGATCAACCATCATTCGCTCTCTATGGCTCATGGCAAGCAAAGGAGAGAACGTCATCGCATTCTTCTTATGCGGATTGTTCAGTGTCAAAACGGCGTATTTGCCGTCATATTCTAAATCGACAGACCCTTCGTTTGCTACGGATGACCGAAAACAGGGATGCCCACTCTTCTTCGCGATCTTTTCCTTCAGCGCCTCATACTGTGCCTGCGAAATGCCGGTAGGATAGGACAGGAAACGCTAGCGCTTGAAAGAGTCAAACAAGGCAAACGGAGGAAGACCGAGCGAGAAGAGCACTGGACTTGCGCAAAGCGGATATCATCGTTCCGAGGAGATGATATGGGAGCTTGGAAAGAGAGTGATTGCGAAAACAGAAGCAAGAACCATTTTACAAAGCCTTCTCTGAAAGAAGTCGCAGTACAATCTTCTTCTCCTTCTTGAATGTGTCGTCCTCTACCCATCATCATCCTCGCGCAGCCCCACCGTAGTTCGGCAAAAAGTTGGGCAGGAAGGACAGCAGCTTCGCCCGGTTCTGTCTGAGGATCATCTTGACACCCACACAGCCATTCGTATTGGCGGCAAAGAGCTAAGGGTTAGACCCAGCGCGGACTTAAACCTTGAACATGTCAAAGGCATCCAGCTGGATGGACTGGTACGGGGAACAGAGCAGATTCATCACGATCATGAGGTTCTCCGTGTCATTCAGGAAGCGCAGTGTAATCTGCAGGTTGACGCTGTCAGAGAGGAACAGGGAAAGCAGCTATTCGTGATTAGAAGGATGGAATCGAACATGCGCAATGACTCTCGTCACGACGTAGTTCCCGTTTTGAATCAAGTTTCGGATCCACAGAAAGATCTGCTGTGTCAGAATGGAAAGAGAAGTCCACCTTGTTGCACAAATCGGGGTCCGCATTGAGCGTAACGGCAACCATTTGCTTGTTCCTTCTCAGCAAGTCGCAGAGGACCTGCAGCACATCGCTGCAACTGTCAAACCGAGCGTTGAAAACGTAGTGGGTGAACAGCTGCTCTAGATAGGGTCCTGCTGTTAAGATGTGGTTATGGATGGGGCTCGATTTGACGCACTCGCGGAGAAACAGTCCACAGTGAACAGAGAGATCGTCGTCAGAGAGGCTACATATCATCTAGATTCGTTGCAGTACCCTTCGAGAACATAAGACAGGATTTCGTCTCCCTTTTCAGACACCATGTACTCCGAAGAGAAATGGGCGTGATCTCGCGACGCCAGAGTGGCTACGACCTGCACATACGAATTGCGTTCCTTCGAATCAATTCCGGGCGGCAAACCCCCACTTGCACGGTCAATAGGGGCAATTCGCGGATGATTTGGAGGATTACATCGTTGTTGATGATTTCCTGCGCCAGTTCTTCGCATTCTTCCGCCTCAGGTTCGGATTCCCCCTACGGTTCACGGGAGAGGGCTCCTCTACCTTCCCAAACAGGAAAGTCTTCATCTGGTTGAAGCGTTTATTCAACTAGAAGTGAGGAAGCGGTGGAAACACATGCCCTTCTTCCCTTGGGAGGAATTACGTTATTCACGATGCAGTTCAGCTCAAACAAGCAGCACTCGACTAGCACCGGTGGAGTCTTGTGAAATCCGAAGACACGCTTTACAAACTCCATTATAGTGGCGATCCGAAACACAATTAGCTTGACTGGGAGGAGATGCTTCGCTTTTCTAAGATCTTGGTGGCAAATAGAGGAGAAATTGCAAGTCGGATTATTCGGACAACGAAGAGAATGGGAATTCAGTCCCTCGTTGTTTGCAATCCTGTGGACATGGACGCCAATTATGTGAAGGAAGTACTGATCGTGATGTGCGTACTTAGAGATAGGCAGACGAAGCGGTTCTCGTGAATGATGACAAGAACGTATTTGTCGATGCAAATCGTCTTGTCGAGATTGCAAAGGAGAGACATGCTGATGTAGCTGTAGATACGCCCGTTCACATCTAGGCAATTCACCCGGGTTATGGCTTCATTTCGGAGAGTCCCGCATTTTCAAAAATGTGTCTCGATAACGGAATCAAGTTCATTGGGCCGTCCTACCAATCCATGGAGCTCATGAGTTCAAAGAAGTAGCCGTCCTTTGTTTTGTGTGACCCGTAGAGACGCAAAGGAGCTCGCAATGCGCTGTGGCATTCCGGTGGTTCCAGGATACAGTGGGCAGGACCAATCGCCTCAGCGTCTGCTCCAAGAGATTCAGCGAATTGGCTATCCCGTGATTTTGAAGGCGTCGTATGGTGGAGGTGGTAGAGTTGCAGTGCTTTTCTGTTCTCACGCACAGGGAATGCGAATTGTGGATAATGACACGTCCATCGATCGAGTGATCGAGATGTGCTCGAGCGAGGCCAAGCGCTTTTTCGGAGACGGCTCCCTGATTCTGGAGAAGTGACAGCGCCGCATTGCTCTCATCTGCAGATTCTTGCCGCGCACTCGCCACATCGAAGTGCAGGTGTTCGGAGACCGTCAAGGTAACATCGTCCATTTCGGCGAGCGAGAGTGCAGTCTCCAGCGCCACTACCAGAAGATCATCGAGGAGGCGCCTTGTGTTCGGGTTTCGACCTCCCCTCACACCCAGTTCTACCTCTCCAACGAGGAGCGCCAGCAGCTTTACGGCTGGGCCACGGCGCTGGCGAAGGCGAGCGGATACGAGGGCGCCGGAACTGTGGAGTTTTTGTGTGACGCCAGCAACGCCAGCAACGCCAGCAACGCCAGCAACGCCAGCAACGCCAGCAACGCCAGCGGCGCGCCGAAGGCGTTCTACTTCATGGAGATGAACACGCGCCTGCAGGTGGAGCACCTGGTGTCGCAGCGCGTCAACGGCGACCGCGACTTCGTGGAACTGCAGATCCGCGTGGGCCACAGCGCGGGCGTTCAGCGTAGATCGCGCAGGGCGAGTCGCTGCGCGAGATGGGCGTGAGGAGTTATGACCCGGCGATGGTGCGAGGCGAGAACAAGGTGGCGATGGAGTGCCGCGTGTACAACGAGGACCCGGCGAAGTGCGAGCAGTGACAGGGGATCAGGAGTAGTGACTTCCTTCCCGACGAGGGCGTGGCGCGCTTCGCCAACCACAACGACCCGGCGGACAAGCACGTAATGGTGGAGAACAACGTGACCGCTCCGTACGGCACAGGCAGTGCGGGCACGGGGTCGTTTGACCCGATGCTGTTGAAGGTGGTGGCGGCGGCGGAGACGCGCGAGGAGGTGCTGACCCGCATGGAGGCGGCGCTGCGGCGCTGCCAAATCGTGGGGGTCCCGACGAACATTCCGATGCTGGTAAACGCGTTGCGGTTGGAGCGATTCCGCCGTGACGGCGCGGACAGCCGCACGCTGGAGGAGGAGGCGACGGCGCTGCTGAAGAAGCCGGTTCCGACGTGCGTGGAGGCGGCGCACTCGATCGCCGTGTGGGGGATGCTGAAAAGCAGGCGGGCGGCGAAGGCAACGAGCGACCCGTGGGCGCTGCTGGGCGGTTTCTGCTCGTCGGGCGAGCTGACGCGGTGTCAGCACTTCAGCGTAAATGGCGTGCGGTACGAGTGTCGTGTGACGAGGGGCTGTGGCGCGGGCAGTGTGCTGAGAGTGAAACAAGAAGGCATTGCGAGTGAGGTGATGCTGCCCGTGGAGGAGTTGGCGCGCGAGGGCGAGAAGGTGGAGGTGCGCGTGGGCGATGACATTGTGACGAGTGTCGTGGAGGTGGGTCGCGACGTGGTGCGCGTGTGGCCGATCACGTGCACGAGCCTGTTTGGCAGTGCGGGCGTGAGGCGAGTGTTAGGCGTAGGCGTGGAGTACGAGGTGAAAGAGGAGAGCCAGCGGGCGACGCAGGGCGCGAAGGAGGAGGGTCGTGCGCTGTGTGACGTGGTGTGTCCAATGCCGAGCACAGTGGCGCGTGTGATGGTGAAGGCGGGTGACCGCGTGAAGAAGGGAGATGTGCTGCTGGTGATCGAGGCGATGAAGATGGAAGTGAGTGGAGGGGGAGGAGGTGACGAGTAGCATCTGATCACGGCGCCGCAGGACGGCGTGGTGGAGATGGGAGAGATCGCGACGAAGCAGTTCCTGAAGAAGGGACAGCCGATTCTCCGTGTGCTATAACAAACAGTCCTTGTTACTAACACAAAGAAAAGGGATAATTGAACATAATACTATAGAACGACACAGTCACACTTCTACGCATCACCTCGCCGACCTATCCCCACATTCTCATCCTCTCCATCTATGATGTCCAACCGCGGCTGCAACACCTCCTCCTTCCCGCCCTCTGCTCCAAGCGCCTCTCCCTCCTTCGCTTGGAGCATCTGGTGCATCGACGGTTCGACCTCGCCCACGTATGCCGAGAACGCTACGCCTCACGCCGCATGTGCGTCGCTACGATGCATCTTCATGCCCTCGTTCTGCGAAGCGGTTGGCAACTCCGTGGGATGGGCCACTTGCGAGTTCTGCGAAAACTGCGAAAGCTGCGAGTGCTGCGAATGCTGCGAGTGCTGCGAAGACACCAGCGACGCCTGCGACTCGAACTCCTGCGAGCGCGACGCGCCCAGGCCCTTGGCCCCGAAGGCGGGAGGCTCGCTGGGGATGCCCAGGCGTGCGCCCAAGAACGCCATCTGGCCCGGATACACCAGCGACGCCTGGCCCTCCTTCCGCTGCGGCGCCAAGGCCGTGGGGTGCGCGGGCTGAGCGAGCGGTGCGGACTGGCCCGTTTGCGATGAGTGGCTCTGAACGGAGTGGCAGGAGGGATCGCTCTGCTGCGAGGAGGAGGAGGAGGACTGCTGCTGGGACGGGACGCGGGAGCCCGGCGCGGAGCCGGTGAGCTGGAGGTGCTCCTGCTTCTCGCACAGCGTGTTCATAGCCTTTGTGACTAGAGGTGAGAAGGAGGATGGATGGTGACGAGATAAATTGGGCGCTAACTGGTTAATCAGGTCCTTGAGAGGACGAAGGTCTCCAGGACCCACTAAGCGAAACTGATCAACGAAGAAGACAAAGTGTGTGAGACTAAACTGAAACTGGCTGCCAAGACCAACTCGATTAATGAGAGTCATATGGCTACGGGTGAGACGAGCGCTGTGGGCGCACCTATAATAGATATGAGCGTATACACGGAACATTCGTCGAAATATCCTCTTTACCTGTTCACGGTAATCGCGAGGAAAGGGAGTCACTATGAGTCACCCGCAGGGACAAAGAGGAACCAGCATCAACGGGAAACAAGGTCTCGTCTTCCAAAAGACTAACAATCCAATTCATCAGGATTTCGATATACATTTTGGCATGTAGCCGCGTGGGCTTTCGATACATATACTTGTCTGACCACAAGAACTCGTAGCTATGCGTCAGAAGGGCAACACGCGTAGTACGTCTCTCCTGCGGACATGATTGGGCAGGAATACCTGGTACACTCTTCTTGGACAACACCATACAAAATACTGACATCATTATAGAAATCAATCGCTAAACATGAGAGGGAGAGCAAGCGATTACAATGGACAGCGATCCACTCATTTGGATCAACGTCCTCGGGACAAATGACTGCAAGCGCGATGCCATCTCTATGGATTAGACGAATGCACCCACCGCCAACTTTTCAAGTGTTTCATTCGCCTTCTTGTGAAGTGTATACCTCAGAGACCCCGATTTATGACTCAGAGTATTCATCCCTGCTCTGGAGTACATGAAAAACAGCCACTCTTAGTATATTGGAACAGAAACCGG
>OIWT01004272.1_pt1 | contig 11797 bp, 16 predicted proteins | sample 1587701 | NCBI WGS metagenome assembly OIWT01 (sample SAMEA3888904, study PRJEB22519) | human gut metagenome | biome: human gut; feature: human-associated habitat; material: faeces | place: Denmark | collected 2009 | reverse complement strand
AAGATAGAGCGCGAATCATCCCAAGCGGACAGTGTGGGGCGCCTTGATCATCAAGCGGCGTTTCCAACGACCACTGCACGTGTGAAAAACAAACACAGAAACCCTCAGGGAAGAATTACCTGTGCTTCGCAACGTTCGTCTCCGGAGAGATCCAGAAGGCGAGCGTCGTGGTGAGAAGACCGATGATGCCGAGAATCTGGATGTGATTGCTTTATATTAGACTTACGATAAACGTCAAGTAGGGATTGACAATCACTCCGTGCGGCTGCTTCAAAGTCCAGGAGCACAGCAGGGAGAAGAGCACAGGGCCCTACGATTCATGGAACGGAAGGGAGATAACGATGCATCGGGTGACACAAGCAATTGTTTCGCTAATGCCCATGATCGCACCACGGACCTCGTGATAGGCAATATTGGCCGAAAGGACCATGATGGCACTGTGCGTTACGCAAAGATAGTTATACAACTTCATCATCAGCATCATCGAGAAGAGATTCACGATGGTAAAGCAGGTCGCGAAGAAAAACATAACCTGTCCATCAGCCAGCAGCACGAAAACTACGGCAGTGGGTAGATGGATGGTCTCGCAAAGGAGAGGGTACAGTAGCGGCATGATGGAGGAGATGAGCATGGAAATGCCAAAAATGGTCCGGTAGAGAATGAGCTTATCCAGGTAAGGGATTAGCAGAGGAAGCATGAGTTGGAAGGGACTGGCGATGCTGGAGAGGAGGGAAGCCTGCTCGCTGTCCATGTTCATGCCGTAGTGCGGGATGGGACTCGTAATGGCAACGGAAAAGATGGTGAGGAAGGAGAAGGACACCAGACTGATCAGAGCTAATCATGACGAGGCAAAGAAAGGAATGCCGTAGACCGCCATGATGAGAATCGCATCCTTCGTGCGCAAGCACTCCCAAAGTGGGGAAGTGGACTTTTCGGTAGGAACGGGCATTTCGAGATCCTCCGCGAGGAGAGGCGAAGAGACGCTGCGAATGAAGGAGTCTCTGAAGCCGAGTTTGGAAGAGTGGGTTCGCTTCTCGCGAGGAAGAGTCTCCTCCGTCCAGATGAGAACGACGATGATTACGAGGATGAACAGGATAGCGCAGATGAACAGCGGCGTGGCATAGGGGAACTACACTGAGAGTGGAAGAGAGGCAATACGCGCTTGAGAATGGGGAAAAGACGGATCAGAGCGGGAATGTTCTCCTCCTTGCTGAGGAAGCCACCCAGCGTGGGTCCGATAATGCTACCATGAAGAGAGAGCAATAAACGTACCCTCCAATCGCACCTCCGACGAAGAACAGGCTGGACACGAAGCCGATGGTCTCTGGCGTGGAGACCTCCGTCTGGATGGTTTTGCACACGGGAATGGTGCCATCGAGCAGACCCGTGAAAAAGCGGATGACCATGGCCATCTTCACACTGTCGCAGAAGCCAAACGCCGTGTTGCAAATGACGTTCACTACAGTCAACTCCAAAACACGGGAATACTCATGAGAGTGAGAATAAGAGCCGGCTTCCTTCCAATTCGGTCCGCCAGCATGCCCCACATGATACCGCCAAAGGTCTGGCCGATAAAGAAGATGGCCGTGATGATGGCGGTATACGTCGTGATGACACTCTCATCCAGCTAGGAATAAATCCGCTCCATCCGGCCAAACGTGTTCCTTGTACGAGCGGAGGATAAACGGCATGTTCGGCATGAACATCGACGTTAGCGCCGTCCACACGATGGAAAGGGCGATGCAGGACATAATGGTGCCCCTATGCTTGTTCTGTTTCACGGTTTCTCCATTTGTTTGCGTAGATTCAACCATTCTCGGTTATATGCTAGGGGATGTATCGAAGAAGCGTTTACGGTGAGAGATCTCCAATTTCTTGGAAAAGAATGAACTTACCTCCTCGACACAGAAACACACGGAGAAAGTGACCAAGAGCGGTTATTTCATATATCTGGCGCCATTGTTTGTGATGATACCATTGTTCTTAGAATTCGGCGCTCTTCTGTTTTTTGGAATCGGCAGAAAGAAGAGCACTTCGTGCCTTGTTTGTTGAAGAATCGCGTCTCAGCATCCTGCACTGAAATGGAAGCGGAAGGAAGGGTTCCAAACGGCAGTCGTGTCATGGAAGTCGGGTCAACGCGTAGAGGATGAATCGCATCCAATTCCAGTCGGTTTGGGTGTTCGCAAGAGGAAGATCGATATGACGAAGATTCATACAGTGGGCAAGGACAATCTGGACTCCACCTTCTCCGGAAGTACGCGTTCGCTGTTTGCTCTATTTCTGTTAATGATTGGTTAGATTATCCTCGCTGGGTGTGAAAGTCCTTGATTCGGAGGAAGTGGAGAGGAATATTATGGATCAGGCGAAGTCTCTCTCTGAACGAAGCGGTTCCGAGTATTTGGAGCGTGAGGGAAGGGATCCTTCTTCATCGTAGTGACGGAACTCTGCTCCTTTACCCTTCCAACGACTTCACTGAAGAACCTAAACCGACTCAGCATGCGGTACAAGGATCTACTTCAAAAGACGTCATTCTCCTCGCAGCGGCTTTCTTCCGTCATGGACGATGTGTCGTTCGTGCGGTTGAAGCTTCGTGTTGTTTTGAACGAAGTCGAGAGGAGAGAGCACAAGAATGCGCAGAAGCGTACTGTCGTTGTCCGTTTCTCACACGAAGGGCTGTTGAGCGTCTCCTCGACGAGCGAGCCGAAGCGTGTGCGAGTGGATATGTCGAAGTACTGTTGATCGGCATGCATTACGATAAGTGCTTCGTCCCACTCTCTTCATGTGGCTCGTCTCTTTCAGAAGTCCCTCTCCTCTCAAAAGGAGGTGGCTGCTACGAAGCAATTGGATGGTGGTGTTGAGGCGTCTTCCCAGGAGAAGGAAATGCCTTCACAGGAGAAGCCGGTGGTGGAGGTGGAGAAAGAAGCAGAGAAGGAAATGCCTTCACAAGAGAAGAAGGTGATGGAGGTGGAGAAAGAACCAGTGAAGGAGATGGAAAAGACAGCAAGAGACGAAGAGAAGGAGAAGGAGTTGAAGAAGGTAGTAGGAGATGAAGAGAAAGCGGTACAAAAGAGAAGGAACGCAACAGTCGCAGAAGACAACGGCTTGGACGTGGCCTGCCCCGTCTGCGGCGAGGCCTTCTCCACCCGCACCACCCTTCGCCAGCGCACGGCGCACGTGGAGGCCTGTCTGCGGCGAGCAAACACGCCCGATGCACCGCCCGCCAAGCCGAAGAAGGCGGAAGAAGACGGTCTATGGGAGGAAGAGGAAACAACGTCACACGCACCAGCCGGAGAGCGCGTGGACGTGGGCGGCGTGCACGGGCGGCGCGTGATTCACGACGACGGCGACGACGCGTACTACCGCAGCCTGCTCGCCTCCTACCTGGAGTGGCGCGCGGCGGCCGACTCCCCCGCGGGCGAAGTGCTGTGCGAGCAGTACCACCAGACCGCCGACTCCATCTACGAGTGGCGCGCGTGCGGCCAGACGCCGAAGGCCGCGGCGGTGCAGGAGGCGCTGGATCGCTTCTACCGAGAAGAGCCGGCGGTGCTGCTGCCGTCGGGGTACGCGATGCCGCGGCACCTGTGGGAGGTGCTGTACCCGTACCAGCGTCGGGGCGTGGAGTGGGTGCTGGGGCTGCACGCTCAGGGCGTGGGCGGCATTGTAGCGGACGAGATGGGGCTGGGCAAGACACTGCAGATCGTGGCGGCGCTGGTGGCGCTGAAGTTCACGCAGGAGGCGATTCGGCGCGGGCGGAACCTGAGCTGTCTCCCAAAGGGGGAAGTGGAAGGTGCGGATGGAGGGAAAGATGGAGGGAAGAGTGAAAATGAGAGTGGAGGGAAAAGTGATAATGAGAATGGTGGGAAAGGTGAAAATGAGAATGGAGGGAAAGATGGAGGGAAAGATGGTGGGAAAGGTGGAGGGAAAGATGGTGGGAAAGGTGGAGGGAAAGATGGAGGGAAAGATGGAGGGAAGAACACAGCAACGAACCCAAACACCCTGCAAAGCCAAGAAACGATCACCCACGCACACGCGACGGACACACCGGTGGACCTGAACACACGCCACCTCCCAAGCCTCCTCATCGTGCCGGCGACGCTGCTGGGCCACTGGCTGCGCGAGTTGCGCCACTGGTGCCCGCTGCTGCGGTCGGTGGTGATGCACTCCACCTCGCAGACCGTGGCGGACGGCGCGTCGCTGCGGTCGGTGCTGCTGCAGTGCCGCGCGAAGCACCGCTACGACGTGATCATCACCACATATGAAGGCATCCGCCTGTCGACGCTCTACACGAAGCAAGAGTGGTTCTACGCCATCCTGGACGAGGGCGGCAAGATCAAGAACGCGAAGGTGGGCGTCTCGCGCGCCTGCAAGCAGCTTCGCACCGTCCACCGCCTTCTCATCTCCGGCACGCCACTGCAGAACAATCTGAAGGAGCTGTGGTCCCTCGTGGACTTCGTGTTCCCCGGCCGCCTGGGCACCATCGAGGCGTTCGTCAGCTCCTTCGTGGTGCCCATTTCCCGCGGGATCTACAGCAACGCCACGCGGCAGGCGTCGAGCCTGGGGTACCAGTGCTCGCTGATGCTGCAGGACAGCGTGAGCCCGTTCATCCTGCGGCGGCTGAAGAAGGACGTGAAGAAGGAGCTGCCGCCGAAGACGGAGCAGGTGCTGTCGTGTTTGTTGTCACCACTGCAGGAGAAGAAGTACCTGGAGTACCTGCAGAGCGAGCAGGTGCAGTCGTCGCTGCTGGGCCGCGTGATGCCCTTCAAAGCCATCATTCGCCTGCGGCAGATCTGCAACCACCCCGTGTTCTACCAGTCGCTGGCAAGAATGGGGGCCGCAAGGGAGCGGGAGCCGCAGCCGACGCGTCTGCGCCACGTGGAGGGCATGTTCTACCAGCCGGAGTACGAGAAGAAGGCGCGAAAGGAAGAGGAGGAAGAAGAAGAAGCGATCGACTATGACGCGGTGGACTGGCGGGAGTGGGCCCACGCATTCGAGTTGACGCGTAGGTCGAGCAAGATGCTGGTGATGAACGAGGTACTGCACCTGTGGGCGAAGGAGGGCCACAAGGTCTTGGTGTACACGCAGACCGTGTCGATGCTCAACATCATCGAACGCTACGCGAAGGAGCAGGGCTTCTCCTTCTGCCGCATGGACGGCAGCACGCCCATCGTGAAGCGGCAGGCGCTGGTGGACCTGTTCAACGGCCGCGCGGACGTCTTCCTCTTCCTGCTCACCACGCGCGTGGGCGGACTGGGCATCAACCTGGTGGGCGCCGACCGCGTGATCCTGTTCGACCCGGACTGGAACCCGTCGGTGGACATCCAGGCGCGCGAGCGATGCTGGCGAATCGGGCAGCGCAGGCCGGTGACGGTGTATCGACTGATCACGAGCGGAACGATCGAGGAGAAGATCTACCATCGGCAGATCTTCAAGACGGTGTTGTCGAACCGCGTGCTGGGCGAGGGCAACGACCTGTGCTCGTTCACCAGCACGAACCTGAACGACTTGTTCTCGTACGGTGGGTGAGATGAGCGGGTGTGAGGCGTAGTGAAGAGACCGAAGGGAACGGAGACGGGCGAGATCTTCCCGCAGGGACAGATCCTGGAGGAGGACTTGGAGGAGGAGGACGAGGCGGAGGACGACAAAAAGGTGATCGCGTGCCTGTTCAACCACGGCGAGCTGAAGTCTGTGTTCAATCACGAGTACGCCTTCAACAACACGGACTTGGTGACCGTGTCGCGACTCGACCGCGAGGCGCGCGAGGAGGCAGAGGTGCTGCAGGAGCGACTGCGCGAGAGCCGGCAGCAGTACATGTGGAGGTGGGGATAGAGGGTGAGCGGTAGAGAAGAAAACCCGATCATGAGTGAGGTGGGGAGAGAACGCTTCGGCGAGGGGTCGGCGAAGGAGCGCGAGGCGGTGAGGGCGAGAGGAAGGAGTGAGGGGTAGAAGATGTCTTCGGCGATGATTCTGAAGAGGCTGAAGGAGCGAAAAAGTGGGGGTGTTGGGGGAGGATGAGATGCAGGTGTGTCGTCAGAGAATCAGACTGCCGTGTCCGAATCGCATGTGTCGGTAGGAGAGGGAGTGCGAGACGAGACGTAGCTGGCGAATCAGATCCTTCACTACTTCCGCGTGCGGAAGGACCACCGAGCGTCAACGGACAGCGTGCTTTCCTTTTTCAAAGGGTGCGTGTGTGGATGCGGAGTGATGGGTAGTCAGATCAAGAATCAGGACAAGTACTTGTTCCGGCGTCTCTTGAAGGGATTCGCCACGTACAAGGACGACATCTGGACGCTGAGGAAGGAATGGTTGTAATATGATTGTGTTTGTGAGAAAGCCAAATCCCCGCTTTAGCAAGTGTGCATTTTTCTTCAATGCTATCTCGTTTTTCGCAAGTTCGTGACGTGCAAAGTGGATAACTGCTGTAGTCTATTCTGAATCGCACAGCGCCCCTCGCAAGATCCTTTTCCCTTGTACCTCCCGTCAAAGGAGTGCATCACGGAGTAGCTTGCGGAGAATCAAATGGCGTACATCAACGGCGAGTGGCTCCACGACGGGGAGACCTTCAATGTGAAGAGTCATTCTGTCATGCGCGCATAACGCCCTAGATCCCGCTACCGGAGAGGTCATTCGCAGTGTCATGAATTGCAACAAAGATCAGGCCGTGTTCGCCATTGCGTCCGCGAAGAAGGCCTTTCCGGCGTGGAGCCAGATGAACCTCACTGTACGTACCACACACTCTCCTCAGACATAGGATCGAAGCGAAATCCTTCGTCGTCTATACGATCTTTTAATCGAGAATCGCGAAGAGCTTGCTCGCGTGATGACGATGGAGAGCGGCAAGCCCATTCGCGAGTCCCGCGGCGAGGTGCAGTACGGAGCCAATTTCGTGCGCTGGTTCGCGGAGGAGGCCAAGCACGTCCGCGGGCAGACCATCGCGTCGCACGCCACGCCGGAGTCCCGCCAGCTGATGACCGTCCTGCAGCCGGTGGGCGTGGTGGGCTTCATCTCCTCGTGGAACTTCCCCATCGCGATGATCACGCGCAAGATGGCGGCGGCGCTCTCCGTGGGCTGCACGAGCGTCCTGAAGCCGCCCAGCGCCACGCCCATCTCGGCGCTGAACCTGGCGGCCCTGGCGGAGCGGGCGGGCGTGCCGAAGGGCGTGTTCAACGTGGTGTGCTGCACGTCGGCGAACGGGAAGGGCGTGGGCAAGGCGCTGCTGGAGTCGAAGGACGTGCGGTCGTTGTCGTTCACGGGCTCCACGTCGGTGGGGCAGTACTTGTACCGCGAGTCGGCGGCGACGATGAAGAAGCTGGGCCTGGAGCTGGGCGGCAACGCGCCGTTCATCGTGTTCGACGACTGCAACCTGGAGGACGCCGTGGCGGGTGCGATCGCGTCGAAGTTCCGAAACTCGGGGCAGACGTGCATCTGCGCGAACCGTGTGCTGGTGCAGGAGGGCGTGTACGAGGCGTTCGTGGCGAAGCTGGTGGAGCGCGTGCGCGCGATGAAGGTGAGCAACGGGCTGGAGGAGGACTGCGACATTGGCCCGCTGATCAACCAGGCGGCGGTGGACAGCTGTCGGGAGAAGGTGGAGGACGCCGTGGCGAAGGGCGCGCGCGTGGAGTGCGGTGGGAAGAGCCACGCGCTGGGCGGGCTGTTCTACGAGCCGACGGTGCTGACGCATGTGGACCGTTCGATGAAGGTGTTCACGGAGGAGAGCTTCGCGCCCATCGCGCCGATGTGAGGGAGGTGAGATGGGGTGAGCGGTAGATTCTCGTTCAAGGCGGAGGCGGAGGCGATCGAGATGGCGAACGACACGGACGCGGGCCTGGCCTCCTACGTGTTCAGCCGCGACGTGGGGCGTTGCATGCGCGTGGCGCGCGGACTGCAGTACGGCATCGTGGGCGTAAATGAGGCAGTGCCCAGCGCTGCGGAGGCGCCGTTCGGCGGTGTGAAGATGAGCGGACTGGGAAGGGAGGGCGGCGCCTCGGGACTGATGGAGTACTTGGAGGAGAAGTACATTTGCTTGGGAGGACTGGACCATTGCTGTGTTTGTGTGAGAAACAGGCGAACAACAAAGCGGGTGAGAGAAAGGAGCATGTAACAGGAACAATGGCTTGTGAAAGAAACAGCAACAATGAAGCGGGTAAATGAAAGCCGGTGAGAGAAAGAAATACAGGATACAGAAACGCGCTACACGGTGCTATTGGCGGCGTTGTTCTGCTGATCGTCGCGCGCCTCGTTCCACATCTGCGCGTAGAGCCGCACGTCCTACTCTTTATCCCCGCACGCGTCGCCCACCTGCTTCTTCGCCAGATACTCCATGAAGGGAATGATCTCAATCAGCTCCCTGTCGTCCTTGTTGTCGATGAACGGCACGCACTCGATTCCGTTCTTCGGCTGGAACTTGTAGCTCGTTGCGGAGTTGTCGATCATCACCACAGAATTCAGATCGCGACCCAACAGACCCAAATCCTTCACGAAGATGCCCTCGGAGCACACGCAGTGGTCTCTAAAAAGACGTGCCGCGATCTTGTGGTCCTTGTCCATCATGTCGAGAAGAGGATCCGCGTACTACGGGTTAGCAGCGCGGCGATGCATCACGATGCGCAGACTCGCGGTGTAAACAACCACTTCGTAGATCTCGCTCATCCGGCTTATGAACTCCAGGGCGCCCGGACGCAGGTACACGTACACATTGTACACATTCCCCTCGATCTCAACGGGGATCACATACTGGCAGTCGTCGACGCACTGAAACGTGGAGTGCACAAGGGTTTCGTCCAAGTCCAGGACAAGTGTCTTCTTGCCCCTGTCCTCTTCACGCTGCTCCCCCAAGAAGGGACTTGCCGGGATCTCGATCTCTCCCTCCGCCTCTCCGTCTCTGGGCGTGCCGACGGGTGACATGGGCTCTTTGTACCCTTCATTGAAACTGGGGTCCTCGACCAGGCTGTCGCATATGCAGAAAAGATAGTAGTAGAGTCGTTTCCAAAACTACGAGTGATGAGCAAGCAACACCACGACCCCGGGCTTCTCCTCCTTCACAACCAGTTCGCTCTCCTCGTTCACTTCTTCGATGACGGGCATACGATTACAGCGCAACGAACCGTCCTTTTCCACGCAATACACCGCATTCTGGAGCTTCTGCTCAGACAAGTCCTCCAGGGGCTTTGGAATGTGGATCGTCTCTGTTCGCGCGAATATAATAGGGTTTGATCCCCTCCTGTGCATTTCTACGCATCACGCCCTCTGCATGTGTCATTGCACCCCGTTCTTCTTCTTGTGTTAAATGGACGCAGCAGCACGCAAATCAAACTGCTTGCACGGATTTGGTGTTCCACTCCCGAAATCGGCCCGATTTGGGCCCTCCGCACAGCCGTTCTCCTATTGCGCGAATTCTCTTCCAGTCGAGTTTATACTGTGATTTCATGCTTTGGGAGCAGAATGAGGGGATGATCGAGAATGATCATAGCGGTGAGCGGACTCACGTTCTCCTCACTTCACAAGTAAGAATACACCCGGCGGATCCGCGGAAGGCGCGGTTTCTGCGAACGTGCACGAAATAACTCGTTCTCCAATCAGAATCCCTTTCCCTTTTAAAAGCATAAACCGTTCTCTTGGTCCGCGATGGAGCTCGTAAGTGTGCTATGCCTACTGTTCGATGTCGGAGGCGAGCGTAGATGGTAAGAACTGTCCCATTCTTTCCATTCCGCTTCGCGCCGTCCTTTGCTGCTGGACATGCGTCACTCACCATTTCACAGGGAGAGGGAAGGATTAAGATCCGGAAGAAGAGAAAGCAGCGAAAAGCCCCGGAGGCGCCGAAGAAAGCACTGACCCCGTACATTTTCTTTAGTCAGGAAGTCCGCCCGCAGGTGAAGGCGAGTCTTCCGGAGGGAACAAAAGTGCCCGTCGTGTTTTGTGCTGAGGCGTAGGTGACGGAGATTGTGCGCGTGATCGCCGAACGATGGAGCGCGATGTCGAACGAGGAGAAGGCTCCCTATATAAAGATGGCGGAGGACGACAAGATTCGCTATTCCCAGCAGATAAACGCGTACGACGGCCCTCTGCACATCCCCGTGAGTAAGAAGCGCGGAAAGCAGCCGAAGTTCCCTGTAGGGTTGCTGGAGGACGATGAACAATAGGGCGCTCCCAAGAGGGCCATGTCTCCCTTCCTGTTCTTCTCCAACGAGAAGCGGGGGATCGTCCAGTCGGAGAACCCAGACATGAAGATCACGGAAGTGTCTGCGAAGCTGGGCGAGATGTGGCGCCTCATGAGCGACGAGGAGAAGAAGCCGTACGTGGAGCGGAGCCGCATCGACCGCGACCGCTACCGGAGCCAGCAGAACGAGTTCAAGGGGAAGCTGCCGCACGCGGAGCTGGGAAAGAACACGGCATCGATTTCAGCGCCCATCCCCTCCGTGGTGACCTCCTCCCAGTGGAACATCCCGGTCGCGGACAACGCCGCCAACAGCGTGTACTCCCGCGTGTACGACATTCCTTCCCAGCAGACTACCTTCACGAACATCTCGATTCCCATCGGATTCAACAGCAGGTGCCTTCGCACGCTCTCACGCGTAGATATCATCCAATAGGCGGGAGCTTTTAGTTTTGTGCTTCTTTTTTGCGGCTGTTTGGACGAAACACGACATGTTACGCATAGCATCCATTTTCACTTTCACATGGTCTTTGTAACAACTCTCATTCTGCACGGTGTGATTCTTCTCTGCCTTTGGCCCGGACTGAAGAAGCCCATTCACTTCTTTTCCCTCGGGTATGCGCTCTCTGTTCTTTGTCAGAGTGTGTGCTTGCTGCTGCTGTATCGGGAGTGCTTCTCGCATTACCTGACTCTTCTCCATGCCCTTCTCTTCATCGGGTATGGTCTGCGATTGCTGTTCTACATTGTGCTTCACTCCTTTCGCGTGGCGGTAAACGCTGTGGAGAAGGAGCGAACGCAATACGCATTATCCGTACCACGAGCCGCATTAGTGATGTGTGTGTGCTCCGTTGTCCTCTTCTGCATGGTCTCTCCTCTCTTCTCCGCCATTCTGGCCACTGCCAACGGCGATCCGACAAATGGAGTGACGTATTGCATTGGACTCTTCTTTATGACACTCGGACTCGGCGTTGAGAGTGTGGCGGACTGGCAGAAGAATCACTACAAGCGACCGCACCCAGAACTCTACTGCTCGAAGGGATTATTTGCCTACATGCGCATGCCCAACTATTTGGGGGAAATCCTCTTCTGGATCGGCAACCTCGTAACGACCTTCGTATTCCCCCGATGCACGTTTCTACTTGTCTGCAACACGATTGGCTCCTTCTTTTCGATCAGCGTCATGATCTACGCCGCCTTCGATTTGGACGCGAAGCAGTTGCGCTACAGCGCCACAGACCCGGAGTACATTGCGTACCGCAGGAGAACGTATGTGTTCTACCCACTTCCCTCTTCTTGATTCTCTCTTTCTGTTTTGTTCGACTCTTGCTCTATTATCCCGGTTTTGTTTCAAACCCTTTCATCGCAGTCGATTCTCTGAGGCCATCTTCGCGCGACGGGCATAAACCACCAAAGCGTCTCTGCTGCATTTCCACGCGAATTGTGGTTAATAGAGAGCACTCGCTCTGGTGACGTTATTGGAGGTCAATAGCGATTGGTGAACGAGTTTCCTCCAATCCTGTGGCGCACGGTGTCATGGCATCATTTTCGCATATATCTTTTGGTAAATGAACAAGTTCATCTTCGGACTCACTGTCCTTCTTTCTGTTGTCCTCGCTGACAAGTACGCCATCATCTTCCAGGGTGATC
>OIWT01004263.1_pt1 | contig 11813 bp, 10 predicted proteins | sample 1587701 | NCBI WGS metagenome assembly OIWT01 (sample SAMEA3888904, study PRJEB22519) | human gut metagenome | biome: human gut; feature: human-associated habitat; material: faeces | place: Denmark | collected 2009 | reverse complement strand
ACGCCACTCGGCCAGACATGCAGGACTACGAGAGTGACTCGGACAACAGCATCACCGTGGACGAACTTGAGGAGGAGGATTGGCTTGTTTGTTTCAATCTGCATTCTCCATCAAAAGCACCACATGTATACAAACAAAGAAAGCAACTACTGAGTAAAGACGCGAGGCATGGCGGCGCTGCCCACGTACTGCCCGGAAATGACACTACCCAAGCGCGACTTGGCTAAAGAATTACGTCCCGTGAAGATGGTCTCCTTCGGGATGACGAATGCGTCGTCCTTGCGACCGCCCACCTCCACGAACCAGGAGGCGGGGATGGTGCGCACGAGCTGGTACAGCGGGAGTGTGAGCACGCCCATCAGGATGCAGAAGAGGTGCTGGCCGAGCGAGAGCGGGTGCGTGTTGAACACGCGGCCGGCGAACTGCACGAGGAGCACCTGCATGACGAGGGAGATGATGAAGATGCTGTAGAACATGGCGTTGGAGCCCATGTTCTCGAACACGTTGGCCTCGTTGTTGATGCGGCGCGAGTTGATCTCGTTGAACATCTCCATGAACACGAAGCTGTTGAACACCATCGTGAACTGGATCTCCGAGTCCACCTGCTGGCCCAGGTTCGAGCCGATCGGGATGTTGAACATCTTGTGCCCGTAGAACACCACCGTCAACAGCACGCCCAGGTGGAACAGCAGCTGCACCAGCAGGTCGCGCACGATCACGTTGCTGATTAAACTCTCGTTCTTCCCGTACGGCAGACGGTCCAGCAGCTTCGGCGTCGGCGACTCGGTCGCCAGCGCCAGCGCCGCCAGCGTGTCCATCGCCAGGTTGATCCACAGCACCTGCACGGCGGTGAGCGGCGACTCCTCCAGCAGCAGCGCCGAGATGAAGGACACGGCGCAGGCCACGAAGGACACGGTCAGCTGGAACTGCAAGAACTTGCGGATGGAGTCGTATACGTTGCGGCCCCACATGACGGCCTTCACGATCGACACGAAGTTGTCGTCCATCAGCACGATGTCCGACGCGTCCTTCGCCACCGACGTGCCCGTGATGCCCATCGCGAAGCCCACGTTGCTCTTCGCCAGCGCGGGGCCGTCGTTCGTGCCGTCGCCCGTAACGGCCACCACCTGGTGTCGCTCCATCAGGCCCGTCACCAGCAGGTGCTTGTCGGTGGGCGCCGAGCGCGCCATCACCTGAAGGGTGTCCACGAACTGGTCGAACTGACCCTGGTTCTTCACCACGTAGTACTGCTGCAGCTGGCGCGCGTCGTGCGGGTTCTTCACCTGGTACATGCACCCGCGCTCCTTGCACTCCTTCGTGCACTGCGACTTGCCCTCGCCGCGCTTCGCCAGCGCCTCCGCCGTCCAGTCCTTGCAGTGCTCCTCCATGTGGCCCACGATCGACGGGTACCCGAAGTGCGTCGGGTACGCGGGCGTCTTGTAGTCCTTCACGAAGTACTTGTCCTTCGAGCAGTCCTTGCAGTGGCACTCGTGGTAGAAGTGCGGCGGCAGCACCAGCCCGCCCGCGATCTCGCGGAACTGCGAGCCGAGAATCGCGCGGCCCGTGGGCCACTCCTTGCCGTTGGCGTCCTTCCACGGCTCGTTGTGGTAGATGTTGCACTGGCGCGCGATGGCCTTCGCCGTCTCCATGTTGTCGCCCGTCACCATGCGCACGAAGATGCCCGCCTTCTGGCAGTCTGCCACGGCGCCCGGCACCTCGGGCCGCACGGGGTCCTGGAAGCCCAGCAGGCCGATCATCGTCAGCTTGTCCTCCACCGCGGGGCAGTCGCCCACGCCCTTCTGCTCCTCCGTCGCGTACTGCACCATCGCATCCCAGTCCTGTGCCGCGTCGAAGTCGCGGTAGGCGAACGCCAGCACGCGCAGCGCCTGGCGCGCCATGGGGTAGATGCAGTGCTGCACCAGCTTCTTGCGCGTGCCCGAGCCCGACAGGTTGCCCTCCGAGTCCTCCTGGAAGCTGCCCGAGAGCTCCTTCTTCGCGCCGTCCGGCAGCAGCACGTCGTCGCACAGGCGGATCACCATCTCCGGCGCGCCCTTCACCAGCAGGCGGTAACGGCCGTCGGGCAGCCGCACCACCAGCGAGCTGCGCTTGCGGTTCGAGTGGAACGGGAAGCGCCGCACGATGCCCACGGCCGCCTCGCCGTCCTCCTTCTTCAGCAGCGGGTACTTGCCGCGCACCGCCGCGTAGTCGTCCTTCATCTTGTTGCACCAGCGCAGAAGCGCGATGTCCAGCGCGGAGCCCACGCCCTTCTCCTTGCCATCCTCTGTCACCGTCAGGTAGCCCTCGTTGTTCAGCACCGCGTCGTCCAGCAGCACCGCGCGGATCGGCGCGGGGATCTCCACGCACTTCTGGATGAAGGCGTCCACCTCCTTCTGGTCGCCGCTCTTCAGCTCGTTCAGCAGGCGCGTCTGGTGCTCGGGGTTGAACACCCAGCCCTGCACCACCGTCATCTGGTTCTGCGTCAGCGTGCCCGTCTTGTCCGAGCAGATCGTGTTCGCGCCGCCCATCGTCTCGCACGCCGACAGGTGCCGCACCAGGTTGTTGTCCTTCATCATCTTCTTCACCGAGTACGCCAGCGCGATCGTCACTGCCAGCGGCAGGCCCTCCGGAATGGCCAGCACCAGAATGGCCACGCCCGTCGTGAATGCGTCCACCATGGCCGACCAGTCCGAAGACAGCCACACGGGGTTGCCGCTGACGTCGGTGTTGCCCTCGCCGCGCAGCCAGTGGTAGAGGTGCTTCGCCACGATCAGCACCACCGTGATCACCGCCATCACGCCGCCCACCATCGACAGCTGCTTCGCCAGGCGCGCCAGCTTCACCTGCAGTGGCGTGAAGCCCTCACCATCGCTCTCGATCATCGTGCGCATGCGCCCGAACACGGAGTTGGGGCCCACGGCCGTCACCAGCATCGTCAGACTGCCCTCGTGGCACTCCGTCGAGGACACGATGAACGGGTTCTTCTCGCCCTTCTCGATCTGGTCCGACTCGCCCGTCAGCTTCGACTCGTCCATCTTCACCTTGCTGCCCGACAGGAAGATGCCGTCCGCCGGCACTGTGTCACCCGCGGACACCTGCACGATGTCGCCGGCCACCAGGTCGTCGATGGGGATGAGCTTCCGCTCACCATCGCGGATCACGGTCACTTGCATGCGGTTGTTCTCGGCGTTCAGCACGCGGAACTGCTTGTCCTTCTGCAGGTCGTTGATCGCCGACACGTTCAGGCAAACCAGAATGGCGGCAATGATCGCAATGCCGTCGTACCATCCGTCGTCCCAGCCCTCCGTCTTGATGCCGAGGATGATGGAAATCGTCGCGGAAATCGTAAGGAGAATCATCGTGAAGTCGTGCATGCCAATCCAGATCAGGTACCAGTAGGAGACGCCCTTCCTCTCGCTGCGCTTGTTGGAACCGTAGATCTCCTCTCTCTTGGGGTCGTTGGCCATCTCCGTCGTCAGGCCCTAGACGTCACGCTTCCCACGTGTGGCCACCTTCTTCTCGTCCGTGCCAAAGTTCTCCATCAGTTTCTGCACGCCTCCGAACCTGGCCACCGTATCCTTCCCATCGTTCTCAAACTGCCAGTCAAAGAGGGCGTCCTTCTTTGTGGCGGTCGGGGCACCCAGGTCGTCGGGACTCAAGGTGTACATTCCTGCATTCTACGCCTCAAGGCCTTTCAGAGCCCCCACGTCATTCCCTGAATGCACAACGCATATGTTTGTAAGCTCCACATTCTGCTCTTTGCTTTGCATAAAAGAATAATGAATGAGAAGGATTGGTGACTCGCAAGAACTCGTTCAGCCAATCATTTCTTGACCACACGACTCTTCTCACGGGCGTTTCGCCGTGAAGGAATCTTGGCTAGAATGCGTGCGGATGGCGAGCATACAGCCTCATTTGATTGCCAATTCACTTTGGTTAGGATAAGGAATGATCCACAAGATCTGCAAGGACTGCTTTCAATCAGCCCTTTATACGCCGATCTGACCATCCAGAATGATGGTATCCACTGAGGTGTGCATCTCAAGGGGTATCCAACAAAAGAAAACACATATAGAAGAAGAATAGGAGTATGTCTTCAACTCTCCGTTTCGGACGGGGATTGGGTCGAGTCTCTCTCCACGCGATAGGGGAGAGTGGCGGTGAGCACAAAGATCCAACTCTACGTCATCACCGCGAATCCCAGCAATAACCTCTGCAAAGATGAGAAACAGTAAAAGGATCAGTTCCTTGCCATAGGCGAACGACATCGAGAAGGTGGTCTCAAGGAGGCCTCTATCGTTGCGAACTGTGGTTGCTTTCGACGTTAGGTACAGTGTGTAGGGGATGCGATACAGGAAATAGACGATTAGAGCGACGGCAAGCGCCAATCGCCACTTTAGGTACTTTTCGTGAGCAAACTGTCCTATCCATACCAAATCACGTAGCCGTGAATCTGCGCCAAGGTCTGTGGTCAAAGGGATCAGCGTTATCCCCAACAAGGGCCACCCCACGACGGACAGCACAGCGATGGCCTACGGTGAAGCGAAGAGAGAATGTGCACAGTTTCGACAACCGAAACGACATGAAGGTAGCCCTTCCTGAACAGGATGCTGTCCAATCGACTATTGCGGATCGTATTGTATAGATCTTCCGTTTTAAACACCATGGAGTTCATTTTTGCGCGGATTGCGGTTCATGTCATTCATCCCCACACGAAGACGGAGTCATTTGCGTTTTCTGTAAATCGTCACACCTCATAGATTCAAATTGGTGATGGATTTGGACTTGAATAGTGATGAACACAAATCCGTTTGATTGGAGCCGTGCTTCTGCGAATGAGTTGCCCATAGGATGGCTGAATGATGAGCAGGTGAGCTATCACGGAGCGACTCCGATTTCTCCGAGAGTGACATCTCTGTGGACAGTGATGGGGACCCCTTGCTGAACGAGGTGGTTAGCACGCTGCGACATCGTTCGTCGCATCCGAAGCCGCTCCCTCCCGAAATCGAGGTTACCGACACAGAGAACTGCAACTACTTGAACGACATTGCCGTGTGTATCCTTTTTGGCGTATTCATCCTCCTCTTTTTGCTCTTCACCTCCCGCCGTGCATCTCCTCTTTCTTGCAACAAACAGACCACAATAAATATACCCTTATTCGTTCATCTGCTCGCCCAGCTTCTCAATGTCCCGCAGCTTCTTCTCCTCCTCTCCGTCCTTTGTAAAGTACTCCTCGTCAAAGAAACACAGACGCACGTAGCCATCTTCTCCTCCCGTGATGAAGCTACCTCTCACTCCCGCACGCCACCCCTACCTCCTGCCATCGGGGCTGAACTGCACGGAGTTCATCGTACCGAAGGAGCCCTTCACGCGACCGATCTCCTCCTTCGACGCCAGGTTGTAAAACAGGCTCTACCCTCACACGCCTCCCGCGCCGCCCACCTCCATCTTCTGCGAGTGCGTGGTCGTCACATCGCGCGCCTCCACACCACCCACCACCACCAGCTGGTTCAGGATGGGTGACAGCGCCGCGCCGTTGAGCGGTCGGTCCGTGGCGAAGCAGCAAATCTCCTCCTGCGTGAACATGTCGAACACCTTCGCCTTCGCGTCCTTGCTCGCCGTCGCGAACAGCGTGCGGTCGTACGACGCCACCAGGCAGGAGATGCTGCCCTCGTGCGCCTTGATCGTCTTCACCACCTCGCCCGTGGCGGCGTCGATCACGTGCAGCATGCCATCCGAATCGCTAAGAATGAGATACAAAAAGAGCGCCGACCAGGCGATGATCTGCTTGTTCAAGGGCGTCCAGATCAGGGAGAAGATGTTGGTGTGCGAGGACACGACGGACTTGATCACCAGCTTCGGGTCTCCAATGGACTCAACGCCATTTGAAATATCATAGATGTAGAAAATAGGCTACCGATCAACCCTCACAGGAATGAATCACGGCTTCTCCAGCAAACGACATCGTGCACAGGCACAGATACTGGTCACCCTCACTCACAGCAAGGCAGCGAATGGGCGTGTTGAGCCGGATGACGTTGACGATTTCTCCCGTCAGCACATCCCAGATGTGGCACGTCGAATCCATAGAGGCCGAAAACAGGTACTTCGTGTCGCCTAGCGATTACGAACAGAAAGCGCATCGTGGTTACTTGTCGTATCGAGCTGGAAGACCGCACCACTGTGGCCATTGAAAACACCAATTCTCTCACCGTCCGCCGCTCTCCACATCGTGGGCGTGAAATCCTTCGACGCGCTGAAGAAAACATCCCCATCGGGACTGTACTTCAGGTATGTGATGGCTCTCTCGTGTCCATGCAAAATATAGGGTCTCTACGAGTGATTCGACCCATTTCAACGCCATACCATTTCCTTCCAATTGAGAAACTGTGCCATTCATTGTCATCCATCCAGGGCGCCGCTTTGTGTGAATTCCCGCAACACTCGGCTTGGTTTGTCTGTTCATTTATGGCGTTTTCTCCAGTATTGAACAAACAGATCGTCCTATTTTACAACTCTTGGATGCATTCCATCACCCACTGCTTGATCACTCGATCAATCTCCATTTCCACATCGAAGGGCAGATGCTGCGCGTCGATCACCTGGTAGTGCTCTGCCAGACTGTAGCAGTACCGAGCCAGATACCTACACATCACAACTCCCTCGCTCTCCCTGCGTTTTGATAAAGGACTCTCGGAACCTCCACGGAGAGGACTCGCCAGCGTGGCTTTTGCAGGCTTGTATGAAATCAGACACTGTATCGAGCGAGTAGTAGTACTTGGATAGCAGGTAGCTGGTCGCCTCGTCGATGTCTCTCGATAGGGATGAACTCCCGATGGATCGTGTGTAGTGAGAGGCTCTCATCGAACGACTGAACTCCAGGATGGTCGATTCGACGCCCGATTTCCTCGTCGCGAGCTGCATGTACTTCATTGCGTCGTGCGTCTTCACCTGAAACAGGGATGGGTCGTAGTGATACAGAGCGGCTTTGACGGCTCCCACACTCTCTGCCAGCAGAATGGCGTCAAGCAACTCTTGCCTTGCCGTCTTCACGGGAAGATCGTAGTCCGTGATGCATATCCGTATTTCGTCCTCCTTGGGAATTGGATCGAAGTAGTCCTTCGTAAATGACACCAACTTCGCAGTATCTCTCTCATAGTCGAAGATCCTTCCCTTGTCTCCTTGTTGGTAGAACTGCGTCGAATCCATAAAGGTACCTATGCGGTCATGCATTTCTGCGAACGCCTACCCTGATGGTTCACATGGACAATGGACAAGTTGCTCTTCGACATTGTGACGCCAAAGTAGTGCTTTCGGACTGTACGTTGCTGAATGAACTCACGAACGCACTCTTCCACGCCCACCCGTGAACTCCACTGGGTACGCGCCAAACACAGCTCGTTCATGTTCTGAAAAGCATTTTTGAACAGCACACTCGAATGCTTTCCCTTCACGAGCAGTTCCATGCCTTTGAAGCAAAATGTGTGGAACAAACAACCCTCTATTCGTTCTTCGTTGACACCACGATGCGCAGTTCCTTCAGCAGCAACTACCTCTCACTCCAACTCTCCAAACCCACTCCAATCAAACGTCGCACCGATTCATCGTTGTTCACGTGCCACGGGCACCACATGTTATGCTCGCTCGATATATTCAGTTTCTATGTCTTACGTCTCCTCCTAACCACCACTTGCGGCATGTGCATGGATGCCATCACACACTCCCTCTTCACGGGGCCGTCACTTCCCCGTCTCTCCCTCTTCCCCGTGTCCTCCTCCTCGTCCTCCTGTCCGTCTCCCTGCGGGATGGGTCCGCTTGAGTCATCCGACACGGCCAAGTGCAACTCCGGCAGCTCGGGGTCGCCCGCGTCGGAGAGAGGGAGCACGTCGCGCAGCATGTTGATGGAGTCGTTGCTGTCGCTGTAGCTGTAGCTGTCGCGGTCACTGCGACTGTCGCTGTGACGGTCATTGCCATGGTAGTTATCACGCTCACGGTGACTGTTGTAACTGCCATTGTCACTGCGACCATCACTGCCACTGTTACTGTGACCATCACTACCACTGTCGCTGTCACTCGAGGAGTGCACATCGATGCGGATGGCCAGCGAGTGCTCCTCGTCCGACGAGCCCACCTCGATGATTCCCTCCTCCTGCGCCGGCAGGTGCGCTGGAGGGCTCCACGACAGCTGCCGGGCGGGTGCCTCGGGCTTCTTCTCCACAGGCTTCGCTCTCTCCAGAGAGGGCGTCAGAACGGGCTTCAGAGCGGGCTTCGCAGAGGGCTTCACTTCCTCTTTCGCCACTGGCTTCACCGCCACTGGTTTCTTCTCCTCGGGTTTCTTCGCCACTGGCTTCACAGCCACTGGCTTCTTCTCCTCGGGCTTTTCCATTGGCTTCTCTTCCTCCACCGGCTCCTTCTCCTCGGGTTTCTCTTCCACTGGCTTCGCTTCCTCCTCCTCCTCAGTCTTCTCTTCCACGGACATCTCCTCCTCCTCCTCCCGAGGTTTCTCCCCTTCCTTTTCTTCCTCTTCCTGCTTTTCTTCCTCCATTGCCTTCACCTCCTCCCCAGGCTTCACTTCCTCTTCTTCTTCTTCAGTCTTCTCTTCCACGGACATCTCCTCTTCTTCCTCAGGCTTCTCCTCCTCCGCAGACGCCTCTGACTCCTCCACCTCCATCTCCTCGCTCTCCGCGAAGTCCTCCAGCTTCAGCTCGCCGCCCATCAGGTCCTTGCTCAGACCCATCGCCGTCCACGCCTCCTCCTCCATCACGTCGCTGTCCTCCGTGGGCTCCTCAGACGCCTCCTCCTTTTCTCCCTCTTCAGACGCTTCTTCCATAGGTTGCCCTTGCGTCTTCTCTTCCGTTGAGACTGTTTCCGTCTTCTCCGCTTCTTTTGGCTTCTCTTCCTCCTCCGCGGGCTTCTCTTCCTCTTCTGCGGGTTTCTCTTCCACAGGAGCCGCCACTGGGTTCTCTCCTTCCTCCTTTTCTTCTTCAACAGGCTTTTCTTCCGTTGATGTCACTTCAGGCTTCTCTTCTTCCTTCTCCTCCACCATCGGCTTCTCTTCTTCCACCATCTGATTCTCTTTCACAGGCTTCTCTTCTACAGGAACCATTACCGGGTTGTCTTGCTTCTCCTTCTCTTCCTCCATTGTCTTCTCTTCCGCCACTTCCTTCTCCTCCTCAACAGGCTTCTCTTCAGCCGGTGCTATTTCAGACTTCTCCTCTTCTTCAACAGGCTTCTCTTCTTCTTCCACCTCAATAGGAGTCTCCACAGGCTTCTCCTCCTCAGGAGTCATTTCCGCCTTCTCTTCGTCGGGTTTCTCTTCCTCCACAGGAGTCTCCACAGGTTTCTCTTCCTCCTGCTTTTCCTCCACAGGCTTCTCTTCCACAGGCTTCTCCTCCACCACAGGCTCCTCCTCAGCAGGCTTCTCTTCTTCCAAAGGCTCCTCTTCCATAGGCGTCTCCTCCATCTTCTCCTCCACCACAAGCTTCTCTTCAACAGGCTTCTCCTCCACAGGTTCCTCCTCAGCAGGTTTCTCCTCCTGCTGCTTCTCTTCAACAGGCTTCTCCTCCTCAATCTTCTCTTCTACCACCACCGGCTTCTCCTCAGCAGGCACAACACCCACAGGCTCTTCCTCTGCCATTGCCTTCTCTTCTTCCTCAGGAGTCTCCACAGGCACCTCTTCCTCTTCTTCTGCCTTCTCTTCCTCACCAAGAGGATGCACAGGCACCTCTTCCTCCTCCTTCTCTTCAGGCTTCTCCATCTCTTCCTCCTCAGGAGTCTTCACGGGTGTCTCTTCCTCCATAACCGTCTCCTCCTCCTTCACAGGCGTTTCCTCCTTCAAGGACATATCTTCCTCCGGCTTTTCCTCCTCCTCCACCTTCTCTTCCTCCACATGTGTTTCTTCCTCCACTTGATTGTCAACCAACACCGCTGCAGGCTTCTCTTCCTCGCTCGACTGCTGTGCAGAAGCAACCAACTCGGGCTTCTCTTCTTCTTCCGGCTTCTCCTCCTCCATCGGCTCCTCCTCAGGAATGGAAGTCGACGACGCTGCGCCAGGCTCTTCTTTCACTCCCACAGGCTTCTCTTCGGGCTTCTCCTCAGGCTTTTCCTCAGTCTTCTCTTCTTCAGTCTTCTCCATTTCTTCCTTCTCTTCCTTCACAGATATCTCCACAACAGGCTTCTCCTCCTCCACCTCCATAGTCTCTTCCTCCTCCTCTTCCTCCTTCTCATCCTCTTCCTTCGTCTCCTCCTTCACACCCTCCTCCTTCTCTTCCTTCACTTCCTCCTCTTTCACCTCCTTATTCATGTACCGGTCAATCTGATACTCGCTGAGAATCCGCTCCTTCGACACGTCGTCGGCGTACTTCACCTCGCAGCCCTTGATACTCTACATATCAACACTCCATTCATCTCCAACATCACACAGAGACACATTCAGTGAATTACCGAAATTCCACAAACCGATGTGACGTCCGCACTCCTCGCAGAGAATATCATCGCAAGATCCCATCTTCCATCCGTATAAGGCAAGAAGAATGTGAGTTATCTTACGATTACGGCTTTCGGGGGAATCATCTTCGGAACCTCCCATCTCTTGCAGATAGGCTTCTACAAACAGAGAGAGAACATTGTTTGCGTTGAGTGAAGAAGTATCAAGGTCAATGGCAAAATCCTACCCATCATCCCATAATGCAATGACTACATGACAGTTGGAGAAGGAATTCAATCTCTTATCGAAGGCCTCTAGCAACAGAGTCCTGGGTAGCGTCAAAGGGCTGGTAATCTGCTCGCACCCACAAATGCCATACCACGGGCAGCTCTTCTCGTGTCGGGACGTCAGGTCATGAACATACTGATTCACAACCTCCTCCATCGCATTTGGCGAGAGGGTGTTGCTAATTTGCACAATCACTTTGGCCTTGCATCTACCATTCATATTCAAATACATTGATTACATTTGACACTGAAGTGTGTTTAAAGCGACATTGATCCATCCTTTGGAGGCGCACTCAACGGGACTCAGCTTCGGCGGCATTGCAAACCACTTGAACACAGTAAATGTGGCTATACATCACACATCCAGCAATAACGCCAAACCCAGTCTTTCCTTGTACTGCGCTCTGTCCATTGGGTTAAAAGGCATAGTGGAGTCTATTCTATTACGCTTTTCTCTCAATCTCATCGCCTACCGTTTCCAGCACTAGGAGTCGAATCCGCCCCCGTATTTGCAAAAATGCTGTTCCAGTTATCTAGGAGCTCCGAAATCCTCTTAATTTGGTCCATAATAACAAACAGTGGTGATTCAAAGAAGAGAGATGACTTCTTTTGTGCTGCTTATAGTGCCATTGGTTTTGAAAGCGTGTGGCGATGCCATTTATGGGTTTAAGTCTATCTTCAGGTGAATTGCCCTATTTAAGGGTGACTTAACGCGTGTGCTTCGGTATATCACAATTCCAATTGTCCTCTTTCACTTTACTCGCGTGTTACTTGTCTTTTGATGCACAGATACCCGTTTTCTGAGTGATTTGTGGCGATTATTAGTAACAAGTATAAAAGCCTTCACATTCACTTTCTAATTCCCAGATGAATCAGTCCCATTCTTTGTTAATCAAAGTAATATCACAAAATAAAGGATCGTAGTTGGTGATTTTTCGATTAAAGTCCTCATTGTTGTGATCTCCCTAACGGAGGCGCCAGCGGGTCTTTCGACGTTCTATTGTCTTCATTTGGTCTTTTCTTTCGATAGGAGCGATAAATAGTCAAGGGAGTTCACGAGGGGATTCAGTCCGGCTAGCCACCCCCTTCACCATTCACTTGTA
>OIWT01004259.1_pt1 | contig 11820 bp, 10 predicted proteins | sample 1587701 | NCBI WGS metagenome assembly OIWT01 (sample SAMEA3888904, study PRJEB22519) | human gut metagenome | biome: human gut; feature: human-associated habitat; material: faeces | place: Denmark | collected 2009 | reverse complement strand
TTTCTACCGGCGATATTGCTTCGATGGCTTACAATATGCAGGTGGCTTTCGCTACCACCGTAGTGGGATTGTTCTCAGCAGCCATCGGTTTTGTAACCAAGCAGACTAAGAACCGCTGGTACACCGAGGATATGAGCAACCTTGAATTTATGGCAGACCTGATTGATGAGAAAAAGTAACTCCTTAACATCTTGAAAAGAATATGAGACAAAGACGCAGAAGTCGTCTCTCGCATGATGGCGAGGATGATGATCCGATGAGCGTAGTGAGCAACCTCTTCGATGTGGCGATGGTGTTTGCCCTTGCCCTGATGGTGGCACTCGTTTCGCGCTATAATATGACGGAAATGTTCAGCAAGGATGACTTCACGATGGTGAAGAACCCTGGCAAGGAGAATATGGAAATCATTACCAAGGATGGACAGAAGATCAATCGCTATACTCCTTCTGAAGACCAGAGCAATAAATCTGGTAACAAGGGAAAGAAGGTGGGCATCGCTTACCAGCTGGAGAATGGCGAAATCATCTATGTTCCGGAAGATAAATAATCGGGGATTACAAATCCCCTTAAACAGGTGGGGATTGCAAATCCCCTCAAACAGAAAATATTATTGTAACTAAATAAAAAAAGAAAAGAAAAATGAAAAAGTTTAAGACAATGATGGCCATGATGTTGGCTTTGGTTTCTATGTGTGTAGCATTCAGCTCTTGCAGCAGTGATGATGATGATACAGTGGCAGCTGCCAAGGAGATTGCTGGTACATACACCAGCAGCCTGGATATGACCGTAATGGGTCAGGCTTCTACATACGAGAATCTTACCATGAAGATTGAGGCGGTAGATGATGCTACAGTCAAGGTTACATTGCCAGCTTGCGGAGAGGGTATGATGGCTCTTCCTGCTCTGGAGGTTCCTGCTGTAAAGGTTTCCGGTTCTAACGGTGCTTATGCATTCGCTCAGGAGAACTATGCAGGTACTATTACCGTGAATGGTGCAGAGAAGAAGTACACTGTTACTTTGCAGGGTACATTGAAGGACAAAACCCTGACCGTCAAGTATTCTGTGCAGTATGGCAAGATGCCTATGCCAATGATTGGTAAGTTTGTTTGTACAAAATAAGAAGATTGTTTCAGGATAAGCTTTGATATAACTCGATGAAACAAAAGATATTCGCACTATTCCTAATCCTTTGCGGATTGTGCCTGAATCTGAAAGCCGAAACCCAGGGAGATATCGTGGGTAGAGTGCTCGATGATTCGGGCGCACCTCTGGTGGGTGCCACCGTCCAGATGGTGAATGCCAAGGGAGGAGTAACCACAGATGAAGATGGATATTTCCGCATTCCTTACAGTAAGGATGGAGCGGTGAGAGTGAAGGTGAGCTTTGTGGGCTATCAGACTCAGACCTTCGTTCTGAAGGCGGATGAGAAGAAGGGCGATCAGCATGTTCTTCGCCTTCAGCCGGATGCTACAGCCCTCGATCAGGTGGTAGTAACTGCAACCCGTACTCCGAAGGCTTTGAAGGATGCTCCTGTGGTAACCCGTCTGATTACTGCCAATGATATCAAGATTGCTGATGCTACCAATATCCAGGACCTCCTTACCGAGCAGATGCCGGGTCTGGAATTCGGCTATGCCATGAACCAGGAGACTTCTCTCAATATGAATGGTTTCGGTGGAAATGCCGTGCTCTTCCTCGTAGATGGCGAGCGATTGGCTGGCGAAACCATGGATAATGTAGACTACAGTCGTCTGAACTTGGATAATGTGGGTCGTATTGAGATTGTGAAAGGTGCTGCTTCGGCACTCTATGGTGCCAGTGCCGTAGCCGGAGTCATCAATATCATCTCACGTGAAAACAGCGAGCCTTGGACTGCCAATGTCAATACCCGCTACAACGACTTCAACAAGGAGTGGCGTCATGGCGGAAGCTTCAGCTTCAATGCCGGAAAGTGGAATTCGCAGACCAGCATCCAGCGCACCACATCAGATGAGGTGCAGCTCACCAGTCCTTTCGATACAGAATCCAACATCCTCCATATCTATGGTGGCGAGACTTTCAATGTGAAGGAGCGACTTACCTACAAGCTTTCTAATAAGGTGAAACTGATAGGTCGTGGCGGCTATTTCAATCGTATCAGCAAGCGCAGCAACTACGATGACCACTATACGGATTATTCTGCCGGACTAAAGACCGTGATGAATCTCTCGGAGAATGATAACCTGGAGATTTCATACGGCTTCGACCAGTATGACAAGACCCGATTTGTGAACAATGAGCGCACTCACGATCACGATTATACCAATCGTCAGAACATCGTCCGTGCCCTCTATTCCCATATCTTCGGCAAGAATACATTGACGGCAGGTGCTGATTTCCTGAACGATTATCTCACCACCTATCAGTTTGCCAACAATGGTTCCAAGACTCAGAATTCATACGATGCCTTCGCCCAGTTCGATTACAATCCTTTGCAGTGGTTGAACATCGTGGCAAGTCTTCGTCATGATTACTTCTCTGCATCCAGCCAGCATGCCACCACCAGTCGTCTGGCTCTGATGACCAAGTGGAAGGGCTTTTCCATCCGTGCCAACTATGCCGGCGGATTCCGTGCCCCAACCCTCAAGGAGATGTATATGAACTTTGATATGGCGGGCATGCAGATGATTTATGGCAATCCGGATCTGAAGCCGGAGAAGAGCAACAACTTCAACCTGGCGCTGGAGCATACCGGCAGGGTGAAGAATGCAGGCTTCTTGACCGGTCAGTATAGTCTTACCCTGATGGGCTATTATAATAAATATGATAAGCGCATCACTACTGAGGATTATGCTGATTATACCCCGGGAACCGGTCAGCCGGATGTGGCTTCCCGTTATTGTAACGAGGATGGAGTGGAGGTGAGTGGCATCGACTTCAGTGCCCAGTACCGTTCGGATATGGGTTTAGGTGTGAAACTCGACTACAGCTATCTCCATGTGGGTGGCAGAAGTGTAGATTCCCAGTTCTCCCAGCCTCGTCCGCATTCTGCAACCTGGCGTCTCGACTACGATCGTCAGCTCTGTTCGTTCTATCGCATCAATGCCGCTCTGTCAGGCAGATACCTGTCCTCTCCAGATACGAACATAGAGAAGCATGACAGCAGTTATCAGTTGTGGAAGTTCACGCTTCAACAGCGATTCCTGGATGCAGTCAATCTGAACTTTACGGTAGATAATCTCTTCGATTATACACCAGAGAAGTATTATTGGAGTTCGGCGATGACCACCGGTCGCACCTTCTCTGTGGGACTTTCGGTTGACATCGACCGCATCGTGAATCTCTTCTAGAAACCGCCATCTGGCAGTTTCCAGACCCAAAATAGGTTAAAAAAGCCATAGTGAAGGATGCTTTTCTTCAAATTATGCCGTACTTTCGGTATAAAATCGTAATTTTGCAGTGATTTAAAACCTATTCATTCAAAATTATGATACGAAGAATCATTCTAACTATGGCTTTTTTGGCTAGCCTTTCATTATCAGCCAAGGATGTGAACATGGGCAGTTGGCAGATTGTTCCATTGCCTCAGCAAGTCAAGGAGATGAGCAGCGCTCCTTTCCGCATCACAGCCAAAACTACAATCTATTATGCTGCTGGAGATGAGAAGCAGAAGAAGGATGCCGAGTTCCTGGCATCTCATATCAAGGAGGTAACCGGTATCGAGGTAAAGACTACCGACAAGCAGGCGAAGGGTCAGATCCGTCTGGCGCTGAATGCTGGCGATACCCAGTCTGAGGCTTATTCTCTGGTGGTCAACAAGAATGGCATCACCATTTCAGCCACCTCTCATGTAGGTATCTTCTATGGCATCCAGAGTGTGATGAAGGCATTGCCTATCACCAGGAATGTGAAGAGCGTTTCTCTTCCTGCTGCCGAGGTTACCGATGCTCCCCGCTTTGCTTATCGTGCATTCATGATTGATGTGGGCCGCCATTATTTCAGCGTACCTTATCTCAAGAAGCTGATTGATGTCTTTGCGATGCACAACATCAATTATTTCCACTGGCATCTTACCGAGGATCAGGGCTGGCGTCTTGAAATCAAGAAGTATCCGATGCTTACCCAGATCGGTTCTAAGCGCAAGGAGACCATCCTGCCAACCAACAAAAACGAGTTTGATGGCGTACCAGTATCGGGTTATTATACCCAGGAGGAAGCACGCGAAATCGTGAAGTATGCTGCCGACAGATACATCACCGTGATTCCGGAGGTGGATATGCCGGGCCACATGCTGGCTGCCCTGGCATCTTATCCGGAGTTGGGCTGTACCGGTGGTCCTTACGAGGTAGCTACCCGTTTTGGTGTTTTCGAGGATGTATTGTGTGCCGGCAAGGCTCAGACCCTCCAGTTTGCCAAGGACGTGATGGATGAAATTATGGATATTTTCCCATCAGAGTATATTCACATTGGTGGCGATGAGTGTCCAAAGAACCGCTGGAAGGTTTGCGAGAACTGTCAGAAGAAGATTGCAGATCTCGGCATCCAGGAGCTTCCTAAGCACAGCAAGGAAGAGCAGCTCCAGACCTGGTTTATGGGTGAGATAGAGAAGCAGATCAGAAATCGTGGCAGAAAGATGATGGGTTGGGATGAGATTCTGGAAGGAACTCCATCCAAGGACATCACCGTTTGCGGTTGGACCAGTGTGAATGCCAGCATCCGTTCAGCCCGTGAAGGTCATCCTACCATCGTGGCTCCTATCAGCAATTTCTATTTCAGCAATCCTCGCATCAACAAGATTGAGGGTATTCCTAGCATCCAGCGGGTATATGATCTGGATCCTTGCTCTGATAAGTTGACTCCTGCCGAGCAGCAGAACATCATCGGTGCCGAGGGTTGTATCTGGACCGAGTGGGTAAAGGATGCCGAGAAGATGGAGTGGGAGCTGTTGCCAAGACTTGCCGCCCTTTCTGAGGTGCAGTGGACTGCTAAGGACAAGCGCAACCTGGAGAACTTCTTCCCAAGAATGCTCCACATGCAGGATCTCTACCGCCTCTACGGCTTGAATTACAAGGCTGATATTGAGGATGCCGTGAAGAAGCATCTGGAAGAGAAAAAGTGATATATGTAGATAGCTCCGCCCTAACTCCCCTTTTCAAGGTTGTTTAGGGCGGAGTTCTTGTATTTTAATGTCCGTTTTCAAAACTGATACTGCCCCCATGAGATAGGGGGCAGGTCGGTGAAAAACGTTGAAAAATCGCCTAGAAATATCTCTTCCTCATTTTCTTCAAGAAATCCTTGGTGATAGGGAAGCCGGAGGCATCACCTATTACGGAGTCGGTATAACAGAAGGGACATTCAGCTGTAGGCGGCTCATCAGGGAGGTAATCCGTGATTTCGGATGGCGAGAAGATTTCGCCGCAGAAGAAACAGCCGCACTTTTCCCTCACCGTCATACACTCTTTCAGAAAGACATTCGCGGTCGTAGTGCAAGAGTCCCATTGGAATCTCCGAGATATAATAGCAGAAGGTATCCAGCGGATAGTCGTCTTCCTCCTTCATCTTCTTGCGGTAAAGGACATCCTGGTGCATCAGTCTCTCTGCCTCCTCCAAAGTTGTGGTGAAGGCTTGCGGACAATAGGTGTTCACCTTGTATTTCGGATAGTGTGAACGCTTTTTCTCCTCCAGCTCTTCTGTTTCTAAAACTTCGAGCTTGAAGATGGCAGGAACATCCCGATGCTGTGGATGTTCAGCCAATTGCTTGAATTCTTCGTATGTCATGGGATGGTTATTTTAAGAATTTATGAAACTTGAGAATCTGAGATCTAAGTTCAGGTATTCTGATGCCTTCAGAGTCTTTGCCTTCTTGATTGTTAAGATTCCTTTTGGTGATAGTTTTATGAATTTTCAGTTTTCTCATGTCCGACTTGCCGTTAGCTTTATGGTTCCACCAAGGCTTGGGATATGCATGTCTTTTTTTGTATCTCGTGCCATCGCAGTTCTGGATAAAGATTTCCAATACTAATCCATCCATTTGACAATCATGCGGAATGTTGACGGCACGGCGCAGAATGTCGCTTTCGTAGAAGATGCTGCCATCCTTCTTGCAGAGCAGCATATCCACATGGTCTGGCATTTCCATGTCAGAGCCAGGCTCAGAGACTTGCGGATTGAAATCTGCAAACTCCTTTTTGACATACTCATTGATAATGTTGGACAGTTTTTCCACATCGATACCTGCGTAATGCTCGTAGTTATAACTGATAGTGCATAAAGACATTTTTGCTGCCATATTCTTCCCTTTCTTTTGTTTGTTAAAGTGATATTTCAATACTCATCTCGAAGTTTCCGGGCTTGATTTTCATGATGTCTTCCACCGTGAAGATGGAGAGATAGTTGAAATAATGGCTGAAAGCCCAGTTGAGCGAAACATGACTTTTTCTATTTCGTCGAGGAGATGTATCGATACCCGAAGCGTTTTGTCGATAGTGGAAGAAGTGAGCTCTTTCAGGTGGTCGTTGAGCATGAAGATATGCTCAAGTTCTTCCTTGGAGAAAGGTTTGAGCGTGCCTTCCTCGTTAATCTCTCGCTTCTTCCAACTCTCAGCATATCGCTGTTCGTACATTTCCAGTCTCTTCTTTTCTTTCTCTGTCATAATTACTCTGTTTTGGTGATACCTTATATAATATAGTAATCTTGGGAGAAAATTTCAAAAAAATGCTGATATTTTTTGAAATACCAGCATTCGTTTCGGCATTCTCTGAATTTCCCAACAAGAGGAGTGAGGCTATTTATTTACAATCACAAGTGAATAATTAAATCATAAAATGTAATTTCAAAACTGATACTGCCCCTATGAGATAGGAATCATTCTTTAAAATCAGTTAAAAAGTGGGTGCTTCTTTATAAAATGTGTGGGAAAGTTGCAGGATTCCCTCATAAAATGTGTATATTTGCAGCGTTATTCCCTCATAAAATGTGGGCAAAAGAGTGATTATTCCCTCATAAAATGTGATTTGTGGAAATCCTTGCCAGCCCAGTTGAGTAAGGAGAACAGAAAGTTTATCTATGGAGTGGTGCGTGAGGGAGCAAGAGCCCGGGAATATGAGTTGGCCTTGCAGTGGCTGCTGGATGCCGGACTGATATATAAGGTTTATAATGTGAAAGCTCCCCGACTGCCACTTGCCAGTTATGAAGACCGGGCGGCCTTCAAGATTTTCGTCCTGGATGTCGGGCTTCTAGGTGCGATGTCTAATCTCAAGGCAACGACAGTAGTGGACGGCAACAGTATTTTTACCGAGTTTAAAGGGGCGTTGACGGAACAGTATGTTTTGCAGCAGCTCGTTCTCAGGTATGAACCGTATTATTATGCCAAGACCAACAGTACTCAGGAGATTGATTTTCTGCTCCAGGATGAGGAGGATGAGATTGTTCCGCTGGAGGTGAAAGCCGAGACGAATGTCAAGGCAAAGAGCCTGCGCCAGTTTGTTGCAGACAACCGGTCAAAGAAGGCCTATCGCATCTCCATGAATGATTATCAGCAGGGAGATTGGGTTACAAACGTACCGTTCTATGCGGTAAATGGTCTCGAATTTTAGCGATAGTACCGCCCTAACTATATAAAAATAGGTAGTTAGGGCGGTGTTATCGCACTTTTTAATGTCCGTTTTCAAAACTGATACTGTCCCCATGAGATAGGGGGAAGGTCGGTTTAAGAATTTGTGAAAGTCAATCGTAATCCATCGGCTACCCCCCTCAGTGTCAGGAAATCACCCATTCCAGAGTATTCACCTCGTCTTTGACAGAGAAGTTCAAGCCCACCTTTACAATTTCCTTATTCTTCAAGGCAAAGGCTTGGGCATAATGCTTGTCATTGATTTGGTCTAATGCCTCTTGCGCACTCTTATTGAATTTCAGTTCCATCACATAGATGGTGTCGGCAGTCTCCATCGTGATGTCGATTCTCCCTTTAGCCGTGTGCTGCTCCACAATAATATTGTAGTCAGTAAGCAAGGCAAAGATGATATAAAACATCTGCTGGTAATGCCCCTCGTAATTGGTGTTGTCGCAATATGGAATGGTTTCCAGGAAATCAGCCAGCATTTGCAGGGCTTCATCCATTTTACCACTATTAATATAGGAAGAAATGTCAGCTATCACAACCCTACCCGTATCTATTCCCGATCCAAGGTAGCCCGGCAACAAACTGTCGAACAGTCCCACCTCAATCTCCTTGTTAGGAAAGTCGAGCGTATAAACATCTATCTTCTTTTCGTAGTCCTTGATGGTGAGATAGCCACTCTGATACAGCAGAGGAGTGAGCGAAGTCATTCTTTCCGTTGCAGCGTCAAAGGAGGAAGCCTTAGCCCTCACCTTTCCCAGTTGCGATGGCAACACATGAAACTCCCTCATTTTTTCAATCAGATAAGTAGGTGTACCGGATCCAAACCAATAAGCCTTCAGCTTGCCATCAGCAAAGCAATTGAGCAAGCTGTAAGGATTGAAGACATCAGGCGATGGCCAAGTGAAGTGATAACCATCATAATGGTCTTTGAGTTCCTGGATAGTCTCCTCCCTGCTCAGTTCCAGATGCTCGGCAAGAGCGTCGATGTCATCACTCATCTGGGTCAACAGTTCCTCCTTGGTGATGCCACAGATGCCGGCATAAGGCTCGTCCATGCTCACATTCTTGATGTTGTTCAGCTCGCTGAAGATGCTGAGCTGCGAAAACTTCGTGATGCCCGTCATAAAGACAAATCGAAGCATAGACTCGTTTCCCTTCAGAGGACTATAGAAGTTGCGCATTGTGTTACGGAGCTCATCGAGTTTTTCCTTTTCATGCGCCACATCCAGCAGCGGAGCATCATATTCATCAATGAGCACCACCACCTGCTTGCCAGTCTTCTGATAAACGGCATTTATCAAATCGTCAAGTCGAATATTAACATCTATTCTATTGCTCTTGCAATCGAACCTAGCCTCTTGCTTTTCAATAATATCCAACAAATAACGATTCAGCTGCGCCTTCTCCATATGCTTACCCTTGCTCAGGTCGAAGTGCAGCACAGGATAAGTATTCCACTCCTTCTCCAGCTTCTCGATGGCAAGCCCCTTGAACAGTTCCTTCTTTCCTTCGAAATAATTTTGGAAGGTAGAAACCAGCAGCGATTTGCCGAAACGGCGTGGGCGACTCAAGAAGAAATACTTTCCATCGGTATGTGTCATACGATAGATGTATTCCGTCTTGTCGATATAGAGGTTGTCCAACTTGCGGATTTCCTCAAATGTCTGAATTCCTATAGGATATAATTTTCTTGCCATTGCGTCATCGAATTAATTCATTTGCAAAGCTACAACAAAAAAATGATACCACCAAACTTTTATGAGGGAAAAGTTCTATTTTTTACGTGGTGTGGTTTAACGATTTTGGTTGACCACTTATTATCTTATTTATAAGACGAGTTGACTCGGTTAATACTTATTTATAAAACCAGTTGACTAGTTAAAACTTAGTCATACTTTTTGTTGACTAGTTTTGCTCTTAGTCATATCGAAAATGCACCTGATTATATATTGGGAAACAGTTGCTGCAAACCACCTCTCTTTTCTCTCATAGAATGTGGAAGCCTATCCCCTTTAATGTCCGTTTTCATAACTGATACTGTCCCCATGAGATAGGGGAGGAAGATGGGGGATGAACTCCTTTGAGAAGTGTTAACGAATCTAACTGGTAGTTTCTTGGGTGACAACTCAATGTTTTGTGCCGCATCACTCAATGTTTTCTTATCAATAACTCTTCGTTTAAATGATGGAATCACATGGGGGCAGTTTCAGTTTTTCAAATGGACATTAAACTATAGGGTAGAGATAGGTAAGATTTGTTAAGGTTGTTAAAATGTAAAGATATTGATTTTCTTTGCGCTTCTCTTTCATATATAGGATATATTATATTCTTTAAGTATATAATATATTAATATATAGATATTTATATATATACTATATTATATATATTATTAATGATATTATCTATATATAATATAGCTTATGTTATGAAGAATGATAGATTGATGTATCTTGAAATAAGTGATACTGTCCCTATGTGAGTAGGAAAAATCTCAATGGGAGTAGAAAGATTCCTGATATGAGTAGAAACTTGCGGAAACGTTTGGTGGTCTTGGATATTTTTCGTAATTTTGTGGTGTGTTGAAAATAACTTCAACCGTCAACTAATAAATACTAAACAAAATGGAAGAAAACAAAGAGAATCAGAAAGATCTTTTGTTTGAAGACGAAGAGGAGGAAGAGGAACTTCCCCCTGCGATGCCGGAAAAACTGCCATCGCTTATCAAGCTCCTAGTGAGTCGTACCCCTGACATCTACAAGCCAGCCGTGGCTCATGCCGTATTCCCATCTCTTGCCGCCCACCTCTATCAGGTAAGCTTCGAGTATGTAGATGGTGTAGAACACGAAGCAACACTGATGAACGTGCTCATGGCCCCCACAGGTGCAGGAAAGAGCTGCGTGAATGCTCCGATCAATCACATCATGGCCGATATCCGCAAGCGGGATGAGGTGAACCTGCAGCGAGAGAAAGAGTGGAAGCTGGAGGTGAATACGATGGGTACGCACAAGTATAAGCCGAAGCGTCCTACCGACCTGATGGTGCAGGAAGTGGATCCGGACATGACTTCGGCAGCCTTCGTGCAGCGAATGTATGATGCCAAGGGCCATTTCCTCTACTCCAACATGAACGAGATTGATCAGTGGGATGCCATCGAGGATGGCGGAAAGGGCAAGCAGAGAGGCAGAAAATGGACTATCATGTGCCTCGCCTTTGACCCCGGAAACACCTTCGGGCAGACCCGCGCCATGCCCGGTTCTGTGAACGAAAGGGTACATATTCTCTATAACTGGAATGCCTGTACCACCATCGGTCACGGTCGTCAATTCTTCAAGAAGGTGGTATCAGACGGTCCGCTCTCCCGTATCAATTTCTGTACCATTCCGCCCCGTGAAATCGGTTCTGATATGCCTGTGTATGGCGATTATGATGAGGCATTCGATGAGGAGCTTCGTCCTTACATCAATCGCCTGTGCAAGGTGCGCGGCAAGATAGACTGTCCTCAGGCCGTCCGTCTCATCAACGAACTCATGGAGGAATGTCGTGATTTCTCTATCTGCAGTCAGGACCGCATCTACGAGAATTTCTCATTCCGTGCTCTCGTGATAGCTTATCTCAAGGCTTGTGTGCTCTATGTGGCAAACGGTTGCAAGTGGGAGGATGAGATAGATGATTTCATCCGCTGGTCGCTGCATTATGATCTGTGGTGCAAGATGCGCTTCTTTTGGGATCTGATAGATGATGAGAGACATCAGCGTTTCACCTCCCGCGGTCCGCAGAATCTTCTCCAGCAATTGCCTGATGATTTTACCTGGGAGGCATTGGAAAAGCTTCGTGACGAGGCCAACCTGAAGCCTGGCGGTACCCGGGAGATGCTGAAGAGCTGGATGAAGCGAGGGTATCTGGAATATGATGTGGTGAGCAGAAAGACGCTTTTCCGCAAGAGTGCTTTCGGAAAAGCATAGTCGAAAAGTAGAGTAAGATAATCTTTCGATAAAATATAGTCGAAATGTAGAATAAGATGCTCTCAGATAGGGGCAGTTTCAGTTGTTTTTTCAGACATTCAACTGAAGCTGCCCCCTCTTTTTTATATGAAGTTTTGGGAAATGCAAATCCCCAACCTGCTAAGAAAAGCGGGTTGGGGAAATTATGATAGATTTTGCTTTCTTCAGAAAATATCCGATTGTGAATTACAATGGATACTCCTCGAAAGCGTAGAGTAC
>OIWT01004256.1_pt1 | contig 11821 bp, 5 predicted proteins | sample 1587701 | NCBI WGS metagenome assembly OIWT01 (sample SAMEA3888904, study PRJEB22519) | human gut metagenome | biome: human gut; feature: human-associated habitat; material: faeces | place: Denmark | collected 2009 | reverse complement strand
CTATCTCAATGTCTGGACGAAGGCCCCGGGCAAGACCGGCGCCAAGCTTCCTGTCGCGCTCTGGATACATGGAGGCGGATATCGTGAGGGCTGGGGTTCCGAGCCTGAGTTCGACGGGCAGGAGTGGGCCGACAAGGATGTCGTCCTCGTCTCGTTCAACTACCGTCTCGGCGTGTTCGGGTTCCTGACGCATCCGGAACTCTCGGCGGAGAGCGCCCACGGCGTGTCCGGCAATTACGGCATCCTCGACCAGATTCAGGCGCTCAAGTGGGTGCAGGCCAATATCCTCCAGTTCGGAGGCGATCCTGACAACATCACCATCTTCGGACAGAGTGCCGGCGGCGGCAGTGTCAAGACCCTCTGCGAGTCTCCTCTGGCGAGGGGCCGCTTCAAGAGGGCCATCATCATGAGCGCAGGCGGCATCACATTGCCTCAGTCCGCACCCGCCGCTTCTCCGCGTGGCTTCAGGTCAATGAGCCTGCGTGAATCCGAGGCCCAGACCAAGAAGGTGATGGACTGGGCTGGCCTTACGGACCTCAAGAAGATGCGCGCGGCGTCTACGGAGATGCTCTACTCGCTCGGCAACATCTACAATGCCGCCACAGGCGAGCGGACATACCTCCAGGGTTCTCCTGTGGTGGACGGATATGTGTCAATGAAGAGCTTCGACAGCGCAGCCCTTGACGGCAGCCTTGCCGATGTGCCATATATGATAGGGTATACGCTCAACGACATGGGCAACATGTCTCCGGGCATCGCCGATTTCTGCCTGAACCGCGAGAAAGCCGGGAACAAGGCCTGGGCATATGAGTTCGCCCGTCCGCTCCCTACCGACGGCAGGGCTGATGTGCTCAAGGGCGCGTTCCACTCCTCCGACCTGTGGTACGTGTTCAAGTCCCTCAAGCATTGCTGGAGACCTTGGACCGAGGGGGACTGGGATCTGTCGGAGAGGATGCTCACCGCGTGGTCCAATTTCGCCAAATACGGCGACCCTAACGGACGCGACGGCGGCGAGTGGGCCCCGTACGGCGAGAGCAACCGGAAGTTTATGGTCTTCAAGCTCGACGCCACTGACAAGGACGCCTCCGCAATGGGCGAGCCCGTGCTACCTTAAACCATTTCCCGCGAAACCGGATAAAAACTTGGTTCGGCAAACCACAGGTCTGCCGGACCAAGTTCATGTGTACAGGCGGCCGCCTGCTATTTGAAACTTGAGTGGTTCAGCGCGATGCCGATGCATTTGCCGCTGTCTGCGAGTGTCTTGCCGGTGACCGTATAACTCTTGATCTCTCCGCTTTTGACATTGATGAGGCGGAACTTGATAGTGGCGTTTGTGGCGGTGAGGGAGTCGTAGTAGAATGCGACATCACTGCCTTCCTGCACACCGATGGTGTAGCCTTTCTCTGTGTATCGGTATTGATAATCTGTGACGACATTAAGAGATGCCCGGTCTTTGTATATTGGGGTTATCCGGGAATCTGGATTATAGATCAAGAATGCTATGCTGGCTTTTGTATCAGGATATGTGTTGTCCGTCTCGTTAACTACCTGCATGCACCAGTCGGAAGCGTCGCCGCTCAACCCGCCATCATCGTTTTTGACAAGTACTCTCAACCGTGTTGAGACAGCCCATTTTCTTACTGTTACCGACAGGGTATTCGCAGCCTTGTCGAATTTATATATGCTGGAGGTATAGACGGATCCGTCATACCGTGTATAGGCCTGCATCGGGCGGATATCTATTCTGTGTTTGGTGAACCCGACTTCGGTGTCATTGACTTCCACATATTTTGGGTAGAACCATATCTTTCTCGGGTTTTCGGTATTGTAGCCGATGTGGGCCTTATATTCATGTGGAGTGTTCGTGCCTTCATATATGGCAGTGATGAAGCCTTCTTTCTTCAGTTGTGCGATTGTGGTCTCCGAAGGATAACCAAATATGTTCCACTTGCTTCCATCGTACATCAGCATGAACTGTGAGACCATTTCGCCTACGCCGGTGTAATCACCGCTGTACCCTCTCCAGTTGTCGAACCAGATGTTGAGGATGTCGCCTTTCTCCCAACCTTTCTTGGGGGCCTTGGTGCCGTCGATGTCGGCCACGCTTATTTCGAATTTGAGCGCTCCGGTGTCCGGTGCCGCCGGTGTTTCAACTGTTGTCGAGGTCTTGCTGCAGGCGATTGCCGCGAGGGCCGCCAGGATGATTGCTGCTTTTCTCATGATTCTGTCCTCCTCTTACCAGACAAGGTCATCTCCTGTGCCGCCGAACGGATCGTCGACTGTAGGGACTCCCGTCAGTCCGCTTTGGCATATTATTCTTTCAAGATTGAGTTCAAGCGTCTCAGCTTGGGGCGGGTAATAGTTTTGCCTGTTTCCGTATTTCATCTCGAGTGTGTTTTTAGTATTCTAAGGTACGGTCAAGCTTTTGAACTTGCAAGTGGCCTGCGGGACTTTTTGTGTTGAAAGCCCCGTTGCCTATGCGTCAGAGGAAAATATGCCGTTTAGCGGAAAACGATTTTTCTGGATTCCGTGCTGCGGGAGCGCCGGTGCCGGGGAAGACTACGCCTCCACGAAGCGGTCCGCCGCGTCGTTGGCATGAGCGAGGGCAGGGAAGATGTTGGGGTAGATGTTGCCTTCCCCGATGAGCTCGTCGACCCCGAATTTGCGCAGCGTGCCGAGCACCCGGCCGTTGACTCCGGAGAGAATCACTTCCACCCCGCGCTTGTGGGCCATGTCGATGATATTCTTGAGATTATTGACTCCAGTGGAGTCGATGAACGGCACTTTGCGCATGCGGATGATGCGCACGCGGGTGTCCTTGTTGCGCCGCTCGAACTCCTCGGAACGGCTTGCGAGCCCGAAGAAGTACGGGCCGTTGATCTCGTAGACTTCCACGCCCTTGTGGATGTCGAGCATCTCCACGTCGTCCTTGGCGGCCACATCGTCATCCTCCGCTGCCGCAATCTTCTCCTGGTCAAGCACTTCTATGGTGGATGTCTGCATCATTCGGCGCACGAACATGGCAATGGCGAGCACCACTCCGACCTCGATGCCGACGGTGAGGTCCACTATCACGGTCAGGAAGAACGTGATGAGCAGCACTGCCACGTCAGGCGCGTCGCCCTTGAGCAGGTAGCGGAAACTGCGCCACTCGCTCATGTTGAACGCGACGACCACGAGAATCGCTGCGAGGCAGGAGAGCGGGATGTAGACGGCATACGGCATCAGGAAGAGGTAGATGAGCAGGAGGACGGCCGCGTGGATGATCCCGGCCACGGAGGTGCGGGCCCCGTTGTTGATGCTTGCCATCGTCCTGGCAAGTGCGCCGGTGGCCGGGATGCCCCCGAAGAGGGGAGTGATGATGTTGGCGATGCCCTGGCCGATCAGCTCCGTGTTGGAGTCGTGCCGCTTGCCGGTGACCCCGTCTGCGACCATGGCGGCCAGCAGGGACTCGATGGCGCAGAGCACGGCGATGGTAAAGGCCGGTGAAACCAGGCTCTTGACGGTCTGGAAATCCATCGCCGGGGCTACAGGCATGGGCATGGGCAAGCCCTCGGCAAGTTCCGGGAACTTAGAGCCTATCGTGGCGAACTCAAGCCCGGTGAAACGGCTGAGCAGGACCGATGCCGCCGTGCCGGCGATGAGGGCGATGAGCGAGCCGGGAATCTTGTGGAACCCCCACTTGTTCCAGAATATGATAACCAGCAGGCAGCAGACGCTCAATGCGGTCTCCGTCAATGAGATATGTGATATGTTCTGGAAGTAGCAGATCCACTCCGGGATGAAGCCTGACGGCACGGCCACGTCACCGAGGCCGAAGAAGTCCTTCATCTGGGTGGAGAAGATGGTGAGGGCGATGCCGCTCGTGAATCCGACCACGATAGGGTAGGGGATGAACTTGAACACGGCCCCCATCTTGCACAGCCCCATCGCGATGAGGATTACACCGGCCATGATCGTGGCTATCGTGAGGCCCTGTATGCCGTATTGGGCGACGATGCCTGAGACGATGACGATGAACGCGCCGGTCGGGCCGCCAATCAGGAACCGGGAGCCTCCGAAGACGGAGATGAGGAAGCCGGCGACTATCGCGGTGATGAGTCCCTGCTGCGGGGAGACGCCGCTGGCTATACCGAATGCTATCGCGAGAGGCAGGGCGATGATTCCTACTACGACACCTGCGATGAGGTCGGAGACGAAACGCTCACGACTGTACCGCCCCTTCTTGAAGAGGTGGAAAAACTTAGGGCTGAACACCATATTATAAATACACTACTTTACTTTGCGTCCCTGCCGGTTTGGCAAGTCTGGCTGGACTTGTCTTACTCGACAAGTTGGCCCGTCCCGTTTCGTGCTGCTCCGGCCGAAAACTCTGACTGGCGCGGACGGGGCGGCAAAGATAGTGATTCTGTACGAAAAACCAGACCCGTCATGCACGCGAGGCACCTGCATGTCTGTCCGGTACAGAAAATGGGCTTCTGCTGTACGGGATGCCTTTGCGAGGCTGCGCGGTACAGAAAACGGGCTCATTCTGTACCGGCGGGGGGCAGAAGCGATGTGACTGGGGCGGTGCCAAGACTCTGCGAGTCCCCTCAGGCACATTTGGCGGTGTTCTTTTTTATTTGCCGAAGATGCTCCGTAACTTGTCGAGTTGCATTATGTTATGATTTTGAAATAATCCATACAAAAGCCAGATTATAGCACTTTAACCGTTTTCTGCTATAATCTGGCTCGGGAATCGGCCTCCTTTGGTGCTTCAGGCTCTATGTCGCTATTCCGCTGTCATCTTGACCTGCGCCCCTTCGAGCAGAGGCGAGCTGAACTTGACTGTGATCTCTCCCGGTTCACCGGTGGTCTGGATGTAGGCGAGCAGACGGCCGTTGTAGACTCTCTGCTTGTTGTCGCGGTAGTCGCCCATGTCGGTATTGTCCGCTCCTTCGAGCCCGAGCAGGCGTGCCGGGCCTTCCACCGTGCAGGTGATGTTGTTGTCGGCGAGTTTGACCATCACCCCGTTCTCGTCAAGCACGGTCACGGTGATGTGGGCGGTGGCCTTGTTCCGGGACAATTCGGTCCTGTCGGCTATGGCGCGGATGGCATACGGGTGGCCGGAGGTGGTGATGCTGTACTCTGAAAGCACCTTGCCGTCCTTGTCGCAGCCCTCGGCCTTGAGGGTGCCGGGGCGGAACGGGATGTCCCAATATATGATGCCGCTCTTGTCGTCATAAGGCTTCATTTCCCCGACCTGCCTGCCGTCCAGAAGGAGGCGCGCCTGTGGGGCGTTGGTGTAGCATACGACGCGGATATTCTGGTCCAGGGCGTAGTTCCAGCTGTCAAGCGCGTCGGTGGAGAGGAATATGTGTCCGTCGCGGCGGGGGCCCGGTCTGCGGCCGCTGTCTGCCGGATAAGTCCCGATGTAGGTCACAGGCTCCGTGCTCCACATGGAGGCGCGGAAGTAGCCGCGCGGCTTCGGGAAGCTGGCGAAGTCCAGCAGGCCGGTGCCGAGGCCCCGTGATGGCCAGCTTCGTGACTCCCCGAGATAGTCGGTGCCCGTCCATACGAACTGCCCGAAGATGTAGTCGTTGTCGCGCACGGCGAGCCAGGCGTCGCGGCTGAGATTGTTCTCGCTGCCGTAGATGATTCTCGACGGATAGGTGGCGTGATCCCGGGCATAGCGGTCTTCGGTGTAGTTGTAACCTACCACATCCACGGCTTCAGGATACTCTGTCTCGTTGGACATCACCACTCCGGCAAGAGCCCCCGTGGTAGGACGGGAGGTATCGACGGCACGCACGCAGGCGGCGAGCCTCTTGGCTATCTTGCCTATGCGCATGGCGTCCGGGGCTTCCGGCTTGTAGCCTCCGAACATAGGCTGGTTGATGCTGCTGCCGTCCAGGACAGGGTGAGAATATGGGTCGTTGGGGTAATCCACCTCGTTGCCTATGCTCCAGAGGAAGATGCTGGTGTGGTTGCGGTCACGACGCACCATGTCGGTGATGTCGGTCTCTATCCACTCCTCGAAGAAGTCGAAACTGCCGTCGTAGCCCGGGGTCCCCACATTCCAGCCCTCGAGCCATTTGCGCTTAGGGAACTCCCACTCGTCCGACACCTCGTCCATCACGAGCAGGCCCATCTCGTCGCAGAGGTCGTAGAGGACGGGGGCCTGAGGGTTGTGGCTCATGCGGATGGCGTTGGTGCCGATGGCCTTGAGGTTCTCAAGCCGTCTTCTCCAGACTTCCTCAGGGACTGCCGCTCCGAGCACTCCGGCATCATGATGCAGACATACTCCCTTGACTTTCATCCAGTTGCCGTTGAGGGCGAAGCCCTTGTCTGCGTCGAATGTGAGGGTGCGAAGTCCTACTCGGGACTCGGCCGCGTCAATCTTCTCTCCGCCCGCGAGAAGCTCTGTCTTGAGGGTGTAGAGGTACGGGGCGTCAAGGTCCCAGCGCTGAGGGTTCTTGACTTTCAGGTCAATGTTGACCTTGCTCTCGCCTCTCTCCAGGTCCTTGATGGCCGCGCTGCGGCTTGCCACCTGCTTCCCGGAGGTATCGTAGAGCGTAGCCTTCACCGTTAGCCTGGAGTTTACCGGAAGGTGCTTCTGCACCTCGACATCCACAGCCACTATGGCCTGCCTGTCGGAGATGGACTTGGCGTACCAGCCGACGCCCCAGAGGGCGAAGTGAGTCTGGGGAGCGGACACGAGCCACACGTCGCGGTAGATTCCGGAGCCGGTGTACCAGCGCGAATCGGCGTAACGGCTGTGGTCAACCCTCACGGCGAGCACATTCTCGCCTTCTTTGAGGTACGGGGTCAAATCGTACATGAACGACACGTAGCCGTTGGGACGTTTGCCGAGGAGCTGACCGTTGAGGTAGACCTCGCTGCGGTTGTATACTCCCTCGAAGTAGATGTAGTGCCTCGGGGCGTTGTCGCTCACCGTGAAATGTTTGCGGTACCAGCCGATGCCTCCGGGGAGATACCCGGTGCAGCTGGCCAATGTAGGGGAGAGCCGTCCCTCGACCGACCAGTCGTGCGGGAGGTCGAGCTTGCGCCAATCTTTGTCATCGAAAGAGTTGTCTTTCTGCGTCGGGTCGTCGGTGAGGCTGAAGAGCCACCCGTCATCGAATTTGACAGCGTCGCCGAACGAAGTCTGCGCCTGCGCCGTCAGGCAGGCCAAGGCCAGCATGGCCGTGAGAATCAAGTGTTTTCTGGTCATGATATGATTGAAGTGGATTCAAATATCGGGAAAAAAGCCGGAATCCGCAACAGCAGGCCCCGGCAGTTTTGCAGTTTTTGCGATTATTGGCGTCTGGCCGGGTTCTCCGAGAAGGCTATCTCCCACTCTTCGGCGAACTTGCCCTTCTCGACAGATACCTTGACCTTGCTTGAGAGCAGGGTCTGCACATCAGTCTTGAGCTTGAGGGCGAATTCGGAGCGGCTCTTGACCTTGCCGAGGTCCATCGTGACGGTCTTGCCGTTCTTCGGGTTCGTCCAGGAAATCCTGCCCTTCACTCCTTCCTCGAGAGGCTGGTAGAGCTTGATATTGAGCACATCAGTCTCCTTGACTCCGAACTCGATAGGGAAACACCACTTGGCCCATGCCACAACTGAGGCGTCGCGTGCGTCCGCATCCTGGACAGCGATTGCGGCCTCGTCGGCGAACACGCCGCTGCCGAGGTACTCGAACGCGCCGACATCAGGGTGTCCGTCATTGACAGGGAGGCCGAAGAAGTCACGGCCGCCGCCGTTGCCCGGCATATAGAGACCTGCGTTGATACAAGGGGAGTCTGCGCGGAGCATGTATCCCTTGAGGGTGCACAGACCTGTGCCGCCAGTGCCAGGAGCCACGAACTTGGGGTCGGCCATGATGGCTTTAGGGTCATCAGGGAGACCGTTCTTCCAAGGACCGAAGTAGCAGTTGTTCAGGAACAGGCTGCCTGCAGGGAGGTTCGGCTTGCGAGTGTCGTCAAATGTCCTGTCCCAGGCGAAGCCTACCGACCATGCGGTGCGGAAGCTTCCCTGTCCTGTGGCGTAGAAGATGTTGTTGTAGAAGTGGGCGCCGAGGTCGTCTATGTTCTTGGCCTTATCAGGGTAATCGCCTCTGAAGTATTCGATGTCTGAGACGCCGTGGTCTACATAGAACACGTTGTTGTATAGGATGTTGTTGTCATTCTTGAGGCTGCCCTGCATCTGGACGAGATGGGTCTTGTCATTCTCTGAGATGTTGTAGCGGGCCACATTCTCGAAAATGTCGTACATCAGGAGGAGGAAGCCGTGGTTCTCCTTGCTGTAGTTGTACTGCGCGAGGCAGCGTTTGCAATAGAAGTCGAAATCGTAGGCGAATCCGTCCCCGTTGCGTATCTGGCGGCCGGTGTCGTAGACCTCGTTGAACTGCATGATGGTCTCTTCGCAGCGTATGATCCAGCATGCGGCCGTGTGCGGCCACCAGCCTTCGCCCTTTTCCGCCCAGCCGCTGTCTCCCGGAAGGTCAAGCGAACCGGAGCGCAGGCATGAGCGATGGATTTCGTTGAACTCGATAAGTGCCCTGTAGGAGCCTCCTACGATGATGCCATCGCCTCCGAGGTTGTCCATATAGTTGCGGCGTACGCGCAGTTTGCCTATGCCGTTGGTAGAGATGCCGACCTTGTCCACTCTTTCGATTCTGTTGCCTTCGATGAGCACATCTTCAAGAACAGGAGGGACATAGGCCACAGGAGAATCTCTCCAAGGACGGCTTACACCGCCGCTGATGGCGGCGCTGCGCAGACGGGTGCCGCCCATCTGTCCCCAGATGTCGTGTATGAAGTTGTCTTTGATGACGATGTGGCGGAATACTCGGCCCGGCTCTTTCTCGTCTATCAGGATTCCGTTGCGTCCTACTCCCACTTCAGGGGGATATCCGCTCGTGATCTCGAAACCGATAATTTCCAGCCCGTCGGAGTTGAGGATAGTGATGGCAGTGCCCTCCTCTTTGCCGATGTTGATTACTGGACGTCCTTGTCCGTAACCGGAGAAGACAATCGGCTTCTCCGGTGTACCGGAACTTGTGATGACAAGATTGCCGTAGAAGGTGGATCCTCCTTCGAAGAGAACCTTGTCGCCGGCCTGGAATGTGGAGGCGTTAACTTTATCAATACTTTTCCAGGCATTGCGGACAGAAAGTCCGTCCGCGGAATCATCCCCCTTCGGAGATATGAAGTAGGTCTTGTCCTGTGCCCGGAGTCCGAGCGCGGCAAGAGCGAATATGGTGATTACTAAACTGACTCTTTTCATTCTGTTATTTGTTCTTATTGGTTTCCGGGACGCTCCCTAGATACTCTGACGCTCCGATGTCTGTCCTGTTGTCAACCACAGGCTGACCGAAGAAATCACGGCCGCCGTTGCCGGGGATGTTGATTCCTGCACCGATGCACGGGGAACATGCTCTCAGCATATAGCCTTTGAGTGTGCGAAGGCCGTCTTCTCCAGTCCCGGGGGCTGCGAATTCAGGATCCGCGACAAGGGCCTGCGGGTCATCCGGAAGGCCGTTTTTCCAAGGGCCGAAGTAGCAGTTGCCAAGGAATATGCTGCCTGCAGGAAGGTCCGGGCTCAAGGTGTCGTCAAACTTCCTCTCCCAGGTTTGTCCTGTGGAGTAAGCTGTTCGGAAGCGGCCCTGTCCGGTAGCGTAGAATATGTTGTTGAGGAAACGGGCTCCGAGATCGTTGATGTCCTTTGCGCTTTCCGGGTGGTCACCCCTGAAGAAATCTATGTCAAGCAGACCGTGGTCAACATAGAATACATTGTTGTACAATATGTTGTCTTCTGTAAGACTGCCTTGCATCTGGATGAGATGGGTCTTGTCATTTTCAGATATGTTGTAGCGTGCGATGTTCCCGTAGATGTTGTACATCAGCAGCAGGAATCCGTGGTTCTCTTTGCTGTAGTTGTACTGGGCGATACAGTTCCTGCAGTTGAAATCGAAGTCGTAGGCGAAACCGTCACCGTTGTAGAGGTTGCGTCCGGTATTGTAGACTTCATTGAACTGCATGACGGTCTCTTCGGTGTTCTGGATCCAGCAGGCCGCCACATGCGGCCACCAGCCGTCATCGCCCGGAAGGTCTGCGGCACCCGCGCGCATGCAACTGCGCCGAATGACATTGTATTCGATGAGCCCGCGGTACGGGCCGTTGACGAAAATTCCGTCACCGCCGAGATTGTCCATTCGGTTTTTGCGGACCACCACGTTGTCACGCGCCCCCCAGCAGACGATGCCGCATTTGTCGATGCGCTCGATAGTGTTGCCCTCAATGAGCACGTCGTTGATGGTGGACGGCTTGTAGGAAGGGTCATGGAACGATGCGCGGTCGCGGACGATGCGCACAAGGATGGCAGAGCTGTAGTAGCCTACATTGAGGCCGCGTCCTCCCATCTGTCCCCAGATGTCGTGTATGTAATTGTCCTTGATGACGAAATGCCTGAGGTCATTGCCCTCGCCGGACGCCGTCACGGCGATGCCCTGACGGCCGACTCCGATCTTGAACGGGGCCTTTGAGGTGATCTCCATGCCTTTGATCTCCCACCAAGAGACATTTTCAAGCAGTATGCCGGCGCCTTCGGCTTCACCGAAGTCGATGATTGGCCGAGCCTCCCCTCCGAAGGAGGACAGGGTGATAGGATTGCCCTCCGCGCCGGAGCCGAGCGGCTTGAGCTGCCCCTTGAATGTGGCTCCGGATTCGAAGAGAATCTTGTCTCCGGGCTTGAAGATCATACTGTTGACTTTGGCGATGGTCTTCCAGGCTTCTTTGACAGAGAGTCCGTCCGAGCTGTCATTCCCTCCAGGAGACACGAAATAGGTCTTCTGCTGCGCAGAGAGCGACAGGGTGAGGAGGGAGAAGAAATAAACCAGTGTTGATTTAGAAAACATAAAAAATCAATAACCATTATTTTGTGCAAGAGTCTGCACCCCTTGGTAATATGATGCTGTAATGGCTGCTTGAGGAATCGGCATGTGCTCGTGGGTGCCTTCTGTAAAATTCTTTCCTTTGAATTGGCGAGTGTTGTCATTGCCATATTTTTGGTAATATGCTTTCATGACTTTTCCGGCCCTTCCGGTGCGTGCCAGATCCCAATAACGGTCATACTCCATCGCAAGTTCAACTCGCCTTTCATGATAGATTGCTTCGAGCAGTTCCTCTTTGTTCGTTGTGGTGACTTCAGGAAGAGCGTTAGGGTTGTCCCCACTGTTTCTTGCTCTGTCGCGAACTCTCTTGAGATATATGAGGGCCTCCCCGGTCTTCCCGAGTTGACAGCAAGTTTCGGCCATATATAGGAGTATATTGGCATATCGGAGTATGATCATGTTTCGTGGAAGATCATCTTCATTACCCTCTTCAGTACGGTAAGCGAACGGGACATATTCCTTTTTAGACTGGTATCCGCTGTCGCTTGAGAGATTGAAGTGGGTATGTCCGTCATAGAACTCATTAGGGGCAATTACGGTTGCCTTGAGACGAGGGTCTCCCGGCTCGAACGCATTTACGAGGTCAATGGTAGGGCAGTGCAGTGACCAACCAGTCCACTTCTTGAGGTATGGCTTAGGGGTCCCGTCGTCGTTGACATTTGTCGGGAATTCCTCAAGCAGTTTCTTATATACAAAATCATATTGCTCCGGGGAAAGAGTTGTTGTGGATTTGTTGAGGTCCGCCAACTTTATACCGGCATCATGTCCGTAGAAGCTCATCATGTTGCCATCGTTTGAATCTCCCCAACCAGTGTGTGAAGTCCTGAACTGGATAGAAAAGATGATTTCCTGTCCGTTCTGTTTCTCCATGTCGAAGATGGCTTC
>OIWT01004255.1_pt1 | contig 11822 bp, 12 predicted proteins | sample 1587701 | NCBI WGS metagenome assembly OIWT01 (sample SAMEA3888904, study PRJEB22519) | human gut metagenome | biome: human gut; feature: human-associated habitat; material: faeces | place: Denmark | collected 2009 | reverse complement strand
TGCTGCTGGATGGCAACGAGTACACCATCCCCAAGTGGCAGGTGCTGCCGCTGGTGGAGGCACTACGCAGCGGTACGCTCGGTGCCTGAAGAACAAAGAGAACCCCTGTGAGGTCAATCCTCACAGGGGTATCTTTTTAATGGCACAGTAGAGAAATGCTTATATAAAGTCACTCCTGTCCGTGCTCCTCCATATACTTAAACACTTCTTTATCGGATTTGGCCCTTTTATACCAACCAATGCCTATCATGGCAAAGCCAACAATCATTACTACAGGCCTAATTGTTGACGCTGACGAGAGAAAGCAAGAGGCAACAAGTCCTGTACCAGAACCCGTAAAGAAGTCTACGAGTGATTTCTCATGCTTTATTTTTCCCAATACGCGCTCCTTGTCAATAGCTTCTACCATTTTGGAATCCCCCTTCAGTAATGTATCAAGCGATACATCAAATTGATTGCTCATTGCTATGAGAATCTGTAAATCCGGATAACTCTTTTCATTTTCCCAATTCGAAACCGTCTGTCTTGTAACATGGAATAACTCACCAAACTGTTCTTGCGTTAATTGCTGCTCATTACGAATTGCTGATATTTGATTTCCTATGCTCATGGTCAGCACCAACTCCCTCTCTGAAAAGAATTTACTACGACCTTGCTTCTTGTCTACTATTATGTAAGAAAAACAGCGCAAAGTAAAGCAATTTACTTTTTGCATTGCGTTTTTCGTGTGGTTAAGTAGGTTTTGCAAATTCTTTTCGACAAACTCGAAGGACACATTGACCATTGCGGCACTTGATGCTATAATACACTGTCTAAGTATCACCATTCCGGCGCACACTGGAACTGCACGGTTCTCTCCGCCGGACAAGAGGAGCAGCTATGTGGATTTCGGATTCTTGGCAGGACTTTGCGGTGCTCGACTGTTCACGCGGTGAAAAGCTCGAGCGCTGGGGCAAATATACCCTCGTGCGCCCGGACCCCCAGGCCATCTGGGACACGCCGCGCACCGACCCCCGCTGGCGCACGGCCGACGGGCGCTACAGCCGCAGCCACACCGGCGGCGGCAGCTGGGACAAGCGCACCCTCCCGCCGAGCTGGGACATCCGCTACCGGGACCTGACGTTCCGCGTCAAGCCCATGAATTTCAAGCACACGGGTATCTTCCCCGAGCAGGCCGCCAACTGGGACTACGCCATGGCGAAGATCCGCGCAGCCGGCCGCCCGGTCTCGGTGCTCAACCTCTTCGGCTACACGGGCGCGGCCACGGTCGCGTGCGCGTCCGCCGGGGCGAGCGTGTGCCACGTGGACGCTGCCAGGGGCATGGTCGCCTGGGGCAAGGAAAACGCCGCCGCCTCCGGCGTGGCCGACCGGCCCATCCGCTGGATCGTGGACGACTGCGGCAAGTTCGTCGAGCGGGAGATCCGCCGCGGCCGCCGCTATGACGCCGTCATCATGGACCCGCCGAGCTACGGCCGCGGCCCGGGCGGCGAGGTCTGGAAGCTCGAGACGAACCTCTGGCCGTTTGTGGAGCTGGTGTCCGGCGTGCTGTCGGACGATCCGCTCTTTGTCATCATCAATTCCTACACCACGGGTCTGAGCCCGTCGGTGCTCACGTATCTCTCGGAGAGCATTTTCACCCGGCGCTTCGGCGGCCGCAGTGAATCGCAGGAGCTGGGCCTGCCGGTCGCGGCGTCCGGTCTTGTGCTGCCGTGCGGGGCGGCCTGCCGCTGGGAGCGCTGAGCGGAAAGGAACACCATGGAACCGATCTTACGAACCGAACATCTGACCTTTACCTACCCCGGCGAGGAGCGGCCCACGCTCGGTGACCTCTCGCTCGAGATCGCGCGCGGCTCGTTCGTGGCCGTGCTGGGGCACAACGGCTCCGGCAAGAGCACGCTCGCCAAGCACTTCAACGCCATCCTGCTGCCGACCGGCGGCAAGGTGTACGTCGACGGCATGGACACGTCCGACGAGAACAATCTCCTGTCCGTGCGCGCCACGGTGGGCATGGTCTTTCAGAACCCCGATAACCAGATCGTCGCCAACGTCGTCGAGGACGACGTGGCCTTCGCGCCCGAGAACCTCGGCGTCCCGCCGCAGGAAATACGCGCACGGGTGGATGCCGCGCTCAAGCAGGTCGGCATGTATGATTTTCGCCTGCACGCGCCGCATCTGCTCTCCGGCGGGCAAAAGCAGCGCGTGGCCATCGCGGGTGTCATCGCCATGCAGCCCAAGTGCATCGTGCTCGACGAGCCGACGGCCATGCTCGATCCGGCCGGCCGGCGCGAGGTCATCGACACGGCCACGAAGCTCTGCCGCGAGCAGGGCATCACGGTCGTGCTCATCACGCACCATATGGAAGAGTGCATCGGCGCGGACCGCGTCATCGTGCTCTCGAACGGCGCCGTCGTGGCCGACGGTGCGCCGAAGCAGGTCTTTTCCCAGGTCGATCTGCTGAAACGCGAGGGCCTGACCGCACCCGTCACCGTCCGGCTGCTGCACGCGCTGCGCGCGCACGGCATGGACGTGCCGCTCGACGCGCTCACGGTGTCCGACTGTGCGGACGCCGTCGCTGCCGCGCTAAAACCGTAACCACCGATCTTCACCGATAGATAAAGGAAACGAAATTATGACGCCAATCATCCGGGCGGATCATCTCCGGCACGTCTACAGCGCCGGAACGCCTTTTGAAAAAGTCGCCATCGACGATATTGATCTCGCCATCCCCGCCGGGCAGTTCGTGGGCATCATCGGCCACACGGGCTCCGGCAAGAGCACGTTCATCCAGCACCTCAACGGCCTGCTCGCGCCCACGTCCGGCACCGTGCTCTTCGACGGGGAGGACATCCACCGCAGCAAGGCCGCCACGCGCGACGTGCGCTTTCAGGTCGGCCTCGTCTTTCAGTATCCCGAGCACCAGCTCTTTGAGGAGACGGTGTATCAGGACATTGCCTTCGGCCCGAAAAATGCCAGGCTCTCCACGGAGGAGGTCGATGAGCGCGTGCGCGAGGCCGCGCGCTTTGCCGGTGTGGACGAGTCGCTCTTCGAGCGCTCACCGCTCGAGCTCTCCGGCGGGCAGAAGCGCCGCATCGCCATCGCCGGCGTGATCGCCATGCGCCCCCAGGTGCTCATCCTCGATGAGCCCACGGCCGGTCTTGACCCCGCGGGCTGCCGCGGCGTGCTCGAAAACATCGCCGCCTACCGGCGCGAGACCGGCTCGGCCGTCTTGCTCGTCACGCACAGCATGGACGACGCCGCGCGCATCGCCGACCGGCTCATCGTTTTTCACGCCGGGCACGTCGCCTTTGACGGCGCGCCGGCGGAGGTCTTTGCCCACACGCAGGAGCTGCTGGATATCGGCCTTGACGTGCCGCAGAGTGCGCGCATCGCGCAGGCGCTGCGCGACCGGGGCGTTGCGCTCCCGCCGTCGATCTATACGCTCGAGCAGCTTACGGACGCGCTGCTCGCCGTCGGGAAGGAGGCGGGCGTATGCTGAAGGACGTCACCCTCGGCCAGTTTTTCCCCGGCAGCAGCATCGTGCACCGGCTCGACCCGCGCTGCAAGCTTCTGCTGACCATCGTCTATATCGCGGCGCTGTTCACGGCCCAAAGCTACGTGTCCTACGCCGTCATGCTCATCGTTACGGGCGTGTGCATCGCGCTCTCGCGCATCCCACTGAAGGTCATCCTCCGCGGGCTCAAGCCGCTGTGGATCATCATCGCGCTCACGGCCGTGCTCAATATCTTCTTCACGCCCGGGCGTGAGCTCGTGTCCTTCTGGAAGATCACCATCACCTATGAGGGCCTCGTGCGCGCCGTGTTCATGGTCCTGCGCATCACGATGCTCATCGCCGGCACGTTCCTGCTGACGTATACCACGTCGCCCATCGCGCTCACAGACGCGATGGAGATCCTCTTCGGCCCGCTCAAGAAGCTCAAAGTGCCCGTGCACGAGATGAGCATGATGATGTCCATGGCCCTGCGCTTCATCCCCACTCTCATCGAGGAGACCGACAAGATCATGTCCGCGCAGAAAGCGCGCGGCGCCGATTTTGAGACCGGCAACCTCTTTCAGCGCGCCCGGGCGCTGCTGCCGCTGCTCGTGCCGCTGTTCGTGTCGGCGTTCCGCCGCGCGGACGAGCTGGCCGTGGCCATGGAGTGCCGCTGCTATCACGGCGACGAGGGCCGCACGCGCATGAAGCAGCTCATCTGGTGCACGCGCGACACGCTTGCCATGGTCTGGAGCGCGCTCGTACTTGCCGGCGTGATCGTGCTCGCGAGGTTCGGCCTGTGAGACGCAACATCGCCCTGCGCCTGCAGTATGACGGCACGGCCTATCACGGCTGGCAGGTGCAGAAGACGGACGTCACCGTCGCCGAGACCCTCGAGCGCGCGCTCACGAAGGTCTGCGGCGAGCCGATCAAGGTCGTCGGCTGCGGCCGCACGGACGCGGGCGTGCACGCTAAGCGCTACTGCGCCAATTTCCGCACCGACTGCACGATCCCGATCGACCGCGTGCCCCTCGCGGTCAATGCCCGCCTCCCGGCGGACATTGCCGTGGTCGACGCCGTTGCCGCGCCGGAGGACTTCAATGCCATCGGCTCGTGCATCCAGAAAGAATACGTCTATCAGATCTACAATTCCCGCATCCGCGATGCGTTTTTGGAGCACCGCGTCTGCTTTTATCCGCAGCCGCTGGATTTTGCGCGCCTCGCGCGCGCCGGCCGCGCCTTTGAGGGCACGCACGACTTTGCCGCCGTGCGCTCCGTCGGCACCGAGACGCGCACGACCGTGCGCACGGTGCACTGGTGCCGCGCCGAGCGCGACGGCCCGCTCATCTCCATCGCCGTCTGCGCCGACGGCTTCCTGTATAATATGGTGCGCGCCATCGTCGGCACCATGGTCTATGCGTCCTACGGCAAGATCGAGCCGGAGGCCATCCCGGCGCTGCTGGCCACGCGCGACCGGCGGCTCACAGGACCGACCATGCCCCCGCAGGGGCTGTATCTCAACCGCGTGTGGTACGACGGCGCCGTCGGCGATATGATGAATCAGGCCTGACGCCGCGTCCGCCCGGCGGATAGGGGAGGAATGTCTATGAACGACCACCCAAAACACAATCCCAGGCTGCGGCAGACCGTCATCGTGGCGGTGTGCGTGCTGGCCGTGCTGCTGTTTTTGTATCTGCTGCTGCGCGACCGGCCCGGCTCGGCGAGCGACTATCTGGACGACAGCGCGCCCTACACGTTCGACTCCAGCGCCAGCCGCACCTTCCGCACGGTGGACAGCCGCCTCGCGGTCGTGTCCTCGAGCGGCCTGCAGCTGCTCGATGAAAACGGCAAGACCGTCCTGCACGAGATCTTCACGCTCTCGCAGCCGGGCATCTCCGTCGGCGGCGAGCGCGTGTGCGCCTATGACATCGGCGGCACGACGCTGTGCGTGGCGGACTTCAAGGGCAATAAGACCGATATCGAGCCCGCCGGCGAGATCATCAGCGCCGACCTGAGCGACAGCGGCTATCTCGCCGTCTGCTCGGACGCCGCGGGCTATAAGGGCGCCGTCACGGTGTATGACACCTCCGGCAAGGCCGTCTATGTCTGGTATTCCGGCACGGGCTACCTCGTGCGCGCCGCCGTGAGCCCGGACGGGAAGTATCTCGCCGCGCTCTGCCTGCAGGATTCCGGCAGTGTCGTGCACACGTTCGCGCTCACGAGCGAAGACGAGCGCGGCAGCGCCGCGTGCGCCGATGAACTCTTTGCCGACCTCTTCTGGCGCGGCGGCAAGGTCTGCTGCGTGTCGCAGACGCGCCTGGCCTTTTTTGACGATAACGCAAAGCTCACCGCCGAGTACCCCTTTGGCGACCTGTACCTGTATGACTACGCCGCCGAGGGCGACGGCTTTGTCACCCTCGCGCTCAGCCGCTACCGCTCCGGCAGCGCCGAGCAGCTCGTCACGGTCAATGCCTCCGGCAACGAACTCGGTAAGTGCGAGACCACCGGCGCCGTCACGAGCCTGTCGGTTAATGGCAAGCAGGTGCTCGTGCAGTACAGCGACCGGCTCACGCTCTATAACCAGCAGCTCGATGAGATCAAGTCCGTCGAGCAGAACCTGCTCGGCGTCCGCCGCTCGGTGCTGCTGCGCCGGGGCGCGGCGCTGCTCCTGAGCGGCTCGAGCGCCGAGGTGCTCGCCTTCTGACCCCCGCAGTCTAGAGAGAAAGAACAGGGATACACCCATGAAGATCGTATTGACAGTGGTGCTTGCCGCCATTTTTCTGGCCGCCGTTTGGGGCGGCTACCGCCGCGGGCTGATCCTCAGCGCCGCGCAGCTGGCCGCCATCGTCGTCGCGCTCTACGGCGCGGCGCTGCTCGCGGGCCTGTTTTCCGACCGGCTCCTGCCGGTGGCGGAGCCGTTTGCCGGCGGGTACTTTGAGGGCCAGCTCGACGTGGTCGCCACGGAGCTGCCGGATAACGACGCCGGCCTCTCGGGCGAGGACTGGGTCGCCGCGCACCCCGACACCGCGCAGGAATACGCCGAGCAGTGCTTTGCCGCCGCCGGTGTCACCGGCCGGCCGGCGCGGCGCATGGCCAGCGCCGCGCTCGCCATGCGCGACGAGCAGGACATCACGCTGCGCGCCGCCATGACGCAGGTCTACTGCGCGCGGCTGTGCTATGTGCTCGTCACGTCCGTCGGCTTTTTGCTCATTCTGCTCATTCTGGCCGCGATCGGCAACCTGCCGAACCTGGCCTTTCAGCTCCCGAACCGGGAGAAACTCAACGACATTGGCGGCGCCGCCTTCGGCGCGGTCAACGGCGTGTGCTTCGGCATCCTGCTGTGCTGGGCATTGCAGTTTGCCGGGCCCGTCATCGGCCGCGACACGCTTGCGCACACCGCCCTGGTAAAAGCGCTGCAGGCCATCGACGTGCTCACGCTCGGCGTGGGCGTGTGACCGGCGCGTACGGAATCTATCGAACAGGAGAACCAGTCTATGCAGCCTACACTCTGCTCCCGCTGCAAGAAAAACGTAGCGGTGATCTTTATCACACGAATCGAAAACGGAGAGTCCCACAATGAGGGCCTGTGCCTGCGCTGCGCGCGCGAGCTGCACATCAAGCCCGTCGATGAGATGATGGAAAAGCTCGGCATCTCGGATGCCGATCTCGACAATCTCACCGGCGACGTGGCGGAAATGCTCGGCAGCATGGGCATGCTCGGCGGCGACGACGCGGCCGATGCGGATGCCGACGCTTCCGATGCCGACACCGACGAGGACGACGGCAAGACCGCGACCTTCCCGTTTCTCAACCGCCTCTTCAACCAGAACCCGCCTCCGGCGCAGGACGCTGCCGCCGCCGCGTCCGAGCCGCCGCGCGCCGACGGCAGCGCGGCCGATAAGCGCGGCGCTGCCCCGCGCAAGCTCAAGTTCCTGAATAATTACTGCATCGACCTCACGCAGCGCGCGCGCGACGGCAAGCTCGACGCCATGGTCGGCCGCGCCGAGGAGCTCGAGCGCGTCATCCAGATCCTCAACCGCCGCCAGAAGAATAACCCCTGCCTCATCGGTGAGCCCGGCGTCGGCAAGACGGCCATCGCCGAGGGCCTCGCCCAGCGCATCGCGGAGGGCAACGTGCCCTATAAGCTGCGCGACAAGCAGGTCTACCTGCTCGACCTCACGGCGCTCGTGGCGGGCACGCAGTTTCGCGGCCAGTTCGAGAGCCGCATGAAGGGCCTCATCGAGGAAATCCGCCGCGTCGGCAACATCATCCTCGTCATCGACGAGGTGCACAACATCGTCGGCGCGGGCGACGCCGAGGGCAGCATGAACGCTGCCAACATTCTCAAGCCGGCGCTCTCGCGCGGCGAGATCCAGGTCATCGGCGCGACGACGTTCGCCGAGTACCGCAAGCACATTGAAAAAGACGCGGCCCTCGAGCGCCGCTTCCAGCCCGTCACGGTGGCCGAGCCGAGCATCGACGACAGCGTCGAGATCCTCAAGGGCGTGCGCCGCTATTACGAGGACTTCCACGGCGTCGTCATCCCGGACGATATGTGCCGCCTCGCCGTCGTGCTCAGCGAGCGCTATATCACCGACCGCTTCCTGCCCGACAAGGCCATCGACCTCATCGACGAGGCCTGCTCGGACGTGAACCTGAAAAACCCCGACCTCATCCGCGCGGACGAGGTCGAAAAGGAGATCGGTGACTACGCGCGCGAGCGCGAGCTGCTGGCCTCCGCGCCGCCGAAGACCGGCGACGAGTATGACGAGCAGGAGCTCGACCGCCGCTACGAGCGCATCGCCGAGCTGCGCAGCCGCGAGATGCAGCTGCAGACCGAGCTCGACGCCCTGCGCGCCAAGGGCCGCCCGGAGCTCACGGCGGATAACCTCGCGCGCATCATCGAGCTCTGGACGAAGATCCCGGCCGCGAGCATCCGCGCCGATGAGTTCGAGCAGCTCGCCGGTCTCGGCGACCGGCTGCGCGCGCACATCGTCGGCCAGGATCAGGCCATCGACACCGTCTGCGCCGCCATCCGGCGCAACCGCGTCGGCCTGCAGGCCAAGCGCAAGCCCGTGAGCTTTCTGTTCGTCGGCGGCACCGGCGTCGGCAAGACGGAGCTGGTCAAGCGCCTCGCCGACGAGCTCTTCCACGCGCCCGAGTCGCTCATCCGGCTGGATATGTCGGAGTATATGGAGAAGTTTTCTGTCTCGCGCATGATCGGCTCGCCCCCGGGCTACGTCGGCTATGACGAGGCCGGCCAGCTCACGGAGAAGATCCGCCGCCGCCCGTACTCCGTCGTTCTCTTCGACGAGATCGAAAAGGCGCACCCGGACGTCATGAACCTGCTGCTGCAGATCCTCGACGACGGCCGCATCACGGACGCGCAGGGCCGCACCGTGAATTTTGAAAACACGGTCATCATCATGACCACGAACGCTGGCAGCAACACGCGCACCGGCGCGCTCGGCTTTGGCCTGAGCACGGACGATCAGAGCCGCGAGCGCGCGCAGCGCGCCCTCAATGAGTTCCTGCGTCCGGAGTTTCTCAACCGCATCGACGAGATCGTCTACTTTAACCACCTCACGGAGGAAAACTTCCGCGCCATCGCCGCCCTCATGCTCGACGAAGTGCGCGCCGCCATGGCCGAGCGCGGCATGACCCTGCACTGGACGCCCGCCGTCATCGACTACCTCGTCCGTAAGGGCTACAGCGAGACCTACGGCGCGCGCAACCTGCGCCGCACCATCCAGCGCGACGTGGAGGACGCCATCGCTTCCGCCATCGTCGCCCGGCGCAAGGCCGCCGGAGACATCGGCATCGACGCGCAGGACGATCACATCACCGTCACCATCAACGACAGGGAGGTCAACGCATGAACCGTTTGGAAATTATTCAGGGCGACATCACGAAGTCGGATGTCGACGCCATCGTCAACGCCGCCAACTGCTCGCTGCTCGGCGGCGGCGGGGTGGATGGCGCCATCCACATGGCCGCCGGCACCGGCCTGCTCAACGAGTGCCGCGGCCTCAACGGCTGCCGCACCGGCGAGGCGAAGATCACCCGCGGCTACCGCCTGCCGGCGCGCCACGTTATCCACACGCCCGGCCCGCGCTGGCGCGACGGGCAGCACGGCGAGCCCGAGCTGCTGGCCAACTGCTACCGCAACTGCCTGCGCCTTGCGAGCGAGAACGGCTGCCATACGGTCGATTTCCCGTCCATCAGCACGGGTATCTACCATTTCCCGCTGGATCAGGCGGCGCAGATCGCCGTGCGCGAGATCACGGCCTACCTCGCCGACCATCCCGAGATCACGCGCGTGCGCATGGTCTGCTTTGACAGCCGCACCCGCGCCGCATACGCCGCCGCGCTGGCCGCGCAGGAATGCGCCGGCTGACGCTCACCGTCACGCCGGAGCAGGCAGGCCGCACGGTCAGGAGCCTGCTCCGGCGTGAACTGCGCATGGCCGACGGGGCGATCGCCCGCGTCAAGACCGTGCCGGACGGCATCTGCCTCAACGGCGCGCACGCCCGCACCGTCGACCGCGTTGCGGCGGGGGACACCCTCACCGTGCGCATCGACGACAAGCGCTCCGGCGGCCGCTTCACGCCCGTGGCCGTGCCGCTGGACATTTTGTATGAAGACGCCGACCTGCTCGCGCTCAATAAGCCCGCCGGCATGGCCGTGCACGGCGGGTACGACCGCGGCGACCCCACGGTCGCCAACGCGCTGGCCGCCTATCTCGGCCCGGACGCCGTTTTTCACCCCGTTAACCGGCTCGACCGCGGCACGTCCGGCGTCATGCTCGTCGCCCGCAGCGGCTATGTGCACGACCGGCTGCGCTGCGTGCTGCACACCGACGGCTTCCGGCGCACGTATCTCGCCGTCGCCTGCGGTGTTGGCCTGCCGGTAAGCGGCACGATCGACCTGCCCATCGCCCGCGCGGACGACGGCACGACCCGCCGCGCCATATCACCGGACGGCCAGCCGTCCGTCACGGACTACACCGTGCTCGCCGAGCGGGACGGGTACACGCTCCTGCGTGTCACGCCGCGCACCGGCCGCACGCACCAGATCCGCGTCCACTTCGCCGCGCTCGGCCATCCGCTGCTCGGCGATGCACTCTACGGCGGCGATGCGTCCCTGCTCGCGCGCCCCGCGCTGCATTCGGCCGCGGCCGATCTCACGCAGCCCGTCACCGGGCAGCTCCTGCACATCACCGCGCCGGTCCCGGACGACCTGCGCGTGTTTGGTTTTGAGAGGTACTTATGAAGAAACGCTCCATCACGATCCTGTATAATTCGCCCGTCATCCTCACGTTCGCGCTGCTGAGCCTGCTCGCGCTCGGCCTCGGCAAGCTCACCGACGGCTGGACGACGCAGAACCTCTTTTGCGTCTACCGCTCGCCGCTGACGGACTGGCTGACCTATCCGCGCTTTTTCCTGCACGTGCTCGGCCACCCGGATTTTGCCGCCTACTGCAGCAACATCGTCATGCTGCTCGTCGTCGGCCCGACGGCGGAGGAGCGCTTCGGCGGCAAGCGCATCCTGCTCGCCATCGCGCTCACGGCGCTCGTCACGGGGCTGGTGCTGTGGTTCTTCTTCCCGAACAGCGCGCTCATGGGCGCGTCCGGCGTCGTGTTCATGCTCATCGTGCTCGCGTCGTTCGCCGGCATGCGTACCGGCACGATCCCGCTCACGCTCATCCTCGTGCTCATCCTCTACCTCGGCAGCGAGATCTTTCAGGCCGTCACCGGCACGGCCGGCCTCGCCCAGCTCACGCACATCGCAGGCGGCGTGCTCGGCATGATCTTCGGCTTCACGTGGAGCCGCGGAAAGCGGGGCGCGCGATGACCGTTCTCGTCAGTGCCTGCCTGCTCGGCGTCGCCTGCCGGTATGACGGCGCGTCCAAGGGCCTTCCTGACAGCGTTTTGCGCGAACTGATGGCCCGGCATACACTCGTGCCCGCCTGCCCGGAGCAGCTCGGCGGCCTGCCGACGCCGCGCGCCCCGTCCGAGCGGCTGGGCAGCCGCGTCGTTGCGCGCACCGGTGCCGACGTCACGGACGCCTACACCCGCGGCGCGCAGCAGACGCTCGCCCTCGCGCAGCGCTTCGGCTGCACGGCCGCCCTGCTCAAAGAGCGCAGCCCCTCCTGCGGCAGCGGGCAGATCTACGACGGCAGCTTCTCCGGCACCCTCACCGACGGCTGGGGTACGGCGGCAGCGCTGCTGCGGGAGCGCGGCGTCTGCGTGGTGGGCGAAAGCCGATTGGAGGAGCTTCTCCGGGAGCTGGGCATCGCAAAATAAGGAACAAACGCCGCAAGGGGCGCGCCG
>OIWT01004251.1_pt1 | contig 11823 bp, 4 predicted proteins | sample 1587701 | NCBI WGS metagenome assembly OIWT01 (sample SAMEA3888904, study PRJEB22519) | human gut metagenome | biome: human gut; feature: human-associated habitat; material: faeces | place: Denmark | collected 2009 | reverse complement strand
TGTCGGACGCCCCGCCGCGCCCCGCGCCGGGGGCGGGCCGCCGGGGACGTCGGCCCCTACCATTGTCCCACCCGCACCCACTTGGCCCCTATCATTCTCCCACCCGCACCCACTTGGTCCCTACCATTCTCCCGCCCGCACCCACATCGGCCCCTACCATTCTCCCACCCGCACCCACTTGGCCCCTACCATTCTCCCACCCGCACCCACTCGGTCCCGACGTTGGCTCTACAACGGCCCGGTGCGCGAAGTCCCCGCGCCGCCCTCGGCGCGGGACGCCCACTCTCTCCCACCCCATGCGTCCACCCCACGCGCGTCCCGTGCGCCGCGAAACTCCCCAAAAAAATCTGAATTTTTTTTGTCATCGAAGGATGCCGACGGCATACATTCATGTGCCGGGCTTCGCGCGGATATGCGCCGCGCCCAATAAAACAAGGGGAATCCGGCGTTTCGGGAGGCGTGTGCGCCGCGTGTATTTTTTTTCGCGGCCCCCTTGCGCGCACGGCGGCTGTGTGGTATACTCATGGCGTCTTTGACCATGGAAGAGGATTCGGATGGGATGTCCGGCCCTGGGTTAACGCCGGGCGTTTCAAGGAACGGTCCGCAGAAGTGGAAGAGGGCACAACAAGTTAACCACCAAGTAGAACGCGAGGCCGGGTGGCCGGACGGACGAACGGTACAAGGGGTCTCAACCACCCCGAAAGTGAAGATCAAGATGAAGAAGCTCATGATTGCGCTCGCTGCGGCGGGTCTGGTCGGCGGTGCCTATGCGGGCTGCCAGGAAGACACGAAGTGCGTGTTCGCCTATCAGGTGTCCCTCTCGGGCAAGTCCACGGTCGCGGCCTCCACGAAGGCGAAGCCCTCGGCCTGCATCGACGCGGACTGCTACCGCAAGGCGGGTTCCTACAAGGTCAAGGGCTACATCTGGGGCACGACCGAAGATCTGACCGATCCGGATCAGTGCGTTGAAGGGTGCGGCTGCCTTGACCTGTCGACCGCGACGTTCACCACGTATCTCTGGAACACCAAGACGCTCAAGAAGCTCGGCGACATGACGTTCTCGCAGCTTGACCTCGTTGGCTCCAACGACAAGATGAAGGCGAAGACGGTGGAAGTCGTCGCGAAGATCGATGACCTCGCCCTCGCCGGCTTTGGCAAGTACAACACGAAGAAGCTCGAGTTCAAGTCGGCTTCGGGCTACTTCGCGGGCACGGTTGCGGCACCGCTCTGCATGTCCTGCACGTACAATAAGGATACCTGCGAGGATGACTGCACGGAGTCCGCCTCCAAGGCGTTCACCCTCTGCGCGCTTGAAGCCAGCGACGTTGCGACGACGCCGGCCTACGGCAAGTGGTCGATGAAGTACAGCAAGTCCGCCGCGAAGAAGCTCACGAAGAAATACGATGCGGCTACGCTCGTTCCGGCCAAGGTCATCGCCGCCAACCCCTAATCGCGGAAGGCTGACGCATACACGACATGGCCGTCCAAAAGGACGGCATGGAAGTGGCAGGGAGGATGCTTCATCCTTCCTGCCGCTTTGATGAAGATGAAATGGACGATGAAAAAGACGTGGAGATGGGCGCTGGCAGCGACCGTCCTGTTCGTCTTGGGCTGCACCGAGGAGCCGCCGGGCGACGGCACGCCGCTTGGGAAGCTCGCGGCGGCGGAGGCCGTTCTCGTCGTGGACGGCACGCCCCTCACCAAGGCGGCCCTCCTTGCCCGCGTCGGCACCATCGAGGCCCTGCGGCGCCACCGCCGGCCCGACCGGTCCGGGCAGGACGCCGCCGCGCAGCGTCAGGCCCTCTGCCGCGCCTATCTGCCCGTCTTCATCGACCAGACGCTCCTCGCGAACTGGGCCCGGACGGAAGGCGTGACGGCGTCTGCGTCCCTCACGACGAACTACACGCGCCGCGCGTTCCGCAATCTGCGCGCGCGCACGGACAAGACCTTTGACGATCTGCTGGCCGTCCCCGGCGTCGATGCGGCGCAGCTTCGCGACCAGATCCGCGGCGAGGCCCTGCGCCAGGCGATCGAGGACGCGCTCGTGGCGCGGTCGCCCACGAATCTTCCCCCGGAGGCCATTCAGCGCGAACTGGCCGACATGCGCGCCTACAATGCCGTCATGGCGCAGACGAACACGCTGATTTACGCACGGGCGACGAACGTCTGGAACCAGCTGAAGGCGGGTGGCGACTTCAAGGCGCTTGCCCGGTCGTACACCGAAATCCCCGACGAAGTGGCGGAGGACGGTGCGTGGGGGATGATCGACGACTCGTTCCTGCGCGACGATCCGGCCCTGCTCGCCGCCCTCAAGAACCTGAAGCCCGGCGAATTCACGCCGCCCGTCGAAGGCGACAACGGGCTCATGATCGCGCGCCTCGACGCGCGGGACGAAGACGGCTCCTACGCCGTCTCGCGCATCTTCTTCCGCCTCCCGCTGATGATCGACTACCCGACGGCGGAGGAGCTGGTCGCGACGGCGAAGGCGGCCCACGCGAAAAACCTCTTCGACGACCTCGTGCGGCGCCTGCGCGCGACGGCGAAGGTCGCCTACCCCCACGGAAAAGACTTGTTCACGCGGCGTACGTCCACGACGCCATCCAAGAAGAAGGAGAATCCATGAAGCACACCACACACGGAACGGGCATCTGGGCGGGACTCTGCGGTCTCGTCCTCTGCCTTGTGGCGGCCCCCCTGCGGGGCGAGGTCGCAAACGGGGGCCTCGTCTACAGCAACGACCCCGCCTTCAAGGCGGGCGAGTGGAATTCAAACTTCACGGCCATCAAGGCGAAGGCGGATGCGGACAACGTGCCGCTCGTTGCATTGTATGCGAGTAAGAGTTGTGGGCAGTGCAAGAAACTCGAAACGGCGCTCAACACGCCGGCAGCCTACGCCTGGCAGAAGGAGCGCGGCTACTATTTCGTCTTTGGCTACGACGGTGATAAGGCGTCAGGAGAGTATGTAAAGACGAAAGAATTCGCACGCCATGCAAGTAGATACTTTCCTTATGTCGCCGTCTACTGGAAACAGGGTCTGCGCGGCACGTCGACGCAGAAGCAGAAGTTCGTCGGGCGGTCGGGCATGATGAAGGTGACGAGCGGCGATCTCGCGAACCAGTTCATGCAGACGGTGGAGTACTGGCTGGGCGACTACGCGCCGCCGGCCGCCTACGTGGGCGGCATGTTCGCGGGCGAGGAGGAGACGGCGGGGCATCGCCTGGAGGCCGAGGCCGGGACGACCAACGTCACCTTCACGCTCGTGCGCGACGAGGCGGCCGCGAAGGTCGCGACGAACCACCTCCTCACGGTGACGGGTCCGGACGGCGCCGTCGCGACGAACACGGTCGTCTGGCGGGCGGGCGAGGCCGAGCAGGCGCTCGCGCTCGACCTGGAGGACTACCCGGCCTTCGACGCGGACGGCGAGACGCTCACGCTCGCCGTGCTGGACGCGGGCGGCGAGGTGCAGGACACGCGCACGGTGACGTTCGCCGCGCGGGCGAACGGTGCCGCGAACCCCCTCTGGATCGGGGAGCGCACGGCGGAGACGCTCGCGTTCGGCGAGTGGACGATGGACTTCGAGGCGGCGACGAACAAGGCCGCCCGGGCGGACGGCGAGGCGTACACGCTCGCTGCGGTGAGCGGGGCGCTCTGGTGCCCCGACTGCGCGAACACCGAGCGCAACTTCCTGGACGTGGCGGACGCGGAGGGCGAGAACCGCTTCAAGGCCTGGGCGGCGTCGAACGGCGTGGCCCTCGTCACCGTCGACGTCCCGAACTTCCAGGCGGACGGCGCGTTCGAGTCGCCCACGTTCCTGTCGCGCCGGGCGTTCGCGACGACCCTGGCCCGCATGCGTGAATATCCCGCCTCGGGCGCCGACGCCGCGCTCACGAACGCGATGCTCCGCAGCGGCCTCGGCTACCTGACGCGCAAGGGCGTGTCGGACGAGGCGGCCGCCGCGGCCCTCGCGCGCAACCACGCGCTCGTGAGGCGGGGCGGCCTGCTGCACAGCCCGATCGACACGAACGACAACCGCACGGGCGTGCCGATCTTCGTGCTGCTGCGCAAGGACGGCACGGTGGCGGCGCGCCTCACGCGCTTCGCGGCGACGAGCCCGATGGCGTCCGCCCGGGAACAGTGGGGCGACCTCGTCAAGCGCTTCGACGAGATGCTCGCGGTCGCGGCGTCGGCGGGCGCCCACGCCGACCGGGCGGAGTTCGCGAACGACGCGCCGCAGGGTGCCGTCGTCTTCGCGGCGAACGGCGGCACGGCGGCGGGCGAGCTCTCGCACGCCGACTTCCGCGACGTCTTCCGCCTCGACGGCGTGGGCGGGAACGCCCTCCAGAAGGTGACCGTCACGGGCACGACGGGCGCGCGCGTCACGGCCTCGTTCCTCGCGCTGGACGCGGACGGGAAGAAGGTCACGGTCGGCACGCCCGTCACGGGCGCGCTCACGGCGGAGGGCTTCGCCCTTGAACACACCTTCACGGCGGCGGGCACGTACTACGTCGAGGTGGCGGGCGCGGACATCACGGACGCGGCATTCGCCGTCGAAAGCCCGACGGAAATGAACTTCCACCCCTACGCGCTGGCGGGCACGGTCGTCCTCGTGCCGCAGGAGACGCGCGCGACGGCGACGGCGCCGACGGGCTCCGACCAGGTCGTGATGCGCCTCGAGAAGGGACAGAAGTACCGCATCCAGGGCTTGAAGGTCGATGCCGTCGGCGACGCGCTCACACCCGACAATCCGTCCGACCCCTATGGCCTCTTCTTCACGGCCCAGGCGGGCGGCGATGTGTCCCTGATGTGCCAGAACAAGGAAGGGACGGTCACTTATTCGCGCTGGAACCCGGGCAAGGTCGGCTTCACGGCGGCGGCGTGGACGGTGAAGGAGAACGTCGGCTCGGTCGTCGTGGCGGTCGCGCGCACAGAGGCTGCGTCCGGGCGCGTCGAGCTGAAGGTCTCGCTCGACGCGAAGGCGACGACGCTCTACGACAGCGACGGAAAGGCGCGGTTCGCCTTCGAGGACGCGACGCTTGTCTGGGAGGAGGGCGAGAAGGGGGAGAAGACGGTGACGATCGCCGTCCTCGACGACATGCGCTTCGACGGCACGGGCGTCGTCGCGCTCACGCTTAAACAGGTCGGCGGCGACGGCACGCCCGAGGTCGCGGGCGGCGCGTTCGCGCTCACGGTGACGGACGACGACAAGCAGTCCGCCGGCAAGGCCGCGTTCACGGGCGCGGAGCCGTACTTCGCGCGGGCGAAGACCGTCTACGTGCGCGAAGGCGAGAAGGCGACCGTGAGGGTGGGCCGCGTGGAGGCAAGCGACGGCCCCGTGACGGTGCGGGTGAAGGCGTCACCCGCGACGGTCGCGCTCGGCGGCGATGTGGAGGACGGGATCCTCTCGTGGGCAAACCACCAGGCGGAGGAGAGGATTGTGACGGTGGCCGGCCTCGCGGCCGGCAGGACGGCGACGCTCACGCTTGCCAACGCGACGGACGGCCTCAAGGTCCTCTCGGCCTCGAACTACGTGAAGGTCGTCGCCGTGGCGGCGGACGCGCCGGCGTTCGCGCAGGACGCGGCGCAGGCGGCGCTCGTGCGCTACGTGGCCGCCTCGAACGTCTACGCCGTCGTGGACGTCCCCGAGGGGACGACGAAGCTCACGTTCACGAAGCTCTCGGGCACGCTTCCGGCGGGCCTGAGGGCGGCGTGGGACCCGGCGGCGAACGCGCTCGCGGTGAGCGGCGCGACGACCGCGAAGGCGGGCGCGTACACGGCCGTCTACCAGGTCTCGGCGCGCGTCGCGAACAGGACGGTTCCGGGGCTCACGCTCGCCCTCGCGTTCACGGTGACGGACGTCGCCCTCCCGGGCGCGGACGGCGCGGCGGCCCTGAACCCCGCCCTCGCGAAGGCGCGGACGTTCCGCGACCTGCCGGTGCTGGACGAGGTGAACACCAATCTCGTGGGCACGCTGCAGGTCACTGTGCCCCCGACGGGCCGCGTGAGCGCGAAGTGGCTCTGCGCGACGGGGACGGTCTCGTTCACCGCGCGGAACTGGTCGGAGGCGGAGGAGGACGGGACCGTGCGCGCCGAACTCGTCGGCTCGAAGAAGGGCTACGCGATGGCGCTTGAGGCAGCGCGCGACGGTTCGCTCACGATTGAACTGACGGACGACAGGGGCGAAACGGCGCAGGTGCGGACGGACGGGCGGCTCTGGTCGAAGGCGGATTCGGCCGAGGGATGGCGCGGCCAGTACACGGTGTCGCTGCGCAACGCGGCGCGCGAGGAGAGCGCCGAGGGCCTTGCGCCGCGCGGCCACGGCTACCTGACGCTGAAGATGACGAGCGCGACGGCGTGGAACGCCGGGCGCATGACGTGGGCGGGCCTGCTGCCGAACGGCACGGCCGTCTCGGGCAGCGCGACGCTCGCGCGCGGGCTGCGCGGCCCGGCGGACTGCTGGGGCTACCTGCCGGTCTACATGCGCTCGTCGCGCGATGTGCTGGCCGTCCTCGCGCAGGTCGCCGAGGGCGCGGCGGCGCACGACACGCCGACGAGCGCGTGCCAGGCGGTGTTCGAGGCGGCGGGCCTCGCGGAGGCGTACTGGAGCCATGCGGATTCGGCGGGTCTGCGCTACACGGTCGAGTGGGACGTCTACGGCGGCGTCTACAGCCCGGCCTACGACTTCGCCGCCTACTTCGCGGAGTTCTACTCCGAGGGATCGGTTGCGCCGGACCTCGTGTTCGACGTGGACGGCCTGGACGGGACGCTCGCGGCGGGCGTGCCCGGCGCGGTCGATGCAGTCCGCGTGGCGGTCGGCCCCCGGACTCTTGCAATCTCGAAGGACAGCCCGAACGTCTGCCGTGCGACGCTCTCGTTCAACCGTTCGACGGGTGTCGTGTCGGGGTCGTTCCGTCTGCCCGTCACGAAGGCGAATGGAACGGAGACGACCGTGACGGCGTCGTACCGGGGCGTGATGCTCATCGGCTGGGGGCCGGGCTGCGGTTGCGACGAGTCGCTCGTCCCGAGCGACGTCAAGCTGCCGTTCGTCAGCGGAGCGTTCTGGGTGGCGGACAAGGCGGCGGATGCGGCGACGGGGCGGACGCGCGCCGTCAAGCGCGGCGGCGCGGCGGGAATCGCCGTCCCCGCGCAGCCTGAAGCCGGGAATTGAGAGGAGACATGATGATGGAATCCTTGTTGAAAAGAGGGGTTTTCGGCGCGGCGCTCGGGGCGGCCCTCGTGGCGCAGGCGGCGATCACGGGAAGTTCCGAGGCGGCGGCGGCGTCCATCTCGATGAGCGCCGCCGGGGCGGTACGCACGGTGAAGCTCGTCGCGGCCGCAGGCACCGAGAAGGGCGTCTATTATTTCAAGTCGACGCTCAAGCGCGGACAGTCCTACACGGTCTGGACGGAGAACGTCTCGACGAACGCCCCCGTGTCGCTGGACGCCTACGCGGCCGATCCTCCGGATACGAGCGATGCCATGGGACCCGGGGCCGACTTCGACGACGTGGGCGAGGCGGGTGCGAACACGCGCCTCGTCATGTGGTCCAGCAACTGGACGGTCGATGACGAAGACCCCGAGATGAGCGATCCGAAAAGCTGGACGTACTACTTTTCGCTGGAAGGGACGGTCGGGCAGAGCGTGACCGTCCGTTTCCGACAGGGGGCCGACATCCCGCAGGGGCGCCTCGAAAACCCCGCGCCGCTTTCGATCGGCGCGTCGGAGGCGTCCGTCACGCGCACGCTGGAACTGAACAACGCCTACTATTTCCGCGCACGCCTCACGGCGGGCCGCCTCTACCATTTCGCGACGGCGGGCGGAACGGCGGAGCAGGCGTTCAACATCACCGTCGACGGCGAGGACGACGACGTCGACGCGACGGTCTATTCGGACGCGGCGTACGACGCCGTGGAGGGCAATATGGGCCTCTATGTCATCCCTGACGTAACGGCCTACTATGTCATCGTCGTCAACGGCGTCCAGACGAATGACGCCGTCGGCACGTTCTCCCTGAAGCACCGGGTCTTCCCCTTCCCCGTCCGCGCGATTGCCGACCATCCGGCGACGGAGCTGAATGACGCCAACGGCTGGACGGCGACGTGCAGGCCGGGCTATCGGAACGACTTCACGAAGACGGGGGCCTACGACGAGATCATCGACGAGGACCTGTTCGTGTTCACGGCGGCGAAGGGCGAGCGCTTCGTCTGCGAGACGGCGGGCGCGGCGACGAACCTCCTCCTCTGCGTCTACGACGCGAAAGGGGGCGTCCTCGCAACGAACAAGACGGACGGCGTCTCGCAGAACGTGCGCGCCGCCTTCACGGCGTCGGCGGCGGGGCGCTACTACGTGGGCGTCTGCCAGGATCTCACGGACGAGTTCGGGGACGTTCCGGCCTATCTTCCCGTGCGGGTGACGGTCGCGAAGGCGTCGACGCTGACGGACGACTTCGACGCCTGGGATCCAGCGGACGACACAGCGGCGGGCGCGAGCGGGCTTTCCCCGCTGCCGGCCACGAAGGGCGCGGCCCCGGAGGCCGTTGACCAAACCGGGCACGGTCCGCACCGCCTCGGGCGCGGCGACTGGGCGGATGTCTTCATGATCGGCGCGCGTAAGGGCGTCACCTACGCGCTGCGCGCCTCGGTGGACGCGGCGAGGCCCTCGGCGAATACGCTTGCGGCCAAGGTCTTCACGCTGAGCGGCACATCTGAGCGGGCCGTCGCGGCGGAGGGCGACCTCAATCCCGGATCCACCAGCCCGTTGACGTTCACGGCGACGGCGAACGCGACCTACTATGTGCGTGTCGCGGTGGCGGAGGGCGCGGGGCTTGACTCCGCCGACTACACCCTCCACGCGATGGCCTACACGGAGACGGGGGACGCGCTCGGCATCCTGACGGTGAACGCCCTCGGCGCGCCGACGGCGACCTGGTCGCTCGATTCCGAGACGGTGAAGTATCCGGCGGGCGCGAGCGTCCTCGTGAGCGGCGCGCACACGGTGAAGTTCGCGGCGGCGACCGGTTTCAAGGCCCCGGCGGCCGCGCGCGTCACGGTTGCGCCGGGCACGGAGCCGACGGTCGTCACGGCGTACTACTCCGACACGGCCGACCCCGCCGACGACACGGCGCGCGGCGCGAAGGCGCTCGCGCTCAAGAACGTTGCGACGAAGCAGACGCGGACGCTGTGGAAGGACGACCCCGAGGACAACTTCTCCCTTTCGGGCAAGGACGGCCAGTTCTACGACTTCGCGCTGGAGGACGTGACGGGCGACGCGGTCTTCACGATCACGAACGCGACGCACACGGCGGCACACCCCGACGGCGTCTTCGCGCGTGGCGTGACGGCGGTCTCCCAGCTGGAGCTTCCCGCCGCCAAGACGAAGTACTATCTCACGGTCCACCACGCCGACGCGGCGGCGCCGAAGGACGGCTCGTATGCGCTTTCCGGCTTCTACGCGAACGTGGGCACGGTCAAGTTCGCCAGGACGTCGGTGACGGCCAGGGAGAACGCCGCCTCCGTCGCGATCACGGTGAACCGCACGGCGAAGGACGGCCGCGTGCGCGTGCGCTACGGCACGGTGGCCGGGACGGCGAAGCCGGGCGTCGACTACGTCGCGCAGAACGGCGTCCTCGACTGGGCGAACGGCGACAACAAGGCGAAGACGATCACGGTCAGGCTGATTCCCGACCTCGTGCCCGCCTGGGAGAGCAACAAGGTGTTCTCCGTCGAACTGCGCCCGTTCGCGGAGGACGAACGCGCGGACGGCGAGTACGCGGCGGCGCTCACGGGCGGCGCGACGTGCGCGGTCACGCTCACGGAGGTGTCGCGCGCCGGGACGACGGCGGCGAGTTCCTACGCGGCAGTGGCGCCGAAGCGCGCGACGGTCGCGAAGAGCGAGACTGTGGGGCTGGAGACGGGGTCGTTCTTCGGCGTGCTGGCCGAGGACGGCGCGGCCCTCACGAACGGGCTGCCCGCGCGCGCGTCGCTCGCGCTGACCGTCTCGACGGCGACGCCCGCCGCGATTTCGGCGAAGGTCGCGTTGGCCGGAAAGACGTATTCCTTCACGGCGAAGGGCTGGGACGCGGATGCGGCGGAGGACGCGGCGGTGCGTACCTGCTCGCTCCGGCAGGTCCAGCGCGTCGCGAACGTCTCCTACACGAATACGCTCACGCTCGCGGTGACGGCGGGTCGGACGGAGACGGAGGGCGACTGGCTGCGCGCGGGCGCGACGGCCGAGCTGGAGATGAACGTGCCCGACGCGAACGGCAAGGGCGTTCAGGAGGCGATCCGCTATGTCGGTACGCTGGGCCGGAACAACGCGAAGATCCAGGCCTACCTCGACGCGGTCACGAACTTCACCGGCTACTACACGGTGGCGCTTGCGCCGCAGGGCACACCGGCGGCGGACGGTGTGCCGGCCGGGAACGGCTACCTCACGCTGACGGTGGACAACAAGGGGACCGTCAAGGTCGCGGGCGTCCTGGCGGACGGCGCGACGAAGCCCACGGCGTCCGTTTCGGGGGCGGCGCTTGTCCTGGACGATGCCTCCGCGAACGGCTACGCGCTTCTCGTGCCGGTGTTCATGGCGCGCACGCCGCAGTGCTTCGGCGGCACGCTCCGCCTGTATGCGCGGGAGGATGGAACCGTCGTGGTCGACTCGACCGAGTCCCTGGCGTGGAACAGCGATCTGGCGGCGGCGACCTATGCGAACGAGGAGGGTTTCCGTCTGCTGCTCAATCCCGTAGGTGGTTGGTACGACAAGGTCGTCAACCTCCAGGCCTATTACCTGACACGCGCATTCGAGGTCGAAACGGCGACGACGGCGGAACTGCCGTCCGAGATGTTCGCGGTCGGCTACACCGCCTCGATGGCTGCCGAACCGAACGGAACGGACGTGGAGGTGGTTGGCGATGCGTTCGCGACCGCGAAGAAGGCGCTCGTCCGCAGCGGAACGCTCAATGACCTCAAGGCGAGCGTCAACCCGTGCAATGTTCAGGTGAAGCTGACGCGCGCGACGGGTCTCGTCACGGGCAGCTTCTCGGTCTGGAGCGAAAGCAAGGACGGTGCGAAGCAGAAGGAGGTGACGGGGTTCAAGCATGCGGGCGTGTTGCTGCTCGCGCGTGACGCCTTCGCACCGATCCCGGAGGAGGTCGCCGTGGCGGGTACCGCAACGAAGGCCCTCTCCTGGAGCGAGAAGAACCCCGATACGGGGCGTACCGTCAGCCGTAAGTGGACATGGTCGGTTCCCTTCAACATTCTCGGCATCGACCAGGGCGAGCCGGACTGGTGGGCCGACGACTGGGGCGATCCCGACTGACCCGCCTTGGGGCTGATGCGGGATGTCCCCGTCGCCGCCTTGAAGCGGCATGCGAACGATCAGTGCGCCGTCAATGCATGTTGACGGCGCGCTTTCTTTCTGCCCCTGCGCCTATACGGCTGCCCCATGCGCCGCCCCATGCACCTAGGCACTCATGCGTCTATGTTCCTATACGGCTGCACCATGCGCCGCCCCATGATACGGCTGCACCAGGCGCCGCCCCATGCGCCATACACCTAGGCACTCATGCGTCTATATGCCCATACGCAAGAGGAGAAGCGGCCCGCCGATCCAAATCTCATGACCATCCCATGACCGGGACGACAGATGGAGTCATATTTTCATATTTTCTTACGCATTAAATTCTCATTGCGCCGGCTCACGGCATCTGGTAGACTGTGCGGCATGGGACGGCATTGGAGAGAGAACGGCGGCGGGATGCCGCAGATGCGCGGCGGGGGCACGTTGCGCCTGCGGGACGTCCCGCGCGCCGTCGCGGGCGCCGTGCGCGCGG
>OIWT01004245.1_pt1 | contig 11841 bp, 5 predicted proteins | sample 1587701 | NCBI WGS metagenome assembly OIWT01 (sample SAMEA3888904, study PRJEB22519) | human gut metagenome | biome: human gut; feature: human-associated habitat; material: faeces | place: Denmark | collected 2009 | reverse complement strand
TCCCGTTCCGCAACGCGCTCAAGGCGTTCTACTCCGTCGTCAAGACGCTGGAGGGGCGGCAGCGCTTCACGTTCCTCACCGGCATCAGCAAGTTCTCGAAGGTCTCCATCTTCTCCGACCTCAACAATCTCAACGACATGACGATGGAGCGGAGTTGTGCGACGCTCTTCGGCTACACGCCCGAGGAGGTCGTGAAGAACCTGCCGGGGCTCCTCCACCGCTTCGCGGAGGCGAACGGCCTCACGGACGCGCAGGGGCTCGCCGAGATCAAGCGCTGGTACGACGGCTACCTGTTTCACCCGAAGGCCGAGCAGGTGATCAACCCGGTCTCGCTCGGCTGCTGCCTGAAGTCGACGGAGCTGCGCAACTACTGGTCGACGACGGCGATGACGACGTTCCTGATGGACGAGCTGAAGCGCCGGCCGCTCAACTTCGCGAAGGTGGACGTGGACGAGTCGGTGCTGGGTACCTACGAGCCGGACAAGGCCGACTTCACGACGCTCCTCTTCCAGACGGGCTACCTGACGATCCGGGGGTTCCAGCAGCGCGGGGCGGCGCGGCGCTACAGGCTCGACTTCCCGAACCTGGAGGTGGAGAACTCGTTCCTGCGGCAGGTCGTTCCGGCCTACACGGGGCAGGAGGAGAACCGCGCGAACGACATCCAGGCCGACGCGGTGAATGCGCTCTATGACGGCGAGCCGGAGAAGTTCGTCGCGGCGCTGAAGCGGCTCTTCGCGAACATCCCCTACGACCTCACGGATCGGCAGAACGAGCAGATGTGGCAGGCGATCGTGTACGTGATCCTGAAGATGATCGGCGTCGCGGCGGAGGCGGAGGTGAAGACGAACGAGGGGCGGATCGACATGACGCTTGAGACGCCGGAGCATGGCTACGTGGTCGAGTTCAAGCTCGGCGCGTCGGCGGCAGCGGCGATCGCGCAGATCAAGGCGAACCATTACGCCGACCGCTTCGCCGACAACGGCAAGACGCTCACGCTCGTCGGCCTCGCGTTCTCGAAGGAGAGGCGCACCATCGTCGACGCCGCCGTGGAGGCGGTCGGCTGACACGTCTGCACGCAAAGGAATGACGCATATGATGACGAAAACGCTCCTGCTCGCCGCATCCGCGCTTCTCACGTGCGGCGCGGGCCTCTGCGCCCGCCCCGCCCCCGACGCCTACGCCGCCTTCCGGGCGGAGCTGCGCGCGTTCTACCCCGACCGCTTCCAGGGCGACCCCGTAAAGGATCCGCGCCAGAAGGCGAGCGTCGCGGCCATCGAGAAGGACCTCCGGGCCTTCTGCGCGGCGCGCCCCGGCTACGACGCGCTCGACGTGCGGCGCGAGAGCTACCGGTCCATGCGGCGCCATTTCGTGCCGTTCCTCTTCAAGGAGAGTCCGTTCTACTTCGAGGCGGGCGTGAACGGCGGCTGGGGCGGTCACCGCCCCGCGCGGCTCGTCAACGCGCTCTGCGCGAAGTTCTACAAGGAGAAGGGGCTCGTGCCCGACGCGGCCTTCGCCCGCCAGCGCGCGCGCCAGCGGGCGTGCCTCGCGCTCTGCTGCGGGCCGTTCTGCGACGACATGCACCACGTGCCGCCGTTCCGCACGGTCTTCGCCAAGGGCTTCAAGGGCGTCTACGACGAGGTGGCGGCGGCGCTGGAGACGTGCCCCGCCGACGACCCGAAGGGCCGCAAGGAGCTGGAGACGGCGCTCGTGGGGCTTGAGACGGTCCATGCGCTCCAGCTCGCGTTCGCCGAGGCCGCCGAACGGGCCCTGGCCGGGCCGGACGCGCTCACGCCCGCGCAGGCGGCCAACTTCCGCCGCATCGCGCAGGCGGCGCGGCGCTGCCCCTGGGAGCCGCCGCGCACGTTCTACGAGGGCCTGAACACGCTCTGGTTCGTGCGCGAGATCCTCGGCTACGTCGATGGCGTCAACGGCTTCTCGCTCGGCCGCCCCGACGCCTGCCTGATCGACTTCTACACGCGCGAGCGCGCCGCCGGCACGCTCACGGCGGCGGCGGCGCGGGACCTCGTGGCGAAGTTCCTCCTGACGGCCGAGTGCCACTACGACGGCACGACGCGGGTCGACGACTACACCGACCACGAGATGGAGATCCCGATGTCGCTCGGCGGGTGCGACGCGAAGGGCGCGCCGCTCTACAACGACCTCACCGAGATGTTCCTCGACGCGCACCTCGACGCGGACTGCGTCTACCCGAAGCTCCACTGCCGCATCTCCGCGCGCGCGCCGCAGGCCTACCTGGAGAAGATCGGCGCGATGCTCATGAAGGGCCACGCCGTCTTCACGCTCCTCAACGACGACCGCTACCTCAGGCAGTACACGCGCGACGGCTTCTCGCTCGAAGACGCGGCGAGCTACATCGGGACGGGCTGCTGGAACGGCTACATCGATTCCGTGCAGGACGTCGACGGCGCGAACTACCTCTCGATGATCAAGCTCCTCGATCTGACGATCAACCCCGACCCGGCGACGCTGAAGGCCTGCGCGCTCGAACTCGACCCGCTCGACGGCGCGGCGGACTTCGAGGACCTGCGCGCCATCTACTGGCGGAACTTCGCGCGCTTCCTCGCGTCGGTGACGGACGACTACTCGGCCTACGGCGCGACGGGTGCGCAGGTCTTCCCGCACCCCGTCTACTCGATGTGCCTGCGCGGCTGCGTCGCGTCGCGCCGCGACACGAACGAGGGCGGCTCCCTCTCGCATCCGCGCATCCTCACGCTCGGCTTCATCGGCAACGTGACGGACTCGCTCATGGCGATCAAGAGCGTCTGCTTCGACCGGAAGCTCGCGACCGTGAAGGAGTTCCTCGACGCCGTGCGCGCGAACTGGGCGGGGCCGCGCGGCGAGGCGCTGCGGCGCGCCGCTCTCGCGGCGCCCTCCTGGGGCGACGGCTCGCCCGAGCCGGTCGCGCTCATGGGCTGGCTCATGCGCCAGGCGAACGCCGCGACGGCGGGGAAGGACAACGGCTTCGGCGACGCCTACCGCTATGCCGTCTACACCTACCGCGAGTTCATGTACTGGGGGGCGCAGACGAGGGCGACGCCCGACGGCCGCCGCGACGGCGACCGCCTCGCGCAGGGCTTCAGCCCGAGCGAATACCGCTGCCGGTCGGATGTGGCGACGGTCATGAACGCGATCGGCCAGCTGCCGCACGACTGCCTCTACGCCTCGAACGCGAACCTCACCTTCGACGCCTCGGCGATGGACGCCCGGACCCTCGCGGCGATCCTCAGGGTCTTCTGCCTGAAGGGCTCGCACATGATCCAGCCGAACTGCAACTCGGCGGCGCTCCTCATGGAGGCGCAGCGCCACCCCGAACGCCACCCCAACCTGATCGTGCGTGTCTGCGGCTTCTCGGCGCGCTTCATTTCGCTCTCGAAGCGCTGGCAGGACGAGCTCATCGCCCGCCACCGCCTGAAGTAGGCGGCGCGGCGGGCCGAAGACGGGGGCGCGCCCGCAGGTGTGCGCAGGTCGAACCGGATGTCTGACAGAAGGAGAACGTGAAGATGAAAAAGCTTATGATGTTCGGCGCAGCCGCCCTCCTCGCGTGGGCGGGCGCGGCGGCGGGCGACGCGCCCGTCACGGCGACGACGACGGCGCGGGCCCTGCCGGACCAGGGCGCCGACAGGCTCGTGGACGGGAAGGTGAACCCCGCCTGCGCGCTCCTGTGGGAGAAGAAGCCGATCGAGGTGACGGTCGACTTCGGCGCGGCGCGGGAGGTCGGCGGCGTGCGCCTCGTGAGCGGGCGCAGCTTCACGAACCGGGGCGTCAGGAAGGCGAGCTTCTACGCGGACGGGCGCGCGCTCGCCGAGCATGTCGAGCTGCGCCCCTCGCACACGTACAAGGACAACGTCGTCACCTGGGCGCCCGTCACGGCGCGCCGCGTGAAGATGGTCGTCGAGGGGACCTACGACCAGGCCGACCACTACTACTGCGGCTACATGTTCGAGGCGCAGAAGTACATCCAGCAGCTCTTCGAGACGCCCGCCTACAAGATCCGCGCGGACGGTCCGCAGACGGTCCAGATCGCCGAACTCGCCTTCTTCGGGAAGACGCCGCCGCCGGATCTGCCGCTGCCCAACAAGGACGGCACGCTCGCCTACCCCGATGCCCGCCTTGTCCGGGATTGGCAGCTCCAGGACGCCGCCGTCAGCAACGTCTCGCACTGTGCGAACGTGGAGGCGGACACGACGAAGCCCGACCCGCTTGGCCGCGACCTCGACCTGCGCCTCGCCGCCGACGGCTCCTTCGCCGCGCCCGACCCCGCCTGGCGCGCCGCGCGCGAGAAGGCGCGCCGCGCGTTCCTCGCGTCGTTCCGTACGCGGTGCGACCAGTTCCTCTACGTGAAGCACCTCGTGATGGGCAACTCGATCATGCACGCGACGGACGACCTCACCGACGCCTCCTATCAGGAGTGGCGCAGCGTGCCGGACTACCGGGGCGGCTCGCAGCTCATCCGCGCGACGATCAACCCCGACGGCACCGTCTCGCAGGAGGTCCTCCTCGACGAGCCCGCCGGCATCATCCGCGACCCCGCCGTGAGCTTCGACGCGAAGAGGGTCGTCTTCGCGAAGCGCCGCAGCCTTGAGACGGACGACTACCACCTCTGGACGCTCGACCTTGAGACGCGCGCGCTCACCCAGCTCACCTCGAACGAATGGGTGCGCGCCGGCGCCGTGAAGGGGCTCACGAACGACGTCGAACTCGCGGCGAGCGACATCGAGCCGTGCTGGCTGCCGGACGGCTCGCTCGTCTTCCAGTCGACGCGCTGCAGCCACTCCGTCGACTGCTGGCCGCTCCCCGTCTCGAACCTCTACCGCTGCGAGGCCGACGGCTCGCGCATCCGCCGCATCGGCTTCGACCAGGTGCAGACGTTCTATCCGCAGCTCCTGGACGACGGCCGCGTCTCGTTCACCAAGTGGGAGTACAACGACCGCAACGCCTCGGGCATCCAGCAGCTCTACGCGATGAACCCGAACGGGACGAAGATGACGGGCCTCTTCGCGAACAACTCGGAGTTCCCGTTCTCGCTCATGCACACGCGCGGCATCCCCGGGACGCGCGACATCATGATGATCTCCTGCGGCCACCACGTCGCGCAGAAGGGCCGCCTCGCGCGCTCGCGCCTCGCCGACGGCGACGACTACACGAACTCGACCTACGACCCCGCGAAGAGCGTCTGGGGCATGAACACGAACGCCATCGTCATGACCTTCCCCGGCAACCGCGTGATGACGATCCCGTGGTCGCCGTGGGACAACCCCTGCGGCCCCGCCGTCACGAACATGCCGGGCATGTACTACGTGGCGGGCGCGGCGATGAACGCCGCGCCGGGCGTGCAGCCCACGCGCATGCCGCACGACTACCACTACAACGTCTTCGACATGCACACGCAGTTCGGTCCGCAGTGGGCGTATCCCTTCCCGCTGGGGGAGGGGGCCGAAGGGACGGGGGAGGCCCCCGCGAACGGCTTGTTCCTGGTGTCCTTCATGCCCGAGGGGTGCAGCTTCTACCGGGGGCCCTATTCGAGCCGCTTCGGCGTCTACGCGATGGACGAGACGGGGCGGCGCGAGCTGCTGGCCTTCGACTGGGGCAACCACTGCCTCCAGCCGGTCGCGCTGAAGCGGCGCACGCCGCCGCCGCGCCAGGTGCCGCCGCTCGATTACGCGCAGGGCTTCGGCACCTACTACGTGCAGAACGTCTACGCGGGCGCGGCGATGAAGGGCGCGCCGAAGGGGTGCGTGAAGAAGCTGCGCGTCGTGGGCCTTGAGTACCGCCCCGTCCACATCGGCTGGAACTGGCAGTACGGCTGGCACTCGACGCAGGGCAAGATCGGCACGCCCATCGCCGTGGGCAACGGCGCCTACGACGTGAAGCACGTCCTCGGCGAGGCGGACGTGGAGGCCGACGGCAGCTGCTCGGTGCGCGTCCCCGCCCGCACGCCCGTCTACTTCCAGCTCGTCGACGCGGAGGGCTGCGCCGTGCAGACGATGCGCAGCTGGTCGACGCTCCAGCCGGGCGAGGTGAACGGCTGCATCGGCTGCCACGAGCATCCGCACCAGGCGGCGTCCGACACGGCGTCCGCGGCGGCCCTGCGCCGCCCGCCCCAGTCGCTCCAGCCCGCCCTGCCGGGCGCGCCGCGCCACCCGTTCGTCGAGGCGCTGGAGAAAGAGGGCCCGCTCGCCTCGCTCGACGTCTGGATGGGGCTCAACCGCCCGAAGCCGCCGGACGCGCGCGTGCGCGGGGACGGCTTCGGGTTCGCGAAGGACATCCAGCCGATCCTCGACCGCCGCTGCGTGTCGTGCCATGGCGAGGGGAAGCGCCTCGACCTGCGCGGCGTCCCCGCGCAGCTGCCGCCGTCGGACGACCAGAGCCACCGCGTCTACTCGGTCGCCTACCTCGCCCTCTCAGAGAAGGGGAAGTGTACGGAGAACGTCAACTTCGCGCACGGGCTCGGCTTCGCGCCGTTCAAGCCGCCGCTTTCCTTCGGCGCCGCGCGCTCGCGCTGGTACCAGAAGCTCAAGGCGGGGCACGGCCGGCTGACGGACGCGGAGCGGCGCGCGATCGCGCTCTGGATCGACCTCGCCGTGCCGTTCTGCAGCGCCTACCCCGAGGCGCACGCCTGGAGCGACTGGCACTGCCAGCGCTACCTCTACACGGTCAACAAGCGCAGCGCGTTCCACTGGCTGGAACTGAACGACGTCCGGCGCGAGAAGGGCCTGGCGCCCGTGCCGCTCACGGGCTTCGTGCCGAACGTCGCGATGCCCCGCCGCCAGCGGTACTGGTCGGAGTAGCGCCCGGTGCGGTCCACTTCGCGATTGTCCCCCCGCGCCGGTTTTGGTAGAATCGCCGTCCTTCATATATGGACGTGATTCTTTCAGCGGCGACGCTCGTCGCCTTGTTCGGCCTCTCGGCGTTCTTCTCCGGCTCGGAGACGATTCTCTTCACGCTCACGGGCGTGCAGCGCGCGCGGATCCGCGCGCGCAGTGCGCGGGCGGACCGCTGGATCGGGCGGTGCGTGGATGATTCCGCCGCGCTCCTCTCGACGCTCCTCGTCGGGAACACGTTCGTCAACTTCGCGATTGCGACGCTTTCCTACCGGCTCTTCGTGAGGGCCTTCCCCGCCTGGGGCGGCTTCGCCGCCGTGCCCGTGACGACCGTGCTGCTGCTGCTCTTCGGCGAGATCACGCCCAAGCGCCTCGCGCTGCGCCACGCCGAGGCGCTTGCGCCCGCCTGCGCGCTCGCGCTCCTCTTCTGGCGGGCCGCGCTGCTGCCGTTCAACAAGGCCTTCTCGCTCGCGTCGCGGGCGTTCGCGCCGGCGCTCGCGCGCGAACGGCGGGCGCTCTCCGACGCCGAACTCGTCTCGGTCGTCGAGTCCGCCGCCGAGAAGGGCGAGTTCGCGGTGGCGGACGCCGAGATGATCGAGGGCGTGCTGCGGCTCTCGGAGCTGCACGCGAACGACGAGATGACGCCGCGCGTGGACATCGAGGGGCTGGATTCGGACCGGCCGGAGGCCGTGCGCGCCGACGTCCTCGCCCATGCGCGCCACGCCTACCTGCCCGTCTTCAACCGCACGCCGGACGCGATCGAGGGCATCGTGGACGTGAAGACGGGGAAGGTCGAGGACGCGCTCTTCGTCCCCGAGCAGATCACGCTCGACGACCTGCTCGTCGTCTTCCGCCGGAGCGGCAAGCCGCTCGCCGTCGTCCTCGACGAATACGGCGGCACGGCCGGCATCATCACGCCGAACGACGTCCTGGAGATCATCGTCGGCCCCGGCGTCTTCGCGCGCCCCGACGACGAGCCCTCCATCCGCCCCGTCGGACGGAACGCCTGGATCATCGACGGCCGCGCGAGCCTCGACGAGATCAACCGCGAACTCGGCATCGAGCTGGAGGCCGAGGACGCCGACCGCCTCTCGGGGTGGGTCGCCTTCCACGCCGAGCGCATCCCCCACGTGGGGCAGCAGATCGAGGCGGACGGCTGCCGCGCGACCGTCCTCAAGCGCCGCCGCCGCCGTGTCGTGCAGGTGCGCCTGGAGGTCGTCGAGTACCCGAAGGCCGACACCGACGAGGAGCTGCTCGCCGAGACGGACGAGGCCGTCGAGAAGACGGAGGAGGACGCATGATCGCGCTCGCCCTCCTCGTCTGCGCGATGCTCGCCGCCCTCGCGCTTTCCTCTTTCTGCTCCGGCACGGAGACGGGGCTGTCCTCCGTCAGCCTGGGCCGCATCCGCCACATGGCCCGCGAGGGCAGCGCGGCGGCGAAGATCATCGAACGCGCGCGCCTCGACTTCTCCCGCACGCTCACTGGCATCCTCGTGGGCAACAACCTCGCGAACGTCGTCTACTCCTCCGCGTCGGCGGCGCTCGCCGCGCGCCTTTTCGGCGACGCATCCGGCGTGGGCGCGGCGGCGTGGAGCGCGGGCGCGGCGGTCGCGCTGCTCGTGTGCGGCGAGTTTCTGCCGAAGCTCTTCTGCTCGGCGCGGCCGCTGCGCCGGACGCTCCGCCTCGCCCCCGTCTACCGGGTCTTCAGCGCGGCCTTCGCGCCGCTCACGTCCCTTGCGGCGGCGGTGACGGGCCTCTTCGCGGGGCGCCCGCGCGCCCGCGAGCGCGTGACGCCGGACAACCTGCTGCGCATTCTCCAGGACCGCAAGGACGGCGTGCGCCTGACGGAATTCGAGAGCGCCCTCATCGCCCGCATCCTCGTCCTGCGCATGAAGGGCCGCCCCGTGACGGCGGAGGCGCTTCTCTCCGCCCTCGACGAGACGGACGCCTAAGGGAAGGGCCGCGCTCTTGCGCGACCTTGCGGCGGTCGGAAATTTCCAAAAAAAAACTCGGTTTCTTAATTGACAATCCGAATGGGGGGGGGGGGTATAATATAGACTGTTTTGGCGAAACTGTATCAGCCCCTGCTTTACGAGGAGAAACGAGTATGCGGAAAATGACGGTTGGTTTGGCTTTGCTCGGCGTGGTGTACACTGCGGCGGCCGATGTCGTCACGAACACGTGGATCACGCCCTCGGGCGGGAAGTGGCTTGCGACGAACGAGGTGGGCGTACTCGTGAACTGGGCCGGAAACCTGACGGACATGAACGCCGTCATGAACACGGTCGCCGACTTCGCGCTCGACGACAGGGCGGCCATCTGCACGTCGCGCGAAAAGGCACCGACGAGCGGCATGCTCTTCCGTCCCGCCGGGAAGGATGTATCGGACGATCCCGCCACCTGGCCCACGTGGTATCTCAAGGTGGAGCCGTACCATGCGGACTTCGTCTTCTCCACGTCTGTGCGCGGTTCTTTCCCGCTCCGCGTGGAGAACGGCTGGCTCGTCCTCGGGAACGAGATGTGGCTCGCCGCCGCAGGGGCTCTGGACGACGGGCCCGTCCGCAAGGAGGGGAACGGCGCCGTGCGCGCCAGCCGCTTCTATCGCTACCGGGATTCCGGGCGCACGCTCGACATCGCCGAGGGCGCGGTCTTCCCGATGGCCGAAGCCGCGCTCGCCTACATGGACGTGCGCGTGACGGATCCGGCGGGCGCGCTCGTCTTCACCAACTGCACGCCGCGCGCCTTCCTCGGCTCGTTTGCGCCGCAGACGGGCGTGCCGCAGCCGCTGAACGGCGTCGATCTGTGCATGGGGGCGCTTGCCGCCACGACGGTGCCGGGCGAGGTCTGCGGGACGGGGCGCGTGACGGCCGTCGCGCGCAGCGTCTACGTGACGAACGTTGCGCCGCACATCGTCTACGGCGCGTCGGCGGGGCGCCTGCGCCTCGACACGACGGACCCCGCCGCCGTGCCGTTCGTACACTACGACTTCGAGGCGTCGCTCACGGCGGACGCCTCCGGGAACGGCCGCGACCTGACGGCGGAGGGCGACGTCGCGCGCGTCTACGACAACGAACGGGGCGGTTATGTCGCGCGCTTCACGGCGACGGCGAAGACGGGCGGCCGGCTCAGCGTGTCCGTCCCCCATGCGGATGAGCTGACGGGCGACGCGGACTACACGATCAGCCTCTGGGCGAAGGCCGCCTCGCCCTGTGCGAACAACTGGCCCACCTTCTTCTCGCTCGGGCAGACTACGGACGACCGCCAAACGGTCCAGTTCCGCTTCATGGACGCCGGCTGCACGAACCTGCTCCTCGGCCACTGGAACGGACGCGGCGACTTCGCGAACATCGCGCCGTCGCGCGACGCGGCCGCGTGGAATCCCGCCGTCTGGCACCACTACGTCGCGATGCGCGAAGGGGGCTTCTGCGCCGTCTGGGTGGACGGGCGCAAGGTTTTCGAGCGGCGCAACGCGGGGCTGGTGATGACGCTGCCCCGGACGGTGCAGATCACCCTCGGCGCGCTCATCGGGTGGCAGCGGTTTTTCCACGGCGACCTCGACGACGTGCGCGTCTACGCGCACGCGCTCGGGACGGACGGGGTGGCGCGGCTCTTCGCGGGGCTTGAACCGGTTCAGGACGGGGCCGCGCCCACGCGGGGCGCGCCGCCCGACCTCCCGGAGGGGACGCGCCTCGCCCTCGACCTCAACGGCGCGATCCAGCTTGCGGGCGCGCAGACGCTCGCGGTCACGGTGAGGTCAATCGCGCTCGGCGAGGCGGGGATTTTCGATATGCGCAGGGTCTGCGTGCGGGAGACGTGCAAGGGCTTTTTGAACGGAATTTGCATAGGGCTGCTGGGCGCGCTTCTTGCGGTAATTACGACATTCCGCTTCGATCTCGCGCTGATTGTGTGGGTTGCGATGGTGATAAACATGTCGCTCGGCGGCTTCATGGGAAGCTTCATTCCGTTCACGCTCAAACGCTTCGGGTTTGACCCCGCCTCCGGCTCGTCCATTTTCACTACGGGCTTTACCGATTCGGGCGGTTTTTTCATTTTTTTGGGGCTTGCCTCCATTTTCCTTTCGTGAAAATCCCGACGCGTCCGCTCGGATTGCGTTTTTTTTGTTGACGGAATCTCCGCGCGGTATTTAGTGTCAATTTAAAGAGGCGGAATCGCCCATAAGCTTTTTTTTGTTCGCGGGGGGAGGCTTGCGTTCAAATTTTTTATAATCACCTACAACAATTATCGACAAAGGATTATTATTATGGAAAGACGCGATTTTGTGAAATCGACGGCTGTGTTGGGCATGGCGGCGGCGTTGCCGCGTTATAGCCTTGCAAGGGCAAAGGGGAACGACCGCATTAAAGTGGGTCTTATCGGCTGCGGCGGCCGCGGCAGGGGCGCGCTATGCAACATGATTTCCGCCGACCAGAACATAGAAATCGTGGCGGTTGCCGACCTTTTTGCGGACAAGCCGCAGCAGGCTCTCGACCGCGTGCAAAAGCACATCGAAAAGCTCGGCGACAGCGCGAAGGGCATTTTGGACATGTCGAAGGTAAAGCGTTTCGTCGGTCTGAATTGCGTCGACGAAATTTTGGCGACCGACATCGACGTCGTAATCGACGCGTGCCCGCCCGTGTTCCGCACCCCGCACTTCGAAAAAATCGTGGCGGCGGGTAAACACGCGTTCCTCGAAAAGCCGCCGTGCGTCGACGCGGTTCAGGCTCGCAAAATGCTCGAACTTTCCAAAAAGGCCGACGAAAAGGGCCTGTGCGTAGTCTGCGGCACGCAACGCCGCTACTATTCGGGCTATCAGGAAATGGTAAAGCGCGTTCAGGACGGCGAAATCGGCGAAATCGTCAACGCCCAGTGCTACTGGAATTCGCCCGTCTACGTCGGCGGCCCCGGCTTCCACAGAAACGAGGAGCTTGCGTGGGACACCATGGAATACCAAATCCGCAACTGGTTCTCGTTTATCTGGACTTCGGGCGACCAAATCGTCG
>OIWT01004244.1_pt1 | contig 11843 bp, 5 predicted proteins | sample 1587701 | NCBI WGS metagenome assembly OIWT01 (sample SAMEA3888904, study PRJEB22519) | human gut metagenome | biome: human gut; feature: human-associated habitat; material: faeces | place: Denmark | collected 2009 | reverse complement strand
GGCTAAGCGTCTGCAAACCATCTTCGGGCCATATCTGCCGGAGGCGCAGCCGAAGGACTTCTACGAAATGGAGATCGCGTCGGGCAGTATCATGCGGGGCTTCATGTCGGTTCCCTGTGACGTGTATTTCACGATGGAGGCCAAGATCTCCCGCTTCTTGGACTGCTCGCTCAAACTCTATGACGTACCGAAGGAGAAGCGCGCGGCAATCACAGCAGCCGTTCTGCAGTTGGATTTGCACGCGATGGCAGCAAGCATCATCCAAAAGACCGTCCAACAGGCGGAAAAGGGCTTTGAAGCCCTGACGGAAAAATAAATTTAGGCAAGGGGATATCCCCTTGGTTCCTCCAAAGGAGGAACCAAATGTCTTTCATCATGGAGGGATCACGATGAATAAAAGATTCTTTAGCTTACTTGCCGCATTTGCTCTGTGCTTGACCCTGATCCCCACAACAGCATTCGCAGATGACGAGAAAAGGGGAGAAGATGTTTCCCCAAGCATCTGCGAAACAGCCTGCACGGAAGAGTCGAAGCTCGGTAAGGAGCAGCTGAACGCCATCGCGGAGGACGAGGGATCATCCGCGCCAGCGGATGATGAACTTGGCAGTGATGTCGTTGCCGCCAAAAAAAGCCCTGTCGCAATGCGGGCGGCCAATGGCATCAGTGCGCGGGCGGCGAATGGCACGATTACCCTCGGCAGCACCGTTCTCGACATCACACAAAGCTCTATAAGCAGCACTTACGATACGACCGGCGGCTTCAAGTATGACGCCGCCACGAAGACGCTGACGCTGCGAAACTGCACGATCGACACTTATACAAAGGTCTCGTCCGAGCAATTGTCCGGCATATTCAAATACTATAACGTCTTTCTCGACAGCCGTAATGTCGGGACGCTGAACATCGTGCTTGAGGGCAGAAATTACATTGGTGATTCCAGTAGCTTGAAGTATATGTCCGCCGCTTCCGATGTGAATACGCCGCGCTATCTCGGCATCTGGGGCAATACCGTCCGCTTCTCCGGCAGCGGGAGCCTGACCATTGAAGCCCAGACCTTCCCCATTCAGTCCGGCGGCATTGAGACAAGCGGGAGCGTGGATCTGACACTGCGCAGCTACATGAATGGAACCGTGACGCGGAGCATGGCCGTTGGCGCCGGGACGAGCGTCACTGCGGAGACAAAGGGAAACAATCTGGACTTCTACGCGCTCAATGTCAAGAACGATCTGACGGTGAACGGCACACTCAACGCGACCACCAAGGGATGCGTATACCAAAATGACTATCCCGTCGCCCTGCTTGTGGGCGGAACACTGCGCGTCGTCGGCGGTCAGGTGACCGCCACGAGCGACGGTCGGAACGGCAATGACGGCTGTCAGGGCTACGGCATCAAGGCCAATGTACTGGAGATCGGCGGTGGCGGAACCGTCCGTGCCTATTCCAACGGCTACAGTACGAAGACCAACCGATACGACGGCAAGGAAGCTATTTACGTTTCCTCGAACCTGACGGTCGACCTCGGCGGCTATCTGTACGCGAAAACACAGAACCCGATTCTTTCAAACGAGAATGAAAACGGCGCGCTGAAGGTCAACGGCCGCTGGGATCTTTCCGGGACCAATGGAGACACGGCATACACAAAGGCTGTCATAACAAAGCCGGTGAACGGCAGCATCTACGAGAATGTGATCCTCGAAACAACCGTAAGTCCTGAAAAAGAGGTGGAGATCAGCGGCATCCGAAATGCCGTGCTGGTGCTCAGCTACAATGAGGACCAAAACAACAAGGGAAAAACCTGGTACTATCGCAACGCCGACCGCCCCGGGGATACAGATTCCATCAAGCAGAATGTTTACAGCTCCGGCAGCACGCAGCAGGAGCTGAACCTCAAAGAGGGCTTTAGCAGGGTCCTTGCATCGGACTACAATAATTACTACGGCATCGATGTGCGGGAGGGTGAGCATACCGTCGTGCTCGATGGTCTTGCAATCGTGCGCGATCACACCTTTCTTACCGTGCGCAGCGGCGCGACGCTGAACCTGAAGCTCACAGGCAAGAGCTATTTGAAAAGCGGCAGCGCACCCGCCATCTATGTGGAGCAGGGCGGCACGCTGAACCTCATCGGCGGGGGCATGGCGCAGTCCTCACTGGCGCTCATGGGCGGTCTTTCGGCGGCAAGCGGCGCAACTGTGAATTTCAAGGACTGCGCCGTTTACGCCGCAGGTAAGACCATCGGCGGAACGGGAGCCAACGTATCCGTTGAAAACTGCTGGATCAGCGCCGGCTTTGCCGGAAATCTGCGCGTCACGCGCAGCACACTGGAGGGGGAGCACTCCGGCGGCACGGTGAAGATCGACCGTAGGAGCAACGCCAACCTGACGGATGCCTCCGGCAAGGCGGTCACCGGTGTCACGGATCACAGCGGCAATCCTGTTTACCGGACAAAGGTCGAGCTGGAGGACATGAACCAGAGCCGGAACCTCATGATGATCGCCTACCGCACCAACGCTACCAGCGGCACCATGCAGTCGACTTTTTACCCGTTGGTCACACAACTGCGCGTGAATATCCCCAACACTGTCAACGATGACATTATTAAGGATCTCACCATGCTCGTCGGCAGCAACACTGTCTACCTCTGGCTTCCGAACGGTACAAGGATCATGAGTGTGGAGGGCTTTCAGGACGACGGCAGCTCGCCGGTCGGCTTCATCCATGATCCGCAGAAAGACGCGCCCATCATCACCACCGCCGACAACAGCGCCAGCGGCAAGATGATCCTGCTCAGCCTGCTCCTCGCCTCGGGCGTGCTCGCCTTCCGCGGCACACCCGGCGGAGACAACACCGCGCTCTGTGCGGGCTATCTGGGGGACTCTGCAAAGGACACCTGGATCGGCTATCACCCGGAAAAAGACGTCAAGCTCCAGGCGGATTGGAAGTTTATCACAGACTTCGGCATCCGTATGCTTACAGGCGGCGAGGCGGAGGTCAAGCTCAACGGACTGGACCTGAGCGGTCCGAACAAGCGCGTGGAGCTGGATGACCGCTCGAAGCTTTCCATCGTGCTGATGGAAAACACTGAGAGTGTCATGAGGTCCAACGAAGGCAGCACCGATGCGGTCTGGACGCTCAAGGGTTCGGGCGGTCTGACCATCAAGGGGCAGTCCGGCGGTGAAAAGCTGACGCTCCGCGGCGACCACGCCATGGACGGCAGCACCGGTGCCTCCCTGACATTCGATGGCATCACGCTCATCAACAACTGCACGAACAAGCCGGAAACGACGCTTGGGAAACTCACCATCTCAAACAGCCTGGTCTTCGGTCTGGGCACGGTCAACTGCGCCAACGTTGTCATCAACGGCGGCAGTGTCGATCTGGATGTTCCGGTGAACACAGTCGTGAAAGATTCCAGCGGCAATGAGCTGAAAAAGGTCACTCTGACCCTTTCGCAAAAGAATGCCGCCGTGGAGGATGTCACCCTTTCCGGGCTTCCGGAAGGTACGGCATTCAACGACAGCCATGTCACCACCGACGGCAGCGGAAAGCTCTACCTCTGGATCCCCAAGGATGCGGAGGTGGAGACTGTGACCGTCGGCGGGAACAAATACTATCCCAAGTCGGACGGCAGCATGACCATCGGCGATGTGCCGGAGTTCACCAGCCCGACGGAGGATGTCAGCCGCGTGGTCAAAATCAGTGAATACATGACTCTGACCGTTGAAGTCACCGGCACGCCCGCGCCCGCGCTGCAATGGCAGGTCAGCCGGGACGGCGGCAAGACCTGGGAGAACATCGAGGGCGCGACTAAAGCCACCTATCAGGCGCTCCTGCCCCTGTCCCTGCACGGCGCAAAGTTCCGCTGCGCGGCGACGAATAAGGATGGCACGACATATTCCCATACATTTACCGCGTACTACTGTCCCGCAGTTCTGCGCGGCGCGGCCTCGCCCATGCGGGGAAACGGCGAATTCATTCAGGACGAGATCGCGACCATTACCGCCGGTTTATACGACAATAGTACCTGGTATCCCGTAAGCTCTCTGACGGGCGTCACAGCAGAATACCGCTGGAAGTACTGCAGAAACGTTATGCCAACGGAAGAGGAGTGGGCTGCGATCCCACCCGCGGGCGAATCCTATCCCATCACCATCACGGATGAGATGGACTATCAGAGTGTTTGCTTCCATGTCACGCTGACCTATCCCGACAATACGGTCAAGACCGTGACCGGTTTCTGGCGGCTCAATGTGTGCGTCACACCCGTGGTCACGGAGCAGCCGCAGAGCGTGTCCGCGGCTGTGGGTGATTCGGTGACATTCTCCGCCAAGCTGATCGATCAATATCTCAACACACTGGAGTATCAGTGGCAGAGCAGCACCGACGGCGGCCAGAACTGGACGGACATCGAAGGCGCCAGCGGCATCAGTCATAAGGAGGGCTATTGGAACTACATTCCCAGCTACACGATCCCGTCCGTCACGGCAGCGCAGAGCGGCCAACTGTTCCGCTGTGTGCTCTGGAACACGAACAACCATACGGGCAGTGACCGCGTGAGCACGCCTCCCGTATACTCCGAGCCCGCGACGCTCACCGTGACGCCGCCCGCGCATGAGCACCGCTACGGCGACTGGAGCAAGGACGGTACGAACCACTGGCACGAATGTACCGATGCGGCGTGCCCGAATCAGTCCGAAAGCATCAAGGACAAAGCGGCGCACATCTACGACGATGATGCGGATACGACCTGTAACGTCTGCGGCTACGTCCGCACCGTGACGCCCGAGATCGTCCCTGTTTCCCAAATCACGCTTAACAAGGCGGAAACTTCGATTTCTGTTGGAAACAGCGAAACGCTGACCGCCACGGTCGCGCCTGAGAACGCCGCCAACAAGGCTTTGACTTGGGCATCCTCTGACGAGGATGTTGCCACGGTAGCCCCTGACGGCACCGTGACGGCGGTCAAGGCAGGTGCCGCGACGATCACCGCCACTGCGGCGGACGGTTCGGGCAAATCCGCGGTCTGCAAGGTCACCGTTACCGGCGGCACTACGCCCTCTCAGCCCGGCGGCTCTACGGGCGACAGTTCCGGCGGATCTTCCTCCGACCGGGACAGCCATGACAGCAATCCGGTCATTAAAACGGAGACAAAGAACAATACCGACGGCTCTACCACCAAGACCGAGACCCGGAGAGACGGCTCTGTGACCCAAACCACCACTGGCAAGGACGGCTCCGTGACCAAGACCGAGACGAAGAAGGACGGCAGTTCCGTCACCGAGAACAAGGCCGCTGACGGCTCCACCGGCACGGTGAAAACCGACAAAAACGGCCAGACCGAGGCGGCGGCCAAGGTCAGCGGCAAGGCTGTTGAGGACGCGAAGAAGAACGGCGAGGCGGTCAAGGTTCCCGTGGAGGTCGAGGCCACCCGGAACAGCAGCACCGCCCCCACGGTGAGCATCGAGCTTCCCAAGGGCGCGGGCGAGACCAAGGTGGAAATTCCTGTTTCCAACGTGACCCCCGGTACGGTGGCGGTGCTCGTCTACCCCGACGGCACGGAGGAAATTTTGAAGGATTCCATTCCCACCGAGGACGGTATCCAGTTGACCGTGGACGGCAGCGCGACGGTGAAGATCGTTGACAACTCCAAGGGCTTCATCGACACCCGGAACCACTGGGCCAAGGACGAGATCGACTTTGTGAGTGCGCGCGGACTGGTGAACGGCATGAGCGCCACGATCTACGCGCCCAACGCCTCCACCACCCGCGCCCAGCTTTGGACGATCCTTGCGCGGCAGAACGGCGCGGACTTGAACGGCGGTAACACTTGGTACGAAAAGGCACAGAATTGGACCAAGGACAAGGGCGTTTCCGACGGCGCGAACCCCAACGCCGCCATCAACCGCGCCCAGATGGTGACGATGCTGTGGCGGGCCGTGGGCCAGCCCACGGCCGGCGGTACGGCGAACTTCACCGATGTTCCCACTGACAGCTATTACGCGCAGGCCGTGGCTTGGGCCGTGGAGAACGGCATTACCACCGGCGTGGGTAACGGTCATTTCGACCCCACCGGTACCTGCACCCGCGCGCAGATCGCCGCGTTCCTGGCACGCTCCATGAAGTGACGCAAAAAAACAGCTCCGGTCCCTTTCGCAGGGGACCGGGGCTGTTTGCAGTGAACTGCTGCTTTTGCACCGCTGGAATCAATGAAGGCTATTTTTCTTTCTTCATTTCATCCAAAATCGGCTTTAACGCAGCATGGGTCTTTGCATTTACCTTCGGAGAACGCACATATCGGAATGGAATAACCGGTATAGAAATGCGCCCTTAGTTCCTAAGGGAAGGTGGCTTGCTTTAGCTTTGAGAAAAGTATAATGGATTTTGAAGCATCATTTTATTGCCTAGTAGGTAGAGTAAGTTCATTTTTACAGTGCCTTTTCCAGGATTTTATGACCTTGTACAGAGGATCTTCCACTGCGGTGCGCACTCGATAAAATGCTCAATCCATAATGAATAACAATTTTTAGGGCAAAAGAAAAGCACCCAACCGTTGAAGTTGGATGCTTCCTATCAATTACATTGAATTATTTTGTTTTTTGAAAACATACAGTTTTTATAAACGCCAAACCGAAGTCGAACAGATAATGTCTGCTTAGGAAATAATCGTTGTTTCCTTATAAGGCGCTGCGTGAGATCTTTGTGTACCGAAGATTGCCAAGGTATGATTGGTAAGCCTCTCATTCCCTGTATGCTTGTCATACAAACAGCTAAACCAGAATCTAAGATAGCATGTTCAAAAGCTTCCCATATTTTAGCTTTAGCTGCATGAAATACTACTGCAGCATAATGGTCTGGTTTAAGCACACGAGATATTTCTGTAAACACTCTTGTCAACATCCATTGGTAATCAGCTACACTTTTTTCCTGAGAAGGACTAATAATAATCTCTTTTTCTCGATCCGTTGTATGATTCAACCATAATTCGTTAATCTGGTTGACTTCAGCATAAGGTATAAAATCTCCGAAAGGAGGATCTGTAAACACAAAATCAATCGATCCTGTTTTCTCCAACATTTTCTCACTCGAAGAATTGTGGATTATAAGTTCTCCAGTACATTTTTCTAATAAACCATATGCTTCCTCAAATGGAATCGACTTACGCTTCAATCCCAAAAGAATATTTTTTTCGACAGGTAATTTACTAATGTATAAAACACCACTTTGAGCACCCGTTAAAACAAAATCTTTAGCATTTCGTTTTGCAACTACACGAGTCATCAAAGTACAATGCGTCGAATTATAACTGAGCAAAAGAAGCTGTAATGCTTCTCGAACGTTGTTGGGATACCGCTCCGTTAGTTTCCAGAGTTTGAACATAACAGTATAGTTTCTTTTAGTGTAGAACTGATGCAAATGAGTAATGCCTAAATGATAACCAGTTCTATGAAGTTCGCCCCAGCAAATTTCCCTCGGTATATCAGATTCTTCAAACTCTTGTTCTTCCAACATTTTAATAAGAACTCTATCTTCGTCATTCACCTTGCGATCCCAGTTTTTTCCATTTGTTGTGCCATATACCCACACAGGCTCACGCTTTTTCCGGACAATTTCCTTTTTCAACAGTGAATCATAAATATTTTCAAGTGCAGGCTTGAAAGTATCCGTATCATGAGTTTTTCCGCAATGAGGGCAGGTTATTGTCTTTGTGAACTGCACAGGGTTGCGCTTGGTGCCATTTTCAAAATATGACAGTTCCTTATCACATTCAGGACAAATTAACACCTCACTCAAAATAATATGACGCACAACACCTTCATTACCCTTCACATCCTTAGTCTTGTAATATTGTCCCAATTCCATTTCTGCTTGTTGCACAAAATTGTCTACAGCACAACGAAATTCCTTTGCATTTAATCTGTTAGCAAGGGTTTTTGCTGCAAAAGAGCCATACACTCCAATCTCATATATCCAAAAAACTACATTAATCTATTATATAGTATACCATTCCATCGGCAAAAATATCAATAGCATTCAAGGCGAAGTTGTTGCACTTTTTGCCGACGCAGAAAATACTGCTTCTGGATATAGAAAGCCGGACTCCATCGAAAATGAAGTCCGGCAAGATATTATCTATATACGATTTCTTCCAACACAATTTCCTCTGCCCGATTGTGGATACTGTTCATGGCTCGAATCCAGGCCATCTGGTCTGCTGCTTTCAATTCCTCAGTCACGCCCTCAGATACCTTCATCTGCTCAACAATCAGGGACAAACGCTCCTGTGTCTGCTCGTTCAAATCGGCAAGGTAAGTCCAGAGCTGTCCTTCCAGAACCAGATCGTTAAATCTCATAGGGCTATGCTCTTTCAAATACTCCAGGTGCATCCGCCCATATTTTCCGATAGGGCGTTCCTCATTGGGAAGCTTCAGATCCGGAATGTAGTAATCTCCTGCCAGCACATAATCCATTCCATTGATATTCTTTTTGCTTTCCATAAGCTTGACCTCGATTTCAAAATTTTTGTCACATCGAGACTCACTGGTGTAGTAGTGGTGTAGTAGCACTACCTTCAAGCCTGAAAAACCTTGATATTACAGGGGATTTTAGAGATTTCTGCAAATAATGCCGTGACACACAAAAAGCAGTTTTGCCAAAACGCAATTCCTCTTATGAGAAATATAAAAATCCGGAATGGGAGCCGCTGCTTATCGGGCGGCCGTGTTCTCCGCCATCAGCCTGCGGCGGTCACGCTCCAGATAGATCAAATGGATCAGGAAAGTCAGGAGCCAGCTGACCGGATAGGACCAGTACATGCTCTCCACGGTGCCCACCGCTTCAAACACGGTGTACCGCCAGACCACCCGCAGCAGACACGCGCCGATGAGGGTGGTGACGGTGGGATTCATGGAGTGGCCCAGACCCCGGAGGGTGCCGCAGGCCGTTTCCATCAAGCCGCCGACCCACTGGAACCGGCTGAGGGCCAGCACCCGGACCACACCGGCGGCGATGACCGCGTCATAGGCCGGATCGGTGGACTGGACGTACAGTCCCAGCAGGGGCGCCTGAAAGATCTGGGCCAGTGTGCACAGCACAATGCCCAGCCCTGTTGTCAGGGCCAGATTGATCTGAAAGACCCGCACGGCCCGGCGGGGATCGGAGGCCCCGATGCTCTGGCCGGTGAAGGTGATGGCGGACTGGTAGAAGGTGTTCAGCGCGGTGTGGATGAAGTTCTCAATGCCGGAGGCAGCGGAGCTGCCCGCCATGACCACGGAGCCGAAGGAATTGACCGCCGACTGGATCATCACGTTGGCCGCGGAGAAAATAACGCCCTGCAGCCCGGCGGAGAAGCCCAGCCGCAGCATCTGGCCCGTCCGGTCCGGATACAGCCGGATCTTCCGCAGATCCAGACGGCACGGCCCCCGGAAGGTACACAGGCGGACCACCACCAGCACTGCGGAGAGGAGCTGAGAGACGGAGGTGGCAATGGCCACGCCGGCCACATCCAGAGGGATGACCACCACTAACAGCAGATTCAGCGCGACGTTCAGCGCGCCGGAGACGATCATGAACAGCAGGGGGTAAAAGGTGTCGCCCACCGCCCGCAGCAGGGCGCTGCCGAAGTTGTAGACCACCAGAGCGGGGACGCCTAAGAAGTAGATTCGCAGATACAGCACCGACAAAGGCAGAACGTCCTCCGGGGCGTCCGCCCAGCGCAGCAGGGGAGTGGAGAGCAGAAGCCCGCACACGCAGGCCAGCAGTCCGAGAATAACGCTCAGCAAGGCGGCACAGTGTACCGTCCGGAACAGACCCCTGTCATCCTGGGCGCCGAAGTCCCGGGCGGCCATGTAGTTCGCGCCGATGGAGACGCCGTTGAACAGCGTGATGATGAGGAAAATAATAGAGGTGGTGGAACCGACGGCCGCCAGAGAAGCGTGGCCCGCATAGCGGCCCACGATGATGGAATCCGCCGTGTTGTACGCCAGCTGCAAGATCCCCGTCAGCATCAGCGGAATGGAAAAGCGAAGAATAGCGGGAAGCAGAGGCGCTTCCCGGGAATACCCAGTTTGTTTCAACATGTTTCCTCCCATTCGATCCGGCGGATGCCGAAGCTCCGCCAGCTAAAGATGAGTATTGCAGAAAGGTCGGAGCTTGTCAATAGCCGGGGAAAGAGGGGGAAGCGCCGCAGAAATGGCCGTATCGGCAGATGAACGCCGTATTGACAGGAACGGGCGCGGCCCCTATAATTGTCCGTGAGAGAAATACAACCGGAAAATCGGAAGTTTGTGAAGGAGGTCCTATGAGACTGATTCGTGCGAAAAATTATGATGACATGAGCCTGAAGGCGGCGAACATCATCGCCGCGCAGGTGTCCCTGAACCCCAAGAGCGTGCTGGGCCTTGCCACCGGCTCCACCCCCATCGGCACCTACCGCCATTTGGTTGAGTGGTATCAGAAGGGCGAGCTGGATTTCGGGAAGGCGGTTTCCATCAATCTGGACGAATACTGCGGCCTGTCCGGGGAGCATCCCCAGAGCTACCGCCGCTTCATGCGGGAGAATCTGTTCGACCATATCAATATCCCGGCGGACAGAAGCTTCCTGCCGGACGGCACCCGCTACACCGACAGCCAGTGCGGCCTGTTCGGCGTCAGCCGCCAGATGCAGCGCTACGGCGTTCCGTTCAGCTACATTGAAAACTGCCGCGTAAGCGACCCGATTTTCGCCGACGGCCTGGACAAATTCGTCCGCGTTGCCTGCATGATCAAGAATTTCCGCGGTATGCGCATCGCGCAGGTCGGTCTGCGTCCGAAGCCCTTTTGCTCCGTTATTTTCAATGAGGGTGAGTTGATGCAGCGCTTTGGCATGCACATCATCCCAGTCAACATGGCGGTCATTATTGACAAATATAACCGTATTCTCAAAGAGCGCGACGCGGAGCTGGAGGAGGGTGCGAAGATCCTGTTCGAGCGCTATCAGATGGACAAGGATACCCCGCCGCTTGCAAAAAAGATCTACGCATTTGTGCTTCTCTATAAGGAAATCTTCGAGGAATACGATGTCGATGTCATTTCCTCCGAGTGCTGGACATCCATGCAGCTGGGCGTCGGGGCCATGCCCTGCACGGCCTACAGCATTCTGGCCGACATGGGCTACATCGTCTCCTGCGAGAGCGATATGCACGGCGCAATCTCCATGGCGCTGCTGTCCTGCGCAGCGCTGGGCAAGAATCCTCCGTTCTTCGGCGAGTTCACCGTCCGCCACCCCGAGGACAAGAACGTCGAGCTGCTGTGGCACTGCGGCCCGTTCGCCTATTCGCTCAAGAAGCCCGGTACGATTGCGCGCGAGGAGAACCAGCGCCAGTGGTTCCAGGTCAAGGACGGCAAATTCACCATCTGCCGCTTCGATCAGGACGACGGCCACTATCAGCTGCTCAACGGCACGCTGGAGAGCGCCGACGGCCCGTATACCTTCGGCACCTACCTTTGGGCACGGTTCAACAACCTGACCAAGTGGGAGCGCAAGCTGATCGACGGCCCGTACATCCATCACATGGCTGAGGTCGAGGGCGATTATACATGGGAGCTGCGCGAGTTCTGCCGCCTGATCCCGCATCTGGACTCCGATACGGTGGATTAAAAGGAGAAACTGATATGCTGACTGATTTAAAATCTATTCTTGCGCTGGCTGAAGAAAAAGGCTGCGCGATCCCAGCGTTCAACTGCTACACGCAGGAGTGCGTCATGGGTGTTCTGGAAGCCGCGAAGGAAACCGGCGCGCCGGTCATTTTCCAGATGTTCAGCCGTCTGGCCGATCCCAACGACGGTAATTTTGTCGCGCCCGCCATTCT
>OIWT01004235.1_pt1 | contig 11877 bp, 14 predicted proteins | sample 1587701 | NCBI WGS metagenome assembly OIWT01 (sample SAMEA3888904, study PRJEB22519) | human gut metagenome | biome: human gut; feature: human-associated habitat; material: faeces | place: Denmark | collected 2009 | reverse complement strand
TTTGGAATCCGTCGCTCTTCTCCGTTTCCATTTTTGTTCTGATTAAAGCGCCGAAGTTCATTTCATCGCTGTTATGTAGATGATGATGCGTTTTCTTCGAATAAGTGATTTGGAATGGATTTGAGAGAAGGCGGGATTGGGGTGTGCTATACAGCTTAATAGAAAAGGAAATGCATTGTTCGGAAGAGAGCAGTAGAACGCCATACTCCTGGACTCCACTGCCACTTGCCTCCCAAATGACGTGATTGCGTTTGCTTTCCACAGTTTTGTTGCCCTAATAAGGTAGAACACACAGCAGGCAAAGCCCCATCTCCAACCATTCACATTCAACCCTTCCGATGGTTTTCGCTCCAACGCATTGGGCATCTCTATGCTCATTCAAAATGGAATCCACAGCCCTCACTATAACGCTTATGACTAAAGAACACAAAGAATACCCCCGATTTTTGGATTGTTGAACAGTCAATCTTCACAACAAGCAATCGATGGGCGACGATATCTTGTGGCAGGGGTAAGCGCTGGATTCACAAACCGTTTCATCGATTAGTTGGCTATTATCTTCAGCGAAATCCCAGAGTGATTGGAAGAAGGTACGGAGCATTGGGTGCGGAACGCTAATGTGCAGCGCTACTTCCAGTTCACTCCGAAACAACTGTCGTACCACGATACACCGGATACACCAGCCAAGGGGACGTTCGAGTACTCTCCCTCTTCATGTTCGCTACGAATTGCACACGGATCACAACTAGATATTTGCTGGCTCAAAGAGGGAGTGAATTACTGCAAACAGCAGTTTTCCTTTTCCCAGTACTCTTGCCTTGGCAGTGCGTGTTACGACGTAGTGGCGTTGGATCCGCACCCATGCTCCAGCCGGGGGACCCGAACAACCTCTTCATGCTGATCTCCGGCGCGAATATCATACAAATTGGCTGCACGCCCACGCAGACGGCGTCTCTGCGCGGTGTCCTGAAGGGGAGATTCCGTCCGTGCTCGGGTAGAGCTGCATGCCGTGGGTGATGCGCAGTGATCGCCGCGATGGAGGTGTCGCGGAAGAAGAACAAGTTCCAGTGGGTGAAGAACTTCATCACGGTCCTCTCCTCCCGCGACTTTATCCTCTTCGAGAACGACAAGTTGCCTTTTTATTCCCGTCTCACCTAGACTGGATTCCGTCGTGATGCGCCTCACTCCCGCCGACAGCACCGACTCCGTGCAGCTGCTCAACGGCGCGGCGGGCTCCGCAGTCGCCGACAACTCCAAGTCGCAGATCGAACTGAAGCTGGGCGACAAGGCGTTCGTCTTCAGCACCGGGACTACAGAACAGGGCCAGGAGCAGTGTATCGCGCTGTACCACGTGCTGTTCTTCACTCTCAACGGCTTCCACCCGTCCTTCCCGCCGCCGGCCTCGCTGGCGTGGAACCTGCCGCTGCTGTTCGGGTACCTGAACGGCGGCTTCGCGCGGGGACTGTTCGAGCGCGAGGCGGTGTATCAGGGCATTCCCGAGGAGATCCGCCCGTGGATGTGGAAGAAGCTGAGCGAGGCGCTGCTCAACGGCACGCTGGTGCTGGACAGAGCCGACATGGCGACGCTGACGGCGCAGCTGCGCTCGTTGCCGCAGCGGTGGGAGAGCTGCATCGCCAAGCAGGCCGTGAGCGAGCCACAGCGCGAGGTGCTGCGTCTGCTCTGCAAGTATCTCTGCATCTCGATGATATCCTTGCACCACTCGCACAACGCCCTTCACCGCACCCCGACTTAGACGCGGTGCAGCCCGTCTGCCAGCTGGCCGCCTACCTCCTCACCACGCTCCCGCAGGATGTGGCGATCTGCCTGTTCCAGTGCTTCGCGCAGCGCGTGCTGCCCATCTGGCTGAAGCCCAACTCCTTCCAGACCGTGCGGCCAATGCCTCGCCCTGAGGTGTAGATCGAGGTGGCGGTGTTCAAGCAGGTGTGTCTGCAGCTGGTGCCGGACCTGATGCAGTGGTCCGAGGTGAAGCGCATCGCGTGGGACCGCGTGCTGTGCTGCTGGGTGCAGTCGCTCTTCACTGCCATGAGCAAGCAGTGCGTCAACCGCCTCTGGAGCATCCTGCTGTTCGAGGGCTACGGCGCGCTGCTGCCGCTGGTGGTCTCGCTGCTCATGAGCAACAAGCAACTCATCCTGTCCCTCCCCGACTCCGTGAACCTGCAGACGTAGCGTTGCTTGCGGCGCGTGAGGCGTAGCTACCTTGAGCAGCAGCTGCTGCCGAGCGTCAGCAACATCGCCGACATCACGCGCAACTTCCGCGTGCTGATCAGCCCCAACCAGCCGTCCTCCAAGTTCTTCGACATTGGGTACATCAAGCAGCTGCGCATGCAGTTCCTGTAGGGCCGCGGCGCGGCGCTGAAGCGTAGCAGCGGCTTTGCGGAGGAGGTGAAGAGCATCGACCTGGACACCAAGCAGAAGTGCGCCGTGCTGGCGGGCGAGAGCCTGCTGCTGGAGCAGACCGCCACGCAGACGGCGGCCTTCGTGAAGGAGGTGACGGCGCGCATGGAGGACATCCGCGGTGGGCGCCGTGTGTGTGGCTGAGGGCTAGACGCCTCCAAGAACGACCCCGACATGCACACACAGTTCGTGCGTCTGGAGCGCATCGCCGCGCTGTTCTCGAGCCTGGCCGCGCCCTTTGCGCAGCTGGACGCGTTCATCAAGCGCTTCGCGCAGCTGGCGAGCGACCGCGGCGCGGTGGTGCAGGAGTCGCTGAAGACCATGAACGCGGTGAGTCTGTCGGCTTGTGGGACAGGAGAGGGTGTGTGAGGCGTAGCGTGCCTGCCGGAGAGCCACCAGATTGTGACGGTGTGCAAGAACCGCGTGGTGCTGCAGAAGAGCCTGGAGCTGGCGAGGGAGCGGAACGACGTGGTGTTCGTGCTGATGGCGGCGCAGTCGTGCGTGTGGAAGCTGATCTCGGTGACGTGGGAGGTGCACGAGATGTTCCTGAAGTGCGCGTGGAAGCATGAGGTGAGGCGTAGGAAGATCCACAACGAGATGAGCTGGGTGATGTCGGAGGAGGTGATGAAGAACATACGCGCCAAGCAGGACGCCATGTCCTCCTTCTACACGCGCGCGCTGAAGCTGTCGCAGGAGGCGCTGAAGAGCACGCTGGACTTCATCGCGACGGCGAAGCGGGACCTGGTGTCCACGCCGGCGGTGTCCTTCCTGCCGGTGGTGCAGGAGGTCAACGGCGCGCTGCAGCACCGGTGGGCGGAGAAGTCGGAGGAAGAGGAGCTGCGCCGCGAGTACGAGGAGCTGACGAAGCAGACGGGGTTCTGTGCGTGGCGTGTTTGTTCAACAAAGCGGAGATAAAGAGATTACTGCGCCTCCGCCTTCTTCTTGAGGGTACGTTTTACAACCGGCTTTTCCTTGGGCTCGCTCTTCTCCTTGTCCTCCTTGGGGGCGGGCTCCCAATCGATCTTCTTCAGCAGCTGCTCATCGGCCTTGATCTGCTTCTTGAGGAAGTCGTACGCGATGCCCATCTCGTCCAGCTTCTCCTGGATCTTCTTGTTGTAGAGAATGCGCGACTCCAGAGAGGGGCCCAGCGTGTCCTTCGTCAGCTCGTGCATCTTGGGCTCGTTGGCCACCCGCACGAACCGCTTGTTCTCGCCCTTCCAGATGTCCTCGTGGATGTCCGCGGGCTTCATCACCTCGCAAACCAGCTTTTGTCCAAAGAGAATGTAATTGTTCATCGTGTTCGCCACGATCTCCGCCACCTCGGGCGTTTCGAACTCCACGAAGCCGTAATGCTTCGAGCCGCCCGTCTTTTTGCTTCTCGACAGGCGCAGGTGCTTTATGGTGCCGAACTGCTCGAAGAACTTCCTCATCTGCACCTCCACGAAGTCCTTGGGCAGATGTCCAATGTAAACCACAGCGGACTTCTTCGGCGTCTTCTCCGCCTTCGTCTCTTCCGTAGATGTCTTCTTCACCATCTGTAAAGGGCTGTTTGAAAAACCCAAGCCGCGAGGATCCCGAAAACGGCCCCATTTCCAGCCCCGGCTCGGGAAGAAAAGCGTCCCGACTTTTGGCATCTTCGATCGGATGTAAAAGCACTGCTATTGTGTTTTGTACGGGTGTGAATGGCGGAGTCTCTGATGGAGGATCCGTCTACAAACGACGGGGCCATGGACCCCCTGTTTTCAAACCGATTCCTCGCCAATGCTCAAAGCGGACTAAGCTTGAACGGAGCTGGCCAGGAGAAGTACCCTGCGCACGGACAGCAGACAGATCTGAGTGCTGTGATGAGCGTTCCCAAGTTCGAGCCCAACACGCCGCAGACGACGCGCTTTGTGGACGAAGATCCCTATCTTGACGACGATCTTCTCCAGGACGATCTTGCGGGCAGTTATCAGTACCATCTGCCGAAGCCGGTGGTTTCGGAGTCCACCCGGCAGCCGTACGACCAGGGCTCGTACACGAATCTCCTGCGCCAGAGCCAGGACGCGTCGGGGGCTATGGAGGGCGCCAATTACCACGCCTTCTCTAGCCGGTCTTCTGTGGACTACTCGTCCTACCCCGAGAGCCACTCCGTTCCTCGCGCACTGAACGGCGGCGTTACGGGATACAGCACCGGCTTCCAGGACGAAGTGGATGACGATGGGCTTTTCATCGAAACCATGCCCGCCATCGCCAACGACCGGTACGTCAAGCGGAAGTACGGGTCCCCCATGGGCTCCATGGGTTCCGTAGGCTCGCTCGGGGGTTCGCTGGGTGATTCCCTTGGCGACTCGATCCTGTCCCCGCACCGGTCTCCCCACCCGCTGGACCCGCCGCCGCGCCGCTCGCCGCTGTACGACGACGACCACTTCCCCGCGCAGCCGTACCCTTCCATCTCTGTTTTCCGCGACGGAGGCGTCGGCGTGGGCCGCAACTACCGGCACAGCCCTCTCGCCGCCCACGAGGACCCCAAGTGGAATCGCGCCTACTCGCTGTCGCGCAACCTGGACGAGCTGGGCGGGAAGTACCCCATGCGCTCCTCCTCCTTCTCGCGCAGCCCCAAGGAGTACGGCGACGGCTACGGCTACATGGGCGACCGCCTCCCGCCGCACCGCGTCAGCTCCATGGAGCGCATGCCCACCGAGCTGGGCGGGCCGCGCGGCTACGGCTCGCGCGTGCTGCCGCACAACCACTCCTTCCTGGACTCCGTGGGCTTCAGCGACCGCGACGACCTGCCCCTGGCGCGCGCGCGCTCCATGCTGTACCTGGGCGAGGACGACGACGCCGAGCTGCCCCTGCCGCTGCCGCACCGCAACAGCAAGGCGGACCTGGCGCTGCTGGCGCAGAGCGCGCTGGGGCCCGCGGATGACATGACGGCGCTGCTGGCGGAGGAGGGCCCGTCCGCGTCCAACGGGTCTCTGAATGGCGCTCCGACATCTGCTATGGGTGGTGTGAGTGGTGTGAGTGGTGTGAGTGGTGTGAGTGGTGTGAATGGCATGGGTGGTGCGGTGCGGGCGAAGGAGGCGAAGGGCTCGGGGCTGGAGTGGAGACGGTCGAGCAGCCCGCTGCCGCACGGGTCCAAGACGTCGCCGCGGCCGGGCCAGGAGGAGGACCACGAGAAGAAGCACGGCAAGTACCGGTTCCCGTGCCGCGATTTCGAGAAGGGCGTGTGCTCGCGCGGCGCCGCGTGCAAGTTCTACCACGATCCTGCGAAGGGTAGGCGCTGAGGAGAGGAGTGATGGATAGCTGTGACGACGCCGAACGTGGCTGCAGGTCAGGGGCGTGATGCGTAGAGAATCCCAATCTGCCGCGATTTCTCGAAGGGCAAGTGTACGCGCGATAACTGCAGATTCCGCCACCCCGGAACGTGAGGATGTGGGGGAGAGGTGACGCGTAGGCACAAGGATAATGTGCTCATGGGGCTGGAGGAGCCGAGCTCCGCTACGGAGCTCCAGGACATCATGAAACAGTACAGTTCGACGATTAAACCAAAGACGAACTAGTGGTGGTCATATTGTATTTCCCTTTTCCCGTGTTTGTTGGACTCGCTGTTCTGCTGACTGAGAATGGCAGAGCGTTGTAGGTGTCGACGGATCGGCATTCCCCGTAGATCACACCGATGGTACGCCGTGTAGCCACTATTGCACGAGTATTCTTTCGAAGTAGATTATAGAAGTAGATTTATTAACCCACGAGCCCATCCTACACGGTTTGGACAATCTCGGGAATACGTGCTATTTGAACTCCTCACTGCAGCTGCTCGCGTCCGACACCTTCGTGATTGAGTGTCTGTGCAGCTGCCTATACGAAATGGACAAGAGCAAGGACTGCAACCTCCGTCAGTCGTGTCCCTTCCTCTGCGCTCTTGCCGAAATCATTGAAAGTGGGTGCAACATCGCGCCTGGTGACTTTTGTAGGCGTTACCTACAAACCCACCATTCTTCACTACAGCGTGCACTCCTTCTTCACGGTCTTCATCGAACAGGTGCACGGCTTCGACGATTACGATCAGCACGTAAAGCTGCTGTCTTCATTCCAGCGTAGGATGCCCTGGAGGCGCTGCAAGCCATGCTGGAGGTGATGGAGAAGGAGATCGCCGTGATCAACAAGGTGCGGCAGAAGCGGTGGTCTCTCGTGAGCTGTCTTCCCTCTGCCGGCGAGACTCCCTTCGTCCCCATCGCACTCCCGACGAACGGTCTGCTCTCCGACGTGATGGTGTGCTCGCGCTGCGGCAGCCGCAGACAGATCCGCAATACTCCCTTCTCCGCGCTTACTCTCCCCGTTACCTGTTACTTACATTCATCCCCGTAACGTCTAGCGGCACCTTGGTGGCGTGTGGACCCCTACTACCGCCAATGCTACAAATCGCTGTTCCGTCAGTTCGGCATCTCCTACACCTGCGAGAACCCGCTGCACGCGACGCTCTTCGACTGTCTGCGCCGCTTCACCTCGCCCACGGAGATCGAGGGCGTGTCGTGCGAGGGCTGCGGCGTGCTGGACGCTCTGCTGGACCCGGCGGTGAGCAAGCCGGCGACGGAGGAGGCGGAGGCGCTGCGCGAGAGGCTGCAGCACTCGCTCCACCGCGTGCGGTCCTCGCACGACATCGAGACGGAGCTGAAGGAGACGGCGGGCGTGAAGGAGGCGCGTGGCGTGTTCCAGAAGTACGAGCTGGTGGGTCGACCGCCGCGGTGTCTGGTGATCTGCATGGAGCGGAAGATGCTGGCGTAGTGACAGGAAGAAGGCGTCAGTTATAGTTTGAACCCGTTCCTGTCGAAGCAGGACGACTTCGTGGAGTTCCCGATGGAGTTCGACCTGCGCGAGTTCTGTCTGTTCACGCAGGTGAGGGCGAGTGAGTGAGTTGAGGGTAGTCCATTCCCTCACAGCAGGCGACCAGCATGCTGACGAGCGAGGAGGAGCGGCGCGAGCAGCGGCATCTGAAGCGCGTGGATTCGTGGAAACAGGGGCACAAGGAGCCCTTGGACGAGGAGTCGCTGAGGGAGATGGAGGCGTATTTCAGAGACGACTCGCGCGTCAACAGCCGCAGTCATTCACGTCGGAATAGCATCGATTCGCTGGATGGCTGCGAGGAGGTGTACGAGGTGAAGGACGTTGAGGACATTTCCTTCGTTGACGACGACGAGGCGCCGCTGTTCGATACGGGGCTGTCCTACAACCCCTACGTCAATCCCAATGCGCAGAGGGGAGGCGGCAAGCCCCTGCTCTACGAGCTTCGCGCTGTCATCCAGCACTCTGGAACGGGGTTCGGAGGCCACTACGTGTGCTACCGTCGGATAAAGACCAAAACGAGCGACAAGTGGTACATGATGAACGACAGCATCGTGAGGGAGGTGCAGTGGAGCGACGTGAACACAAAGAATATGTGGGTGCGGAATGGCCGATTCACGCGTAGCTATCTCGTTGTGTATGATGCAATCGAAACTGTATCGTCTCTTTGTTCAACAAACACGCCTGCGAAAGCGAAAGCCCTACAAAGCATAAGACACCATCTCGACGGAAAAATGAACATCAGAACGTGTTTCTTTCACCATTGGTCTGTCTGACGGGTAAACGGCAAAGAACAGTTATCATCATGTGTTCACGAGCAGCACGGAACTTACTTCACCTACAAACGGGTTATGATCTCCATTCCTAAACGTCCATCACTATTGAGCAGTTCGAACACTCAACGTAGAGAAAACACTCTACGCACTACAGTAAGAGAAAACACACTGGTTGTCAACTCTGTCGCAAGTGCGAAGACGCCTCTCCACTCAGACACACTCCTTACCTCCTAAAACGACGTACGAAACTAAAAATGACTCTGTGGTGGAATGCCAGGAATACGCTAATTCTCGGCGAAATGGCCCCTTATTCCTTCTCTTAGGGTCTCTTCCCTTCCAGAGGGCGTTCCCTTCCAATCCTTTTACTGATTGCAACAAACAAGCGCACAGTCCACGAATTACGAATCATCCGGAGCAATGTACATTACTGCCTCTTAGCACACCCAATCAAACCTACTATTATTTCCTCTGATGAAGCAGTCGCTGTAGCGGCTGCTGTACTTTCCATCGACGTACTCCTCCGCCTGCTCCATAACCACGTTGAGGAAGCCGTCCAGGCAGCCGAGCACACCTACGCCAGTGAGTCGCGTGAGGAACTGCCCACCCTTGTAAACCACGCCAGAGAAGAGCTTCACGATCACGGGTCTTCCGTAGACGGACTTGATGAAGTCGGTGGGCGTTTTCTTTTCCGTTGACATTGCGATAATGAAGAGACGATGTGAGGCTGTCCTGCGTTTCATGTAACCCGCCCTTTTCCTTCATTTAGAGGCCTGCTGGTCTAGTGGTATGATTCTCGCTTAGGGTGCGAGAGGTCACGGGTTCGATTCCCGTGTAGGCCCATTTTTCTTCCTTGTTTCGTTAGATCCCATTTGCATTCTCGTTTTTTATTGGCAGTGCAACGGAACTAGACAATACCATGGAAGAAGGGTAGTGCTCGTGGGGAGGATAGGTGAGGCTGTAGCGATTTTGTGGAACATCGTGCAAAATGCTTGGCATGTGGAGAGATCGTGAAGAAAGAGGATATGGAGGCACATGAGTTGGAGTGCAAGGGCGAGCAAAGCCCTGTAGCCTTTTTTGCGCTCGTCTTCACGTGTAGGAAAACACTGCGCGCTGGGAAGAGGTGGAGGCGAGTGAAAACCAATCAGATGAGGAACCCAAGCCTGAGGAGCCTTTGGCCGCATCGAGAGCCGCTCTCCTCGTTCAGAGACGCGCCGAGAGCGAGGAGCGCAAGAGAAAGGACAGAGAAGAGCGGGAGAAGCGTCACGAGGAGATGGAGGAGAAGTACCGCGAGATGGCGAAGAAGGCGAACGAGGAAGCGGCTCTCGTGTTTGAGGAGCTTGAGAGAAAGGAAAAGGAGATGCTGGCTCGGTCGAAGCAGGAATTCGCCGTTCGCGTGAAGGAGGAGGTGGAGATCGGTCAGGAGGAGGAGAGCAAGCGCATTCAGGAGGAGGAGGAGCAGGAGCAGATCGAGGCGCTGTTCAAGCAACGCAAGGAGGCGCTGGAGAAGGAGGAAGAGGAGCGTCGGCGTCTGGAGGAGGAGAAGGAGCGTGCCGAGGCCATCGAGCGCGAGCGGCGCGAGGCGGAGGAGCGTGCTGCCGCGGCGGAGCGCGAACGCCTGGAGAGGGAGGAGGAGGCCGTGCGAGCGCAGATGGCGGCGGAGGCAGCAGCGGCGGAGACGGCGCGTCAGGCGGAGGAGCAGCGGAAGGCGGAAGAGCAGACGCGAGGTGAGTGTTGGTGTGTTGTGTGAGGCGTAGTGAATGCGCTGCTGGAGGCGCTGCAGGTGGGCGTGCCGTGCGTGAAGGTGTGCCGTAAGGGCAAGACCCATGCCAGTGTGCTGCGTGTGCGCGGGAGCCGCCTGGAGTGGAAGCGCGCGTGGTACCACCTGGTGCGGTGGGGCAAGCTGGAGCTGGCACAATGCGGCGCGATGGAGGTGGAGGGCGAGCGGGCGGTGATCCGGCATGTGGCGCGTGATTTGGTGGTGGTTGTGGAGAACGCGAACGATCTGGTGCTGGCGCTGGAGGCCTTGAGGAAGAAGTGCTTGGAGGCGATGGAGAAGCCTGAAGAAGTGAAGGAAGAGGAAGTGGAGGAGGAGAAGCCTGCTGAGGAGGTGAAACCTGAGGAGGAGGAACCTGCTGAAGAAGAGAAGGAAGAAGAGAAAGAGGGAGAGGAAAAGCCTGAGGAGAAAGAAGAAGTGAAACCTGAAGAGAAACCCGCTGAGGAAGAGAAAGAGGAGGAAAAGCCCGAGATGAAGGAGGAAGAGAAGAAAGAGGAGGAAGAGAAACCTGAAGAAGAAGAAGAAGTGAAGCCTGAAGAGAAACCCGCTGAGGAAGAAAAGAAAGAGGAGGAAGAAGAGAAGCCTGAAGAAAAGAAGGAGGAGGAGGCGAAGGAGGAAGAGAAACCTGCTGAGAATCCCGAAGTGAAAGAGGAAGAGAAGCCTGTTGAAGAAGTGAAGCCTGAAGTGAAGCCTGCTGAAGAAGTGAAAGAAGAAGTGAAGCCTGCTGAAGAAGTGAAAGAAGTGAAGCCTGAAGAAAAGCCCGCTGAAGAAGAGAAACCGGAGGAGAAACCGGAGGAAGAGAAGAAAGAAGAAAAGTCTGAAGAAGAGAAGTCTGAGGAGGAAGTGAAGGAGGAAGAGAAACCTGTTGAAGAAGAGAAGCCTGCTGAAGAGAAGGAGGAGGAGAAGCCTGTTGAGGAGAAGTCTGAGGAGGAAGTGAAGGAGGAGGAGAAACGTGAAGAGAAGGAAGATAAGCCCGTTGAAGAGGAGGAGAAGCCTGAGGAGAAACCTGAAGAAAAGAAGGAGGAGAAGCCAGAAGAGAAGCCTGCTGAAGAGGTGAAGGAGGAAGAAAAGGAAGAAAAGCCAGAAACAGAAAAACCCGCGAATGAAGTTCCTGAAGAAGCACGTGCTGAAGCGGAAAACAAGCCGAGACGAAGAGGAGGACGCCCGGTGCGCATTATGGCTCAGAAGAAGAGTCCGGCGGTGCCTGTTGCCTCTACGAATCGTTTTAAGCAGAATGATTAAGAATTGTTCGCTCTTTTTGCCTTAGCTGAATATTGTTTTTGGTTAATATTCACTCCTGTTTGATCCCAACAAACGACCCGCTCAACTAGTTACAACTGGATGCGGAATGACGCCAACTGTCTCAAGAACGCCATCTCTCGAGGAATAACAGTAGAAAGGAGACGAGACAGCGATACACCATACTCTATTCCTAATATCAATAATCACAAACGTTACGTTGGCTAATCATGATTCCAATGAGATACAACACAAATGTGATGGTGAACGCATTTAGCCAAAAGCCGATTCCTAATCCACTCTTCTTGCTGTTCTTCTGGACTTGCTTTGTTTCGTTGACCTGTTCTTTCGGTTCATCGATTCTCTCGCCATTCTTCTTTTCATCTTCTTTTCCCTTCACTTTCTTCTTTTCCTCACTTTCGTCACTCCCAAAGAAAAAAGGATCGGGTTCTCCAGGAAAACTACTCCTCAAGCACCGTCACTGATTGTACTAAGCGAATAAGACCACAAAGAAGACTCCTGTTGCGATTCCACCCGCAAAACAAGGAAGCAGTCTCCGCATCACAGGAAGCCATGAAAGAAGAAAACGCTACGAATGAGACAACATCCAGTAGACTACTTCCAAAAGCAGCCCGCCCATTGAATATAACCACAAACAAAGGAATAAACTAAATCACTCCGAATCAGAAATCTCCTTCTCATTTGTGTCCGTTGCGTCATTCCCATCCATATCACTTGACTCATTCACATCACTCGCATTATCCACATCACTCTCTTCACTCTCCTCCTCCGCGAACATCTTCACCTCCTCCTCACTCGTAAACAACACAGCATTCAACTGCTGCCGCA
>OIWT01004232.1_pt1 | contig 11882 bp, 9 predicted proteins | sample 1587701 | NCBI WGS metagenome assembly OIWT01 (sample SAMEA3888904, study PRJEB22519) | human gut metagenome | biome: human gut; feature: human-associated habitat; material: faeces | place: Denmark | collected 2009 | reverse complement strand
GACTTGATGTGAATTATTATGATTTTATTTTAAATGAAGAAAATATAATTCGGTTTGTGAAGTAAAGTGGCGCAGAGAAAAACAAACAGTTGCGAAGCAGAAAAGAGGGAATAATATTATGAACGAAAAGATAAAAGTGATCGAAGGCGGCGTTACCGCAGCCAAAGGCTTTATGGCAGCATCTACAGCAGCAGGCATTAAATACAAAAACCGTCAGGACATGGCGATGATCTACAGTAAAGAACCTTGAAAAAGTGCAGGAACCTTTACCACCAACCTGGTAAAAGCAGCTCCTGTAAAATGGGACAAGAACCAGGTAACAAGCGGCGCTGACGCACAGGCAGTGATCATTAACGCAGGTATTGCAAATGCATGTACCGGTGAAGAAGGAATGGGCTACTGCGCACAGACGGCAAAGGCTGCAGCAGAAACCTTAGGCGTGGCAGCAGACGGCGTTTTAGTTGCTTCTACCGGTGTCATCGGTATGCAGCTTCCAATCGACAAGATCGCAGCAGGCCATGGCGCCACTGCTTGGTGACAGCCTGGAGAAAGGCACCGAGGCTTCCAAGGCTATTATGACTACCGATACAAAGAACAAGCAGGTAGCAGTACAGATCGACATGAACGGAACCACCGTTACTATTGGCGGTATGTGCAAAGGTTCCGGCATGATCCATCCAAATATGTGTACCATGTTAAGCTTTGTTACTACGGACGCAGCCATCAGCAAAGAACTGCTTCAGGAAGCATTAAGCGAAGACATTAAAGATACCTACAATATGATTTCTGTAGATGGTGATACTTCCACCAATGATACCGTTCTCCTTCTGGCAAATGGCCTTGCAGGAAACAAGGAAATTACAGAGAAAAATGAAGATTACGCATTATTCTGCGAAGCATTAAACTACATCAACGAAACTCTGGCTAAGAAAATGGCCGGTGACGGAGAAGGCTGCACCGCTTTATTTGAAGTAAAGATCGTAGGCGCAGAAACGAAGGATCAGGCGAAAGTTTTAGCAAAATCTGTTATCACATCCAGCCTGACAAAGGCAGCTATTTTCGGACATGACGCAAACTGGGGCCGTATCCTTTGCGCAATGGGCTACTCAGGGGCACAGTTTGATCCGGAAAAGGTAGATCTGTTCTTTGAAAGCGCAGCTGGACATATGCAGATCATCAAAGACGGCGTTGCAGTGGACTACAGCGAAGAAGAGGCAACCAAGATCCTTTCTGAGCCGGAAGTTACCGCCATTGCAGACATTAAAATGGGTGATGCCCAGGCAACTGCATGGGGCTGCGACCTGACCTTTGATTATGTAAAGATCAATGCAGATTACCGTTCATAAACAGTTTTGATATAAAAAACACAATAAAAAAGCATCCCGAAATGTACCCCATGAACATTTGGACGTACACAAAACATACAGGAGGAACCAAACATGAACCTTGAACCAATGCAAAAAGCAGCGGTGCTCATTGAGGCACTGCCATACATACAGCGTTTTAACCGAAAGATCGTCGTTGTAAAATACGGCGGCAGCGCCATGGTAGACGAAGAATTAAAGAAAAAAGTCATCCAGGACGTAGTACTGTTGAAATTAGTAGGATTTAAACCGATCATCGTACACGGCGGCGGCAAGGAGATCAGCCGCTGGGTTGGAAAAGTAGGCATGGAGCCACATTTTGTCAATGGTCTTCGTGTAACCGATGAGCCAACCATGGAAATTGCAGAAATGGTATTAAATAAAGTCAATAAGAGCCTGGTACAGCTGGTAAATGAGCTGGGCATCAAGGCAGTAGGCATCAGCGGCAAAGACGGCATGATGTTAAAATGCCACAAGAAGCTTTCCAAGGGCGAGGATATCGGCTTTGTAGGCGAGATCACCAAGGTAGATCCGCAGATCATCTACGATCTGTTGGAGAAGGATTTCCTTCCGATCATCTGCCCAATTGGATATGACGAGAATTTCTTAAGCTATAACATTAACGCAGATGACGCAGCCTGTGCCATTGCAAGAGCTGTAAAAGCAGAAAAGCTGGCTTTCTTAACAGACGTAGAAGGGGTATACAAGGATTTTGAGGACAAGAGTTCCCTTATCTCTGAAATGACCGTAGAAGAGGCTCAGGCCTTTGTAGACAGCGGAAGCTTAGGCGGCGGCATGCTTCCAAAGCTGCAGAACTGTATTGATGCCATTGAAAATGGTGTTTCCAGAGTACATATCTTAGACGGACGTATTCCACACTGCCTGCTTCTGGAGATCTTTACAGATAAAGGTATTGGTACTGCTATTTATAATTCAAAGGAAGATGTGAGGTATTATCATGGCTGATGAGAAAATGATCGATCGGGCAGAACATGTCCTGTATAAAACATATAACCGGTTTCCTGTAGTATTTGACCATGGAAAAGGCATAACCTTGTGGGATACAGAAGGAAATGAATACCTGGATTTTGGTGCAGGTATTGCAGTTATGGGACTGGGATACTGTGATGAAGAGTATACAAATGCAGTAAAGGCCCAGATGGATAAGCTGACCCATATCTCCAATCTGTTTTATAACCAGCCTTCTATCAGTGCGGGCGAAAAGCTGTTAAAGGTATCCGGAATGGATAAGGTATTCTTTACCAACAGCGGTACAGAGGCTATTGAAGGCGCATTAAAGATCGCAAAGAGATATCATTATAATAAACTTCATGAGACCATGGGAGACGGCTGCGATGGCTGTGAGGAAAAAGAAGTGGACATGACTGGTGAGATCATTGCCATGAACCATTCCTTCCACGGAAGAAGTATAGGTGCTTTGTCTGTAACTGGAAATGCACATTACAGAACTCCGTTTAATCCACTGCTTCCAGGTGTACGTTTTGCCAACTTTAATGATCTGGACAGCGTAAAGGCACAGATTACAGACAAGACCTGCGCTATCATTATGGAGACTATCCAGGGCGAAGGCGGAATTTATCCTGCAACAGAAGAATTCTTAAAGGGTGTCCGTGCTCTCTGCGATGAACATGATCTGCTGCTTATCTTAGATGAGATCCAGTGTGGTATGGGACGTTCCGGAGAAATGTTTGCATGGCAGAAATATGGCGTAAAACCAGATGTAATGACCGTTGCAAAGGCTTTGGGAAATGGTGTTCCGATCGGTGCATTCTTAGCCTGCGGTAAGGCAGCTACTGCTATGGTCCCAGGTGACCATGGAACTACCTATGGCGGAAATCCACTGGTAACAGCTGCAGCAGACGCAGTTCTGGATATTTTTGAAAAACGCCACATTGCAGACCATGTAAAGGAAGTTGGTGCTTATCTCTATGAAAAGCTGGAAGGCTTAAAGGATAAGTATGATGTAGTAAAAGACCACCGTGGTGTTGGTCTGATCCAGGGTCTGGAATTTACAGTTCCTGTAGGTCCGATCGTGTCCAAGGCATTATTAGAGCAGAAGCTGGTGCTCATCAGTGCAGGCGCCAATATTATCCGTTTCGTTCCGCCGCTGATCATTGAAAAGAGCGATGTAGACGAAATGGTTAAGAGACTGGAAGCTGTGATCAAAGAAATGTAGTGAAAAAGTTCTCATAACGAACGCAAAGAGTCCGGTAGTTGAGAAAAAGTGGCAAAAATGCACGAATAATGAACTACATAGTTCAGAAAATACGACAAAATAACAAAAAATACAGTTTTTTCCCCTCCTGATTTCTGGTAGACTTAAGTCAACAGAAAAGACAGGAGGGTTTTTATTATGAAGAAAAAACTTGCATTGTTACTGGCTTGTACCATGGCGTTAGGCCTGACAGCATGTGGCGGTTCCAAACCTGCAGCAGCTCCGGAGACAACTGCAGCAGCAACCGGAGCAGCCGCAGAAAGCAGCGAAGAGAGCAAAGCTGATGAGAAGACAGAAGCAGCCGGCGGGGATATGGATGCTCTGATCGAAGCAGCTAAGGCTGAGGGCGAATTAACTGTATATGGTTCCTGCGAAGAGGAATACTTATCAGCTGCCTGCCAGAACTTTGAAAAACTCTACGGAATTAAGACAAAATACCAGAGACTTTCTACTTCAGAAGTTTACACCAAGGTTTCTGAAGAAGCTGGAAAGCCTTCAGCAGATGTATGGTTCGGCGGAACCATGGATCCTTACAACGAAGCAGTTGCAGCTGGTCTGCTGGAACCATATGACGCGATCAACGCTGTAAACCTGATCGGTGATGAGTACAAAGATCCTACCAACTGCTGGTATGGTATCTACAAAGGCATCCTGGGCTTCATGGTCAATACAGAAGAGCTGGAGCGTTTAGGTCTGGAAGCACCTAAGACATGGGATGATCTGACCAAGGAAGAGTACAAGGGCCTGATCATGATGTCCAACCCGAATACCGCTGGTACTGCTAAACTGATCATCAACACCATGATCCAGATGAAGGGCCATGACGAAGCTATGGAATACTTCAAGGCTCTGGACAAGAACATTGCCCAGTACACCAAGTCCGGTTCCGGTCCTTCCAAGATGGTTGGCCCTGGCGAGTGTGTAATCGCTATTGGTTTCTTACATGATGGTATTTATCAGATCCTTCAGGGATATGACAACATCCAGCTGATCGTTCCAGAAGACGGAACATCCTTCGAAGTTGGTGCAACCGCTATCTTAAAGGGCGCTTCTCATCCAAATGCAGCAAAACTGTGGATCGAGTATGCATTATCTCCTGACTGTGTAGACCATGCAAAAGAGAATGGTTCTTATCAGTTCCTGGTATTAAAGAACGCAACTCAGCCAGAAGAAGCTGAAAAGTTCGGTCTGGATATGACCAATACCATTGACTATGACTTTGAAGATGCAAAAGAGAACAGTGCTAAGTATGTAGAAGACTTCTTCGAAGCATTAGGAAGCACATCTGAAGGCGCTGACTCCAGCCGTTTCTTAACTGAGTAATCAGAATAATAGACGGACTGCAAAAAGTCATTCTTAAAAAGAAAGTAAAGCTTATATAAAGTAAGCTAAGCAGAAAATGCTGCGTAATGGAATAAACATTGCGCAGCATTTTCAAATCAAAGACAGAATTGGTTGTAAAATTCATAGTAAATTATAAAAGGGGGTCTCGCAATGGCCGGAAAACAAAGTGCACAGCTGGAACGGAAGAAATTTTTTGCTGACCCGATCATGGTCTCAATGATTGTTGTCCTTCTGGTTTTTTTGGCGCTGTTTATTCTGTATCCGCTGTTAATGCTGTTAGTAGACAGCTTTTATGCAGAGGGAACCATTACACTGGATGTATTTAAGCGTGTTTTAAATCTGGAACGTTTCCGCAATGCGTTTAAAAACACACTGACACTTGGATTTATCGTAGGTTTTGCTTCTACAGCCATTGGTTTATTATTTGCTTATGTAGAAGTATATGTTAAATTGAAAACAAAGATACTGGAAAAGTTATTTGGTCTGGTATCGATGCTTCCTGTTGTATCTCCGCCATTCGTACTGTCTCTGTCCATGATCATGCTGTTCGGACGAAGCGGTATCATCACCCGTTCCCTTTTAGGTATCTACGACTCTAATATTTACGGACTGTTAGGTATCTCCGTTGTTCAGACACTTACATTCTTCCCTGTATGCTATCTGATGTTAAAGGGACTGTTAAAGAACATTGACCCGTCACTGGAAGAAGCGACCAGAGATATGGGAGCTACCCGTTGGAAAGTATTCACAAGCGTAACTTTCCCGCTTCTGCTTCCAGGTCTTGGAAATGCATTCCTGGTAACCTTTATTGAGTCTGTAGCAGACTTTGCAAACCCGATGCTGATCGGTGGTTCCTACGATACTCTGGCAACTACCATTTATCTGCAGGTAACAGGTGCTTACGACTCCACCGGTGCAGCAGCCATGTCTGTGGTCCTGCTTTCACTGACTGTTATTCTGTTCCTGATCCAGAAATATTACCTGGAGAAGAAAACAGCTGCTACTCTTACTGGTAAAGCTTCCCGTATGAGAATGCTTATCGAAGATAAGAGCGTAACCGTTCCGCTGACTATTTTCTGCGGCGTGGTAGCAGCTTTCGTACTTTTGATGTACATCATGGTTCCTTTCGGCGCACTGTTTACCCTTTGGGGCAGAGATTACAGCTTAAGCCTTAAATGGTTCCAGTACATGTTTAAGACCAGCGGACTGAAGGCATTTAAAGACTCCTTTGTTCTGTCCCTGATCGCAGCTCCTCTTACTGCATTCTTATCCATGGTCATTTCCTATCTGGTTGTTAAGAAGCGCTTTAAAGGAAGAAACTTCATTGAATTCGTATCTATGTTAGCAATGGCTGTACCTGGTACGGTTCTTGGTATCGGATATATCCGTGGTTATGCAAACGGTCTGTTCCGAAGCGGCTTTATGAGCGGCCTTTATGGAACCGGCGCTATCCTGATCATTGTATTTATTGTTCGAAGCCTTCCTACCGGTACACGAAGCGGTATCTCCGCTCTGCGCCAGATCGATAAATCCATTGAAGAGTCTGCCTACGACATGGGTGCAAACTCAGCAAGAGTATTTATGACTGTTACATTACCCCTTATTAAGGATTCCTTCTTCAGCGGCCTGGTAACTGCGTTTGTCCGCAGTATTACCGCTATTTCAGCCATCATCCTGTTAGTAACTCCTGACTTCCTGCTGATCACCTGTCAGATCAACGAGCAGGCAGAAAAAGGAAACTACGGTGTTGCCTGCGCTTATGCAACCGTACTGATCATCATTACCTACGGTGCAGTGCTGATCATGAACACGCTGATGAAATTCTTCGGAGTCAGCAGAAAAATCAAAACGGAGGAATAGGTTATGGAAAAGCAGAAAAAAGGTGTTCGTCTGGAACATATTTCCAAAATATATAATGATCCTAAAACAGGAAAAGAGTTTTATGCAGTCCAGGATACCACACTGGATATTGAACCAGGTACATTTGTTACCTTACTGGGACCTTCCGGCTGCGGAAAAACGACTACACTGCGTATGATCGCAGGTTTTGAAAGCCCGGATGAAGGCGAGATCTACTTAGGTGATGAGGCCATCAACAGCCTGACACCAAATAAACGTGATACTGCAATGGTATTCCAGAGCTACGCTCTGCTGCCACATTACAATGTATTTGATAACGTAGCTTACGGCTTAAAGATCCGCAAGGTGCCAAAGGAAGAGATCAGAGAGAGAGTTTTAAACATCCTGAAACTGGTAGAAATGGACGGAATGGAGTCACGTATGACCAACCAGCTTTCCGGTGGACAGCAGCAGCGAGTTGCTCTGGCCCGGGCTCTGGTCATTGAACCAAGTGTTTTGCTTTTTGATGAGCCTTTAAGTAACCTGGATGCAAAGCTGCGTGTGACCATGCGTACTGAGATCCGTAAGATCCAGCAGAAGGTGGGAATTACCGCTATCTATGTAACCCATGATCAGTCAGAGGCAATGAGTATTTCTGACAAGATCATTATCATGAGCAAGGGCAAAGTAGAGCAGATCGGTACTCCAAGAGAGATCTACTATCATCCAAAGAGCCGTTTCGTAGCAGACTTTATTGGTGAAGCCAACTTCTTAAAGGCAAAAGTTAAGTCTGTGAATGGAGAAAAGGCTGTGATCGATGTAATCGGTGAAGAGATCGAAGTCAACAACTATGGTGAGAAGGTTGCTGGTGAGGAAGCAAGCCTGGTTCTCCGTCCGGAAGCAGTTGTTCTTTCTGAAAAAGGACTTCTGGAAGGAACTGTTACACTGTCAACCTTCATGGGTTCCTATCAGTATTACCAGGTAATGGTAGGTGATATGGAGATCCAGATCACAGACTACAATCCTGTAAACCGCCGGATCTATGAAGTAGGTGAAAAGGCATATCTGGACTTTGATCCTCATGGTGTTTATATCCTGTAAAATAGTAATCTAGCGACTTATAAAAGCGTATCCTGAGAAAATATAAACTTTGGATACGCTTTTTTATTGCCACCCCGAATTGCTATGTATCTAAAAACATGATAAACCTGATATATATTTTCTGAAATCTGATAAATATTAAAACAGATGGTTTTTCTGTATAATAAGAACTATCAAAGAAATCAGAAATATTAATAAATGTCCTCTCGAAGTCTTTACTGCACCTGCCTTTGTGGCCGATTTTCCGCCAGTCGCACCCGAATTTCATCAACGTACGCACCGCGTACGCCTCAGAAATTTGGGCACAACTGACAAAAAATCTTCTCACAAAATCAGGCACAGAAAGATTCCGAGAGAACATAGTAAGAAGGAGGAAATAAAGTATGTTGAAAAAGTCATTGGCAATAGGGCTGAGTGTGGTTATGGCGGCAGAGGTACTTACCGGTTGTTCCGGCGGCTCTGGCACAACAGAGACCAAGGCAGCTGATACTGGAAAAACAGAAGCAGCAAGCGAGGCAGCAACAGAAGGCGGTTCAGGAGAAGAAAAGACTCTTACTGTGTTCCACTATATGGGACAGTCCGTGAAACAGCAGGGTCTTGAAAAACTGGAAGAAGAATTTAAGAAAACACATCCAAACATTACCTTTGAAAATATCTTCTATAATCAGGGAACCGATTACTTCCCACAGTTATCCACAGCTTTGGCATCTGGAGAACAGCCTGATATTATCATGGGTAACCCGGCTACCTATCCGGATCTGATCGAAAACGGATATGCAATGGATCTGACGGATAATGATGTGATCAAGAATTTAAATGTTTCCCCGGAAGATCTAAATGATGCTTCCGCAAACGGAAAAGTATATGCAGTACCTATTGACTTTAAGGCATCCGGCTTTTTCTACAATGTAAAGATGTTTAAGGAAAATGGTCTGGAACTTCCAAAGACCCTTACAGAATTTGACCAGTTAGTTGAAACATTATACAGCAAAGGCATTGATCCATTTATCGACCTGTACGGAGAAGGTTCTACCGGTGATATTGAAACAAGAGGTATCATTGTTCCAAGAGCTGTAGCTGCCGGTGATCTGGATCTGTATGAGAAGCTGATGAGCGGTGAAAAGAAGCTGACGGATTACGATTACATGGATGAAGCATTAAGCGTATGGGATAAGAGAATGACTTATCCACGTATGGATGCAATGGCAAACAACCAGGATAAAGCTCTGGAGCTGTTCGTAACCGGACAGGGGGCAATGATCTTTACCGGAAACTGGAATATTGGTGAAATGCTTGCTAAATCCGAAGGAACTGATTTTGAATTTGATTTCTTCCTGCCTCCGATCGACGATGAAGGAAGCGCAAAGCTGTGTACAATGGTAGACCAGTCCTTTATGGTGAATCCAAATTCTGATTGTGCAGAAGAGGCTGTTGAATTTTTAGAGTATTGGGTAACAGATGGTGCTTTAACGTGGTCTGAAACAACCATGATGCCTCTGATCACCGGTGAGTCTTCTGATAAGCTTCTTCCGGTGGTTAAATCCATGGCAGAATTGAAGGCAAACAGCTCTATTTCCCAGGGAATCTTTACAAAACCATTTAACACAGAATTTGTAAATGCATGGAGAAAAGGACTTATCTCTTATGCAGAGAGCGTATGCACAGGCAAGCCGATGACTCACGAAGAGTGTCTGAACAATATTCAGTCCCTGTTTGATGATATTATCGCAACAAGCAAATAAGTAAAATAAGCAGAAAATAATAAGTGTAGATGCTAAACAGGGGCTGCTGCAGGATCTTAGGAGATCGTATTGCAGCGGCCTCTGTTCAGAAGAAAGGAAATCTTACATGGATAAAATAGAGAGAGTGACAAGGGCATTTAAAGGGGAAGAGGTGGATCATATTCCGGTGTGTTTGTGGAAACACATTCCGCCTACTTTATGGAAAGATGAGTTGTTTATCAAGGCGCAGATGGATTTTTACAAGGAAACAGATGTTGATTTTATCAAACTTTCCGCAGATAAATATTTCTGCTGGCCGGCACCTGTGTTAAAAGATATCCAGTCTGCAAAACAGCTTTATGATATAAAGCCGTTGGGAGCCCATCATCCACACATCAGAGGCCAGATCAACCGTACAAAGAAGATCATGGAAGAGATCAATGGTGAGTGCCTGGCATTTTATCTGATCTTCTGCCCGTTATCTTATTTACGTCTGGAGATCGGATATCCGAAAATGATGCAGTTTATGGAAGAAGATCCGGAAGCTGTATTATATGCGGAAAATGTGATTGCCCAGGATGTAAAGGTCCTTGTAAAAGGGATCATAGAAGAGGCAAAGGTTGCAGGTATCTTCTACAGCGTACAGAATGCAGAAGAAAACCGCTTTACATATGAGACATACAGAAAATACATCACTCCGCCGGAGAAAGAAGTTTTAGATTATGCCAATACATTAAGTGATATGAACGTGCTCCACTGCTGTGGATGGGAAGGTATTCCAAACCGCTTAGAGGACTGGGCGGACTATAAGACAGCAGTAGTAAGCTGGGCAAGATATATTGAAGGTCTGGATGTAAAAGAAGCAAAAGAAAAATTCGGACGGACTGTATGGGGCGGCTTTGACAACCGGCCGGGAAGTCTGATCTACACAGGAACAAAAGAAGAAATCGAGGCAGAAGTAAAACGTCTGGTTGAGGCAAGCGGCAAGAGAGGCTATATTATCGGACCGGACTGCAGCATCCATGATGAACTTCCGGAAGAACGCATTAAATGGATCGTAGACGCAGCAAGAAAGCTCTGATAAGTTCTTAAAAAGTATAGATATAAAAAGGAGAATTTTATGTATTACGTTGATGAATATAAGGCAGACAGAAAAAGATATGAGACCATGCAGTACAATCGCTGCGGCAAAAGCGGACTGAAGCTTCCGGCAGTATCTTTAGGACTGTGGCACAATTTCGGTTCCAAAGATAACTATGACATGATGAAGAACCTTTGCTTTACAGCTTTTGACAATGGTATTACTCATTTTGACCTGGCAAATAACTATGGCCCAATCTACGGATCTGCAGAGGAAAACTTTGGACGGATCATGCGTGATTTTTTACGTCCATACAGAAATGAACTGATCATCAGTACAAAAGCCGGTTATGATATGTGGAAAGGTCCTTACGGCAACTGGGGCAGCCGCAAATATCTGCTGGCAAGTCTGGATCAGAGTCTTTAAAGAGAATGCAATTAGACTATGTGGATATTTTCTACCATCACAGAATGGACCCGGAGACACCATTAGAGGAAACGATCCTGGCTTTAGATCAGATCGTCCGCTCCGGAAAAGCATTGTATGCAGGAATTTCCAATTATGACGGGGAACATGCAAAGAAGGCATTAGAGATCGCAAAAGAGATCCACCTGCCGCTGATCATCAATCAGAACCGTTACAACATTTTTGATCGTACAGTGGAGAAAAATGGCTTAAAAGATTATGCACGTGAGTCAGGAATGGGTCTGATCTGCTTTAGTCCTCTGGCACAGGGAATGTTATCAGAAAAATACATTAACGGTATCCCAGCTGACAGCCGTGTGGCAAGAGACGGAAGATTTCTCCATGCATCAGACATTACTCCGGAAAAGATCGAAAAGATTAAGAAGCTGGATGCTCTTGCAAAAGAAAGAGGACAGAGCCTTCCACAGATGGCACTTTCCTGGCTGTTAAAAGACAGTGATGTTACCAGTGTACTTATCGGTGCGTCTAAGCCGGAGCAGATATTAAGTAATATTGGAATTGTGGGACATACAACATTTGCAAAAGAAGAACTGGATCTGATCGACCAGATCTCCAAAGAGCAGTAAGTGATCAAGCAGGAATAAAAAGAGAGGCGGGGAAAAGATAATGAAACAGAAAAGATCGGTGAAGAAGTTGCGAACTCATGCGGGGAATTTCTTATTTCTTTTTCCCGCCATGTTGTTGTACTGTTTTGTAGTGATCGTTCCATT
>OIWT01004230.1_pt1 | contig 11889 bp, 8 predicted proteins | sample 1587701 | NCBI WGS metagenome assembly OIWT01 (sample SAMEA3888904, study PRJEB22519) | human gut metagenome | biome: human gut; feature: human-associated habitat; material: faeces | place: Denmark | collected 2009 | reverse complement strand
TGCATTTTTTAGTGACCCCTCAGCCACCAGCGTCTTATTTTTAAAAGAATACTCATTCTCAAAATTCTTAACTACATACAGCTTGTATGAGGTATCCGCTGCTGTAGCATAAAAGCCGGAAGCCCTTAGCGATTCAGCCGACTGTGCGGTAAATATGTTGGCTCCGTACATATCCTCCTTGTCGTAGCCCATCTTTCCTACCCAGCCACACAGGTCACTCTGGTATATATTATCATAATTGTCAGCACTCTCTATATCTGTATAAACAACATTGTGCGTACCCACATTTGTATCGTAGTATGACACATAGAACACCCCATTGTCTCCAAAACTGCTGCCCCAGCTGTTCTGGCATATAAAGGCTCCATCTCCTTCCAGATCCACATTGAAGTTTTCCTTAGGGTAATTGTCATCCCAGCCAATTATAACAACATCATGATTTGGCTTATCCTGACCCATATAACAGTAAGAATTAGTCTGCTTATTGTAATAAGGCGTCTTTGTCTTTGAGCTTGCTATTGTACTGTAAAGCGATGTCTGCACACCACCATATTTGAAAACAGCCTCCTTTATGCCCTGATAGTCCTTTCCATCTATGATAAGCATCTGCTGCACATGCTTTACTGCAGCAAGATCATCGCGTGTCACTCCATCTCCGTAAGGATCATCCGCGTCATAAACCGGTCCCTGCCATGCTGCCAGATATGCCATTCCCATGGTATACTCTCCCCCGTCATACTGATTGACGTTGAATGAATTGCTCATACTCATATGATCCACGGAAAACAAAAGCTGCTCCTCCGGCATAAGGGCTGACTCGAGTGCACTTGTGGCCGCAAAAGCCCAACAGGTGCCATAGCTGCCCTGATCCCTGATTAGTGACACACGCTGTCTTTCTCTCAGATCATACTTTGTTGGCACCGTTGATACACCCTCGGATTTGTCTGTCATAGTAAGCGTATTTGTCGCCGTATCAAAGCTGCAGGTCATATCCAAAAGTTTAGACAGCTTGTCTAAGCTTGCATAAAACTGTCCCTTATACTGTACAAAGCCATTGTCATCTGCCAGCTTGAAATCAGCTGTCAGACTGTGCTTTTCCACCAGAAGCTCATTTTTATTGTATACATGTGCACTGCTGTTTAGTGCATCACGAAGCATAGACACGGGAACCATTATATTCCTGTTCTCATCCATATACACATGCTCATCCTCGCTCGTATACTCCTTATTTTCTATCATAAGCCTGATGGTGGTGCCATTTACATCAGCAGCCACAAGCGGACTCCATATAGTATTATCTATCTGTGCTCCTCTGAACGCGCCAAGTGTAGAGCTGTCCTTTGCATATATGTAAAAATTAGACACAAAGATAAGTGCCAAGATGAATGTAAATGCAATATATCTCTTTGAATATTTCATATACCCTGCTAATCCTTTTTCCTTCTCGGAGGCTTAGGCCCCATAAACTGATAAAAATATGTCTTTATCATACCATTGTAGATTTTCCTGTTTTTGTCAGCTTTTCTGCCGATATAGCGCTCTGTATCTTCATAGCTCGTAATCAGATACATCGACCATGCATCAAGCCTCTTATAAGCTTCTCCAATCTGTGAATACAGTGCCGGGAGCGCTGATTTCTCCTCGAGTCGCTCACCGTATGGAGGATTTGAGATAATAAATCCATACTTCTTCGGGTGATGCAGGTCAGCCACAGCCCTCTGCTGGAAATGAATCATGTGCTCCACTCCGGCTCTCTTGGCATTTTCCCTGGCTGCAGCCACCACATCAGGGTCAATGTCATAGCCCTGGATGTCCACCTGCACATCCTTATCTATCATATTCTCTGCCTCCTGCACAGCCTCATACCACAGCTTTCTTGGTATGATATTGGTCCAGCTCTCAGCTGTAAACTCCCTGTTCATACCGGGTGCTATGTTTGCTGCCATCATGGCTGCCTCTATCGGAAATGTACCACTGCCGCAAAACGGATCCACAAGTATTCTGTCTGCATGCCATGGTGTAAGCATGATGAGCGATGCTGCAAGTGTCTCAGTCAGCGGCGCCTTGCTCGTTGCCAGACGGTATCCTCTCTTGTGAAGGGAATCACCCGATGTATCAAGTGTCACCATCACCTCATCCTTGTACAGAAAAACCCTTACCGGATACTGTGCTCCGTCCTCCGGGAACCAGTCAATGTGATAAGACCTCTTCATTCTCTCAACCATAGCCTTTTTCACGATAGACTGTATATCAGATGGTGAAAAAAGCTTACTCTTTATGGAAGAAGCCTTTTTCACCCAGAATCTGCCGTCCTTGGGAATATAATTTTCCCATGGGAGAGCCTTTACATTTTCAAAAAGCTCATCAAATGTGGCAGCCTTAAAGCGTCCTACCTGAAGTAATACTCTCTCTGCGCCTCTTAAGAATATATTCGCTCTGCATATAGCCTCAGCATCGCCCTCAAACGATACCCTGCCGTCCTCCACACGTGTTATCTCATATCCCAGATCATATATCTCCCTCTTTACGACTGCCTCAAGGCCAAAATGACATGGCACAACAAGCTCAAATCTATTCATATATTGTGTAACTGCCTTTCTATAATTGTACTTTACATTGTTATCTAATATTGTTGCATAAATTTCAATTTTTTTAAATAGTTTCAGCCATATTTCTGCAACTTTTTTTGATATCCGCACATAGCATTGTATCCACCTATGACTGTCGCTGTATCAAAACCGCGATTTCCCAGATATCTGGCCAGCTTCATGCTGCTTCCACCATGCGTGCAGTAAAAAATCACACTCTGTGACGCATCGAGTTCACTCTCATATGAATCCGTGATATCCATAGGCATACTGAGTGCGCCTTTCCAGTGCGACCTGTCATATTCCTCTCTTGTTCTTATATCTATAAGCAGTGCATTCATTTCTTTTTGCACCTTATAAAGCTCATCCGCATAAACTATTTTAAATTTCATACATCCATACGCCAAAATACGAATTTACATTATGATATTCATTTTATTATGAGATGTGAACTGCGATAAATCACCAAAATCATTATAGCTGGCACTTTAGTACTTTAACTCTTTAATAAATTAACCCGTTTTATTAAGATTATATTATTTTGTGTTTCAAAGTATTGCTTTTTAATTACTGTTATTTTATAATGTTTCCGAAGAGAGAAATCTTTTCAATGTTATACCTCTTATTAATTATTTATACTCCCCTCAAAAGAGCCGGTCACATGACCGGCTCTTTTATACTGCTTATGTTTTTTTATATTTATCAATCCAAAAGCATCTCATACTCTGTTAACGGCAGTGGCTTTGAATAATAAAAGCCCTGTATACTGTCGCAGTCTATATTCTTCAAAAACTCTACCTGCTCCTGACTCTCAACACCCTCGGCGGTCACGCAGATTCCCAGCTCCTTGGCCAGTGCTATCGTGTGCACAAGCAGCCTCTCACCATTTGAATCTCCTATATAGTCAATCAGGCTCTTGTCGATTTTGAGTGTATCAAAGCACTTCATATTGAGGGTAACAAGTGATGAATAGCCTGAGCCAAAATCATCCACCAAAAGTGGAAATCCATTGCCATGGAATTTATCCGCAATACTCTTGATTTCATCATTATCGACCGCTGCACTCTCTGTAATCTCTATAGGCACAAGATGTGTGTATATGCCGATTCTTCTTGCTATATCATGATATCTTTTGACCACAGACTCAAAGTACAGGCTCGCTCTGGACAGGTTGATTGAGATAGGAACTATTTTTTTCCCTTCATCAAGCCATCTTCTCTGATGTGTACACACCTCGCGGAATACATACTCATCAAGCGCCTTAATCATGCCGTTTCTTTCAAAAAGCGGTATAAATTTGGATGGCGGAATAATCTCATTATTTTCTCTTCTCCACCTGACAAGTCCCTCTGCACCGACCAGCTTGTTGGTCTTTGGAGCATACTTGGGCTGATACCATATCTCAAAATGATTGTCATTTAAATCCCGGTAGAAGTTATCCTCCATCTGCTTTTCTTCGACAATCCTTTCTGTATCGGCCTGACTGTATATCTGATAGAGCACGTCCTTCCGCTCCTTGATCCGATTCTTGGCAAAGTTGGCCTCGCCGTATGCTTCCTCAACCTTTTTGCCCGGCTCCCATTTTGTCACACCAAAGTATGGCTGAATCTTTGGAATCTTTAAGGATTCTGAAACCTTAATAAGCTGTAAATTGATGGTCTCTATCTTTCTGATAACCTTATTTATCTTGTCATCCGCAAAGAAAATAACAAATCTGTCTGCATTTATATGACCTGATATGTCATTATATCCTACAACACCGCGTATATTTTCAGAAATCCATCTAAGCGCCTCATCGCCCTTTGCCACACCACAGATGGAGTTCACTATCTTGAAGGAGTGAATATCCATAGAAATCAGATATCCTGATACGTTTCTGTCACGCAGCTTCTTTTTAAAACTCTCGTAATTGTTGCCTCCGGTCACTGCATCCACATACGCTATACGCTCAAGCTCTCTTTGCTTCTCCGGGCTTATATCCGAAAAGCCCGCTATCATCTTGTGCAGCTCTCCCACGCCAGACACATTGACAAACTTTGCTCTGCAATACTGTACCTGTCCATCCCTCACGATGCGGTAATCATGCTGATAGGTATCCTTTATCAAAAACTGCCTGCGCAGATTATTAATTGATGTCTCTAAAAGCATGTGAAGCTTATCCTCTTCTAAGACGATAGCATTTACATACTGTTCCATCATCTCATTATAGCCCGGTTTTGACTCAAGCACTTCTCCAAACATAGCACGGACAGAAGGATTCATCCTGTACGGATACATCTTATTGTTGTCTACATCTACATAGTAGATACTGTTGAAGTTGCTTCCTAAAGCATTCACCATCTCACTCTCGTTAAGACGCTCATCAAGCTGCTCAGCAAGCCCTATTGCCTCAACTGTTCTGCCATCATCATCAAAGCAAATCGACTTGAATGATATCCTGTAGGTATCTGTTCCTTCCTTGGCATGCAGTACTACAGTAGCAAATTTTTCTCCCTCTGCAATCTGTTTAACAGCCTTCAGCAGATTATTCCTGTCAACCATGCTGTCTATAAACGGATTGTTTATAATATCCACATTTTTCTCTTCTGAGTCATCTAATGAATCCTCTGATAAAAAAGACCTCAAACGGCATTCCTGCGGAAAGCACTTAAAAACATACTTTCCCCAGGATGCGAATGCGGTCTTTATATCCATCTCTATATTGTTTTCATCATCAAATCTATTACTCATAATAATTCCCACAAAAATAAAATAATTATTAAAACTCTTTCATACCTATCACTACTATATCATTAGTAAGTCATTTCGTAAAGTTTTGTTTTTACTAATTTTGTTCTTTTTGTGTATTTTATGAATATATATTTTATTTTATAGCGTCGAGTGCGTTTGAGATATCTGCAATCAAATCCACCTTGTCCTCAAGACCTAAGCTTATTCTGATAAGCTCTGCCGGCACTCCTGCTTCCTTAAGCTGCTCATCATTCATCTGACGATGCGTGCTTGTTGCCGGATTTAAGCAGCAGGTTCTCGCATCTGCCACATGTGTCTCGATTGCACCAAGCCTTAATGCCTTCATAAATGCAGACGCTGCCTCTCTGCCGCCCTTTAAGCCAAATGATACGACTCCGCAGCCTCCGTTTGGAAGATACTTCTGTGCTCTCTCATAGTATTTGTTTGAAGGAAGCCCTGAGTAGTTTACATAGGCAACCTTTGGATGATTTTCCAAAAATTCAGCCACTGCCTGTCCATTTTCCACATGCTTTGGCATACGCACATGAAGTGACTCAAGGCCAAGATTCAGCATAAATGCATTCTGTGGTGACTGCATAGAACCAAAATCGCGCATAAGCTGTGCTGTACATTTGGTAATGAACGCACCTTCCTTGCCGAATTTCTCTGCATATGTGATGCCATGATAGCTGTCGTCAGGTGTGCACAGTCCCGGATATTTATCTGCATGTGCCATCCAGTCGAATTTGCCGCTGTCTACGATTGCTCCGCCGAGTGTGGCTCCGTGTCCGTCCATGTACTTTGTGGTAGAGTGTGTGACAATATCTGCGCCCCACTCAATTGGTCTGCAGTTTACAGGTGTCGGGAAGGTATTGTCCACTATAAGCGGTACTCCGTGCTCGTGTGCCACCTTTGCAAAAAGCTCTATATCAAGCACCGTAAGCGCAGGATTGGCAATAGTCTCACCAAACATAAGCTTTGTGTTCGGTCTGAATGCTGCATTCAGCTCCTCCTCTGTAGCATCAGGAGATACGAATGTAGCTGTAATACCCATCTTTGCCATAGTTACCGCGATGAGGTTGAAGGTGCCTCCATAGATGGATGATGATGCCACGATATGGTCTCCGCACTCACATATGTTGAACATGGCATAGAAATTGGCTGCCTGTCCTGATGATGTGAGCATGGCAGCAGTGCCACCCTCCATAGCTGCGATTTTTCTTGCTACCGTATCACAGGTTGGATTCTGCAGTCTGCTGTAGAAATAGCCCTCTGCCTCAAGGTCAAAAAGCTTTCCCATGTCCTCGCTTGTGTCATATTTGAATGTAGTTGACTGAATAATCGGAATCTGTCTCGGCTCTCCGTTTCCGGCTGCATAGCCTGCCTGTACACACTTTGTACCTATACTGTATTCTTTCATTGTGCTTCTCCTTTATTATGTTAATGTTTCAGTTGGATATAGTATATTACATTTGGCGCGTTTTGACAAATTCTTCAAATCGTGGAAGTGTGAGAGTAATTTTACCGTACTCAGAGGTATCTATAACCCCCTTTCTTTTGAGCCGGTCTCTATATACCGAGAATAATCCTGAATTCATATCCAGTTTTTCTCTGATTTCTTTTACCTTTTCTTCACCACTTACTGATATTTCCAACAATATTTTTTTATCAAGCTCTGACAGCTCCGACCAGATTTTACTGTACACATACTCATCAAGGCACTGATCATATTCCGGTAAAATATCTTCTATCGTGTGATCATCCCTGTTTTCCCAGTAAAGATATCCCAATACCTGGAATGCAAAAGGATATCCCTTTGTAAGAGCTGCCATTTTGTCTGCCTCTCTTTGATCCAGTTCAAAAATATCCATATAGTGTTTCCTGACTGCTGTAAAGCTAAGTGGCTCAAGCATTATCTTAGGCGCCCTGTACAAAAATGTAAGTGCCTTGTCGTTCTGCAGATCATATATATTTTCAAACAGCCCCGTCATAAGCAGAAAAATAGGATAATCCTGTCTCAGAAATATCTGAAATGAACTGACAAATACTTTTACAAATTCACAGTTCATAACCTCATCAACTGAAATGAGTAACCGCTTATTATGTTTCTTTATATTTTCAAGCATCAATTCCAGCACATTTTCTATATCCGTAACCGGTGCTGCATTTTCTATGGAAACGCCCAGTCCAAACGCTGAAAAATCCAGTTTTGCATTGACAAATATTTTATTCATCTGAGGCATACTGTAAATCTTAGCTGCAAGGCTCTGAAGCATATCTCTCGTAGGGTTAAGCTCAACTGTCAGCCATTCCTCATCCTTCTTTATCTCCGATACTATATTGGTCATCATAACCGTTTTGCCCGATCCCCTTACCCCGGTTATCATAAAAAGCTGGTTTGCAGGATTTTCTGACCTAAATGTCTCTACTATCTGATTGGTCTGTGAGATTCTTGATATATATTGCAGTGGTTTTTTCCCGAATGATAATGTAAATGGATTTTGCATTTTGTTTTCCCCTTATATAACTTTATATAACTTTTTGTTTCGTATATAAGTTTATATAACCTTATATAACTTTGCATTTATTATATAACTTTATATAACTTTTGTCACCATAAATTCTTAATCTTTAAAAGCATCTTTATAAGATATTTTATCTACCAACGCTTCATAACTGCTATCATCAGCTTGTACTATCTCTCTGACATTGTGCTGCTCTAATACTGCTGTTGTTTTTTCACCTATTGAGTATGCTGTTTCCACGTATGCATTCTCCGGCAGCATATGAAAAAATCTTTCCACATTTGATGCGCTTGTAAAAACAGCTTCACTTACCATGTTTCCAATGCTTTCAGGAATACTCTCATATGCCTGCTCATTTACATATGCATCAATTTTTTCTAATTCACATATTTCTTTAAGCCCTGCCTCAAGGTCAGGTGAAGCCTCCTTTGCCGAGAAAATGCAGACTTTGCACATTTTATCAGATATATTACCATTGCTTAAATCCAATGTACTATTTTTCCCTAAATCAAATGTATCCTCATCACTTTTCCCATAGACATACGGCATACATAATTTCATTGCATCTGCAAGTCCTTTTCCGGTCTGTTCTGCCGGAATAATATCTGCATTTATGTGATGCTTTGCAAGCTCTTTTTCTGTAGCTTTTCCCACCACCGCAAACCTTGCATTTGCTATAAGCCTGATGTCTGCCCCTGCCAGATCCAGATTATAGAAAAATGATCTTACACCATTTTTGCTTGTAAAAACTATCCAGTCAGCTGATCTTACCTTATCGGCAAATTCAGGAATTATTATCGGGTTTATTATGCCTGTCTTAACCGGTGTGACATCTGCTCCAAGCTGCTGTAATTTTGCTATCAATTCGTTTGTTTTGATATACGGTACTGTGATTTTTCTTCCAAACAGCGGTCTTTTTTCAAAGAAATCAAGCCTGTCATTCAGTGAAACCACATCTCCCACAACGATTATAGCCGGTGATGTCAGCTTTGCTTCCTCGATCTTTTCTCCGATATCCGCAAGCGTTCCTATACATTTGCGCTGCGCGGCAAGTGTGCCATTCGATATCACTGCTGCCGGAGTATCCGCTCTTCGTCCTGCTTTCATAAGCCCTGCTGCAATGCTTTTTACATGTGCAAGTCCCATCAAAAATACGCAGGTGATTGTCTCATCTGTAAGAAGGGAATAGTCTATATCTGCCTCCTCATCCTTTCTGCTGTGCGCAGTGATGACCTGAAAGCCTTTTGCTATGCCTCTGTGTGTGATAGGTATTCCTGCAGCCGCAAGCGCTGCAACCGATGAACTGACACCCGGTACCACTTCTACCTCCACATTTCTATCTGCCAGGTAGAGAGCTTCCTCTCCGCCTCTTCCAAAGACATACGGATCTCCGCCCTTTAACCGGACTACAAGCTCATGATATTTTGATTTCTCGTACAAAAGCTCGTTTATGGCATCCTGCTTCATGACATGCTTGTGATTTTCCTTGCCCACATAAATAAGCTCACAGCCTGCCTTTGCCATTGAAAGAAACTCTGGTGATGATAGCCTGTCATACACCAGACAATCCGCCTGTTTTATATATTTTTCTCCTTTTAAAGTAAGCAGGCCCGTATCTCCCGGTCCTGCTCCAACTAATACTACTTTTCCTGTGTTTTCTCTCATGATTTTCCTAATTATTTTCCAATTTATACCGAATATCGTGCACCGCACGCTCCACAATATTGTTTCTGTCTGATGTCATATCCCATACCTGCTCTGTCCTTGCAAGCTGTTTTCCATCCTCTGAGCCAAACATCGCAAGAAGCTTTAGCCTGTTATTTTTGTTGCTGTCATTACCGCGGTCTTTTTCACTTACAATATCACAGTATGCAGCCACAGGCAGATGACAGTTTCCACCGATTTGCTTTAAAAATTCTCTCTCAATGCCTGCGCACAGATTGGTTTTCTCATCTGACAAAGCATCAAGCTTTGCCATCAGCTTAGCATTGTCAGCACGTAGCTCAATCGCCAGTGTGCCCTGTGCCGGAGCCGGAATCATATCATCCTCCGAAAAGTACTGTGTGATCTCAGAATCTCTTCCGATACGCTTTATTCCCGCCGCTGCAAGTACGATTCCATCCAGCCTGTATTCGTTATACTTATTCTGTTTTTCGTTAGCTATCTCATTGTTATTTACAGTATTATCGGCAACCTCTTCATATATAATTTCACCATCATATAGCTTACGAAGCCTCGTATCGATATTTCCGCGTATGCCAACCACCTTAAGGTCAGGACGCAGCTTTAAAAGCTGATACTTTCTGCGCTTGCTTCCGGTTCCTATCACGGCACCATGAGGAAGCTCATCCAGTGAAGCGGCATTTTTCAGCACCAAAACATCCCTTGGATCTTCACGCTTCCATGCCTTTGCAAATGTAAGCCCTGCTGCCGGTTCATCAGGCATATCCTTCATAGAATGAACTGCCATATGAATCTTTCCCGATAAAAGCTCGTCCTCTATCTCCTTTACAAAGATACCCTTTGAGCCAATCTTATCGAGTGCCTTTTTCTGCTCTAAATCGCCTGTTGTCTTTATGATAACAGCCTCGAAATCATCATCCGGATATGCTCTTTTTAACTTATCTATCACGTAATCAGTCTGAATAAGAGCAAGTTTTGAGCCTCTCGTTCCTATTAAATACCTCATTTTACTCTCCTACGGATCATGCCATTTGCCATTTATAATTTATAAATGAACAACAACTTAAAATCTGTAATACCTTACTTTAAACTATATTTCCGGAATCCTTCCATTATCAATAGCTGCACACAATATTTCTTTAAATACACGCTTTCTCTCGGCTTGAGTGTCATATTGCGCTATTACTTTTTCGCGGATTTGTCCCATGTATTCGTTCAGCTCACCAAGAAACGGAGTAAGAATCTCCTTCTCTTTGCCTTTCAGATACTGGGTCAGCACAGGGCTGTTTCCTCCGCTCGAAAATGCAGCAACAAGATTCTTTTCCTTTATGTATGACGGAAAAATAAAGCTGCAATCAGCCTTCTGATCGACCGCATTTACCATGATGCCATTAGCTTTGCAATACTCTGCAATCTCATGATTTAAAGCATTATCATCAGTGGCAACGATAACCATTTCCATGCCGTTACAGTCTTTTCGGTCAAACCTTCTTTTTATAATCGTAATTCTATCGGCTGCATCCGAGTCCGGCTTATTGTTTTCTTTGTTTGCTGCATCTGAGTCCGTCTGATTGTTTTCTTTATTTGCCGTATATGAGCCCGTTTTATCCTCGCTTGCTATATCATCAATTGTAAGCTTTCTCAGCTCATCACATATATTCTCTGCCACAACCGTGACCTTCGCGCCAAAATCCAGCATTACGATCACCTTGCGGTATGCCACATTTCCACCGCCGACGATCAGACACTCTCTTTCCGTCATATCCACAAACATCGGAAAATACGCCATTTTTATCTCCCTGTAATACCATATCCATACTTTATTTCATACGTTATTTCATGCCTTATTTTATACTTTATTATACTCTTTATGCTTTATTTTCCACCTTATTCTTCACACTGTAACCGTTTAATATTCCTGCAAAAACAGGATGAAGCTTGGCAGAAAACACTGCTGCCGATACGCATAATATAAAGTCCGGTGCAACAGTTATCAGACAGTAATCTACTATTACTATGCCCCAGCTGACAGGTGTTGCCGCATAGAAATTCTTCATGCAGTAAAAGTATATTGCTCCAACTGTATAATATGCCACCAGTCCGACCGTTGCCGGAAGAATGAGTGTAAACGCATTGGTCTTTTTAAGCTTTTCTGTGATAGCTCCGATTAAAAATGCGGCAAGCACAAAGCCTAAGAGGAACCCAAAGCCCGGTCTTAAAATGTATGTAGGACCACCGCCTGCCGCAAATACAGGCACTCCCACCAGTCCGATGCACAAATATACTATCACGCTAAGCGATGCCAGCTTTGCCCCCAGCAGAAATCCCGCCATCAGCACAAAGAACCACTGTAATGTAAAATG
>OIWT01004228.1_pt1 | contig 11894 bp, 8 predicted proteins | sample 1587701 | NCBI WGS metagenome assembly OIWT01 (sample SAMEA3888904, study PRJEB22519) | human gut metagenome | biome: human gut; feature: human-associated habitat; material: faeces | place: Denmark | collected 2009 | reverse complement strand
CGAATCCAGACAGGAATTATCTAGCCGGTTCCAAATGAGATATCGGTTAAAGTATTTTTCGCCCTTCAGTGGGATAAACCGCACCGCGTCGGTGGCGGAAATGGGCTGGTGCTCCTTGTACAGCACGGTGATGCCTACACCGCAGGCCACCATCATCAGCAGGGAGGAAACCGTCTCCGCTTCTCCGACGATATTGGGAGAAAACCCGCCGGCTGAGGCGTGGTCAATAATGGACTGATACCCGGCAATGGAGGAAGAACGGGAGATAGCGATAAAGTTTTCATACCGCAGCTCGCTAAAGGAGACTTCCTCCCGGTCCGCCAGAGGATGGACGGAGGATATCACTACATAGTCCATCCGGCGGTCTACCAGCAGGTACTTGCTTTCGGCGCTTCTGGGGCGGCCGCTGGCGATGATCACATCCACCAGGTCGTCATCCAGCGCCCGCAGCAGCCGGGTCGGGGTATTAAATTTCAGCTCAATATGAATACCGGAGTGCTTTTCAGTGATGGCACGCACCAGCTTTACCGCCAATGGCTCAAAGGAATCGATAGGGACTCCCAGCCGTACCCGTCCTACAATGCTTTGGGAGGCGGTCAAGGCATTCTGTACGCCATCCTGGTAGGTGCTTATGATTTTGCGGCACTCTTCGGCAAATACCCGCCCCGCCGGGGTCAGAGAAACGGTGTGGGTGGTGCGGTTCACCAGCTTAATCCCCAGCTCCTTTTCCAGCGAGGAGATGCTTCGGCTTAGGGCTGGCTGGGTGATATACTGCTGGCTGGCCGTTTGGGTAAAGTTAAGCGACTGAGCTAACGCGTAGTAACATTCCAATTGAAAGATCGTCATGGTTTTGCGTGTCCTCCATTCGTTTTGGCCACAGTATTCTCTTTGTTTTCCCTAATATTCTACCATGCGAGAAAGAGGAAAGCAACCAAATACAATATACAAAAATCCGTCAAATCGCTGGAATCATGTGCTTTTTGCACAAATATAACGAACAATATCACAGCACTTTGACTGTTATGCAAAAACAGCATCAATCAAGGTCGTTTCTTGGCATTTCACAATTTCGTCATACTTGGTTATCATGGAAGCGTAGATTAAGCTTCCGGAAGCGAATCTTGTGTGTTTTTGGGGGTCGGCCGCCCCCGGAGCGCGAAAAATGATTCTGGCGCGAAAGTATCGCGCCGCAGGAGGATTTATCATGACTAGACAGCTTCTCAAGGGCATCCGTGTGCTTGATTTCACCGACTTCCTGGCAGGTCCCTACTGTGGTATGTATCTGGCCGATATGGGCGCCGATGTTATCAAGGTGGAAAACCTGACCACCGGCGGCAACTTCGTCCGCAACGCGCGCCCTTTGGAAAAAAATAGTGGACTGAGCATGTATTTCCAAAATCTGAACCGCAATAAGCGCGGTGTTGCCATCAACCTCAAAACAGAGGACGGAAAAAAACTGTTCAGCGAATTGGTAAAGAGCGCTGATGTACTGCTGGAAAACAACCGTCCCGGTGTTATGGGCCGTTTGGGCTTCAGCTATGAAGAGTGCAAAAAGCTGAATCCGCGCCTGGTTTATGCTTCTATCTCCGGCTTTGGCCAGTATGGCCCCAATGCCAATCGTCCCGGCTACGATCTCATCGGCCAGGCTATGGGCGGCAGCATGAGCATCACCGGCTGGCCGGGCAGCGAGCCCACCCGTGCCGGTATGGCCATCGGTGATCTGTTCGGCGGTCTGAACGCTGGCTTCGCCATCTGCGCATCTCTGTATAACCGTGAAAAAACCGGCGTAGGCAACCACATCGATGTCGCCCTCGTCGATTCCATCTTCTCCGGCATGGAAGCCAAGATGATGCAGTATGTTTACACCGGTGTCAGCCCTGTCAAGACCGGCAATAAGTACATCACCTCTGCACCCTATGATTCCTTCAAGGCCAAGGACGATTATTTCGTCATCGCCTCCGGCACAGATAAGCACTTTGAAAAGCTTTCCGCTGCCATGGGTATGCCGGAACTGGCTCAGGATCCCCTGTACTGCGATACCGAGTCCCGCAAGAAGAACGCGGATTCCCTCAAGGAGATCATCGAAAAGTGGACTGCCGATAAAACCGTTTCCGAGGTCTGCAAGATCATCGATGAGGCAGGTATCCCTGTAGCGCCCATTTATAACTGCGAGCAGGCTGCCAACGATAAGAACATCGTGGAAGTGCGTGAGATGCTCGTCAAGGTTCCCGCGCCTGTTAAGCACCCCGATGCTCCCAAGGAGCTGACCGTCATTGGTAACCCCCTCAAGATGGAGGAAGCCCCCTGTGTTTATTACAAGGCCGCTCCGGATCTGGGCGAAAACAACGAAGAGATCTTTGAGTCCCTCGGCTTCACCAAGGAACAGCTCGAAGCGTTCCGTGCCGAAGGCGTCATCAACTGATAACTGACAAGGAGGGTACAAGTTTATGTCACTTCCTAAAGAGGCCTATATCCAGGAATGCTGCCCCCGTGATGGTTGGCAGAACCACGCGGAGTTCATTCCCACCGAAGTTAAAATCAAGTACATCCGCCGTATGATCGATTGCGGCGCCAAGGAGCTGGAAGTTACCAGCTTCGTCAATCCCAAGGTCATGCCCCAGATGGCCGATGCGGCCGCCGTGTTCGAGGCGATCAAGCCCTACGCCGCCGAAAAAGGCTGCACACTCAGCACCCTGGCCCTTAATAAGCGCGGCGCCGATGACGCCGTCGCGGCCGGCTCCCACATGCTGTCCTTCGTGGTCAGCGCCAGCGAGGAGCACAACCTCCGCAATTCCCGCCGTACCATTCAGGAGAGCATGGCTCAGTTCAAGGAGCTGGCTTCCCAGCAGACCGGCGATGTTCGCATCCAGTTGGCTCTGCCCTGCGTGTTCGGTTCTCCCTTTGGCGATGAGATCCCGCTGGAGCGTCTGGATTGGATCGTAGAAGAGGCCCACAGCGTCGGTGTGGAGTACTTTGGCCTGGCCGATACCTCCGGTATCTCCACCCCCACCCACACCCGGGAAGTCCTCCGCCACATGATCGGCCTGGTCGGCGCAGATCACATCTGTGCGCACCTGCACGATACTCACGGCATGGGCATTGCCAATGCCTTTGTAGCCCTGGAAGAAGGCGTCACCCACTTTGATGCCTCCCTGGCGGCCATGGGTGGCTGCCCCTTCGCCCCCGGCGCCAAGGGCAATATCGCCACCGAAGACCTCGTAAATATGTGCGAGAAGATGGGCATTCACACCGGTTATAATCTGGAAATGCTCACCCAGACCGCCCGCGATATGTGCGAGGAGATCCACGCCCATCTGGGCGGCAGTATGGCGCTGGCCTGCCACGGCTAAGATGCCGTTAATTCCCGGCTTTCCTTCCCGCACGGTTGCGGTACAATTAGGTCATATGTGAGAGATCACATGAGATAAAAATTCGGACAAAAGAAAGGAAGAAAATCATGAAAAGAAGTATCATCGCACTGATTATGGCACTGGCTATGATCCTGACCCTGGTTGCCTGCGGCAATAACAACGGCGACAACAACAATGGTGGCAACGATGTTAAGGCCATTCAGCTGAGCCTGGGCCACACCAACAACACCGATCACCATTATCAGGTCCTCGCTGAATCCTTTAAGAAGATCGTTGAAGAGAAGTCCAATGGACAGCTCATCATCAATATCTTCCCCGCCGAGCAGCTCGGTTCCGGCTCCGAGATGCTGGAGTCCGTTAAGTCCGGTACCCAGGATATGGTTCTGGATCCCGATGCTTACCTCGCCAACTATGATCCGCTGTTCAATGTTATCGCTATGCCCTATGTGTTCACTTCCTGGGATCATGTTCTCACCTTCGCTGATAGCGATGTAGCTGCTACCCTCAATACCGCTATCGAAAAGCAGGGCATGACCATCCTGGGCTGGGCTGCCAATGGCTTCCGTGTTGTTACCTCCAATAACGAGATCAACAGCCCCGCCGATTTCTCCGGCCTGAAGGTTCGCGTCGGCTCCGCTAAGCTCATCGCTGATATGCTGACCGCCCTGAACGCCAACCCCACCACCCTTTCCATGAGTGATACTTACAGCGGTCTGCAGACTGGCATCGTTTCCGCTCAGGAAAACCCCACCTCCAATATCATCGGCAGTAAGTTCTATGAGGTTCAGAAGTATCTAGCTGTTACCCATCATCAGTATGTTTCCGAGCCCCTCATCATGAACAAGGCCAAGTTCGATAGCCTGTCTCCCGAGCTGCAGCAGATCCTGCTGGATGCTGCCAAGGAAGTTTGCGCTGCTGATGTTAAGACCGTTTCCGAGTCCGAAGCTTCCGACCTCAAGTTCATCGAGGAACAGGGCGTTACCATCACCTATCCCGATCTGACCGCTTTCGAAGAGGCTCTGGCTCCTGTAACCGAGTCCTACTGCAAGCAGTACGGTGATGAGTTCACCGCCCTGTACAACCAGCTGAAAGGCTAACTGATTGAGTCATCTCCACGGCAGAGCCGGGCACACCCGCCCGACTCTGCCCCTCCTCAAGTTCTCTTATCAGTAAAGGAGTAATTCTATGTTCCGCAAAACGCTGAAAACTGCGGTCGGAGCCTTCAACAAGGTCTGCAATCTCCTTTTGGGCATTGTCATGGTCGCCATGTTCCTGGTTCTGCTGCTGCAGATCATTTCCCGCTTTATCGCGTTCATTCCACTGCCTTGGTCGCAGGATCTCATTGTATTCCTGCTAATCTGCAGTGTATTCCTGGGGGCCTGCACTGCTACGGCCAATAATAAACAGATCCGCTTGGAATTCTTCGTGGATCTGTTGCCCAAAAAGCTCACCGAAGTCATCCTCATCATTGCTGATCTCATCAGCATTGCGTTCCTGGTGGTCGTTACCTCCCAGGCCTTCCAGTTGACAGGCGAGAATATGCATGTTATTGTTGGCTCTTCTCCCATCACTTATGGCTGGTACTACTTTGTGGTAGGCGTTGGTGCCGTTGGCATGATCCTTAACTTCATCCTCCTCATTGTAGACCGCTTCGCTGATCTCTTTGCCAAAAAAGGAAAGGAGGAAGTCACCGCATGACTGCATTCCTGTTGATTTCCACCGGCATTCTGCTCCTTATCGCTGTTCCTATCGGCATGGCGATGGGCACCGCCTCTCTGCTCACCATTCTGCAGGGCGGCACTCTCAATGCGCTTATCATCACCCAGAAGCTCCTCAGCGGCGTCAGCAAGTTCTCTCTGCTGGCTATTCCCATGTTCACCCTGGCCGGTGAAGTCATGACCCTGGGCGGTGTTTCCGATAAGCTCATCTACCTGGCCAACCGTGTGGTAGGCCGGTTCAAAGGCGGCCTTTCCATGGTCACCACTTTGGCTTGCATGTTCTTCGGCGCTATCTCCGGTTCCGCTACCGCTACGGCCGCTGCCATCGGCGGCATCATGGTAGAGCCCATGGAAAAAGCCGGTTATAAGAAAGAATATACCGCAGCTGTTATCGCTTCCTCCGGTCTGCTGGGCCTCATTATTCCTCCCAGCGGCACCATGCTCATGTATGCCATCGTCGCCGATGTCTCCGTCCTGGAGATGTTCACCGGCGGTATCATCCCCGGCATCATCATGGGCCTCAGCCTTATGGTCGTCGAGTACTTCCGCGCCAAGAAAAACGGCTACGGCACCTCCGAGCTGGATATCGCTGAGTTCCATACCCAGAGCAAGGCCAAGATCGTTATTCAGAGCTTCCTGGCGCTGCTGTCCCCGGTCATCATCCTGGGCGGTATTTACAGCGGCAAGTTCACCGCTACCGAAGCCGCCGGCGTATCCGTTCTGTACGGTTTCATCATTGGCTACTTTGTGTTTAAGCAGCTCAATATCAAGAAAGCCTATGAGGCCTGCGTCAAGACCGGCGTCAGCACCTCTATGATCCTGTTCCTCATCGGTGCGGCTGCCGTATTCGGCTGGATGCTCACCATGCAGCAGATCCCCAATCAGATCGTTGCTGCCATCAGCGGCATTACCAGTAGCCCCGCTGTCGTTCTGCTGCTCGTTAACCTGGCGCTGTTTGTGGCCGGCGCCCTCTTGGATAATGTCGCCGCCATCACCCTGCTCACCCCCGTTTTGGTCCCGCTGATCAGCGCCTATGGCATCGATAAGACCTTCTTCGGTATTATCATGATCATCAACCTCTCCATCGGCCAGATCACCCCGCCCATCGGCATGAACCTCTTCGTCTCCTCCAGCATCTGCGAAGTTCGCCTGGAGAAGGTCATCCGGCAGGTACTGCCCTTCCTGGCGGTTCTCATCGTCGATCTGTTCCTCTTCACCTACATCCCCGGCATCGTCACCGTGCTGCCCAACGCACTGCTGCACTGATTCCGGAATTTAGCACGGGCCATACTCCGGTCGGTTTTCCGGCCGGAGCTTCCCTGCATCTTATCCCAATAGAACGGAGGCACCAGCCATGCTGTTTTTCCTGCTTTTCATCGTGCTTATGCCCGCCCTTACCTATGCGGATTACCGCCTGTACGGCAAAAAGATGGAAGAGACCCTGGCCGCCCAGCCGGATTACGACCAAAACCGCGAAAACTACGATGCCCTGCTGGCCAAGCTGATGGCCCGCCAAAAGAAAACCGATACCCTCGTCTGCGCCGTGCTGTGCATTGTGGCCTTCATCTTGGGCGTCTATACCTCCACCGCCGGCGGCATTATGTAACGGTTAATAATATTTGGGAATGCCATATATTCCCATTCTTAGCAAAAAGCCTTCCATCGCGGGGGCTTTTTGTGCACTTTTTAGGGCTTTTCTGCATTTCACACCGCTTTGCCCGCATTTCGCCCCCTGGGCGAAAAATACCCCCTTTTAGGGGGTATTATGGGGGTTGAAAGTAGGGCCTCTGCGCCCAGTAAAACCACAATTTTAAGAAAAATGAGAAGGAGGCCCACCCCCATGAAAAAACGCCTGCTCAGCGCCCTGCTCGCGCTGGCTTTAGTCTTTGTCCTGCTTCCTACCACCGCCCTGGCGGAGGTGACAACAGAGAATGACTATGATATCTCCATTAACGGAAAAGGCTGGAAGTTTGAGAGGGACAACACTTCTGGTGCTTATATTCCTGCTTACTACTATCATACCAATGAATTTAGTGCTGATGAAAACTACAGAAAACTTTATACCAACGACAATCTAATGCTAACCAAAGAGGGTAATACCGTTACCATTACGATTCGTCGTGGAACATCCCATGATCATGGGAATTATAGTCCTATAACATTTACTCTCAAGAAAGAATCCACCAAAAAAAACGATGTACCCTGCATCGAGATGGGCAATGACAATAACCTTGTAATTACAGGTAAGGGCACCCTTAATATTACTCGCAATGAAAGTAAAAGCTATGGGGCCGCACTGTATTCAAATGTGGGCGATATTACAATCAATGGCGGAATTACCGTAAATGTTAGTTTCCTCAACGGAAAAGATTATTACAATAAAAATGCTTCCAGCAACGCCATTTATGTAGGTGACAATCATAACCTCACCGTTTCAGGAAGTGGAACGAATGTAACCGCAACAAATCAGGGCTTTGATTCATCCCCCGCGACAGTTTGCGTGGAAGGTGGTACTATTACCGTTTCCGGCGGTGCATCCCTTAGCGCAACTAATACATACGCTGACAATTTCTCTGGTTCTAGCGTTACACAGCACTTCAAAAGTTATGCCATTTCGGGTACAGAATCTAAGCCTTGTACTCTAATTGTTGCAGATGAAAAATCTAGTGTTACTGCATGGGCATATGATGAAAAATATGGCAAGCCTTTTGGCTTTGTAACTTATAATATCACCGGTGCCACAGTTAAGGCCGGTAGCGACGCTTACTATGCTACCGAAACTACCATCGATAAGATCGATGGCAACGAATATGTAAAAATCTCCGTCCCCGCCCTCACCAAAACCTCCGATGTCCTCATCGCTGGCAAAGACGCCGTTGTCGGTCGTCAGTGGACCAATATCCCAGCAGCTACTGGCACTGGCTCTTACTACTACAATGCAGCTAAAAAAGAGCTCACCCTCAAGGATGTCAACATCACTCACAGTGACGGCGCTATTGTCCAGTTTATGGCTGGAGCCCCTTACATCATCAAGTTGGAAGGCACCAACAGCATAAAGGATGTTAGTAGCTTTATTCGTGTTCCTGAAGATGCTTATGAAAGCCTTGATGGCATTAGTGTTACCATTTCCGGCTCCGGCAGCCTGGAGGTTACTGCTAGAGGTAATGCCATTACCATGCTAAAGGGTGACCTTGTTTTCAACAACACTGGTGCCATTACCTTGGAAACAAATACCCTCAAGGGGAAAGCTATCAATGTAAGCGGCAACATCTCCATTGGCGATGATTTCAATAAGAACTTGAGGATTACAGCCGATAATGGGGATATGACTTTTGATCCCACAAACCAGTACACTGATTACAATGACCTCAAAAATTATAAGTCCATCACCATCGCTTCCAAGCCTTCAGAAACTTATTACAATAACAAAGCCATGAAGTATGGCGAAACTAGGCCTGCAGGCAGCGGCACCATCTCCTGCGATGAGAATGGTGTAATCACCCTTAGCGGCGCTACCGCAGGCACCCTCGAATTCAGATCCTCCGCCGACAGCACCCTGGTCCTCGAGGGCACCAACACCCTTTCCTCCATCGTAACCACGCAAAAGGGCCTCACCATCTCCGGCTCCGGCTCCGGCTCCCTTACCGTCGGTTCCATCCGGGTAACTAATAACGATAATATATCCGCAGACCTCACCATCACCGGCGGCGCTCATGTTACCGTCAATAGACCCAGCGAGGATAAACCCGCTGTTGAGGTCAGTGGTAACCTCACTGTGACTGGTGACGGAACGCAGCTTAGTGCGGAATGCACCGCTGCTACCAATCCTGCCATCGAGGTCGGCGGCGATGTCACCATTTCCGGTGACCCCGGTACCAATGCGTACACCGTAAAGGCTTATAATAAATATGCCACCCCAAGAGATAGAGATGACAACCTTCGCCCCAGTCAAATGCCGTCGGCCATAGAAATAAGTGGGGATAGCCTCAGCATTAGTAACAGCGCACAAGTCATGGCAAAGACCAAAAGTGATGGCGCTGCGGTTTGGATGCCTGCGCTGAAGGTTATCAGCGTTGTAGATGCGTCCCTTATTGCTCAAAATAGTTCTCACAATTTCTCTACCATTTCTTTCGGTGATGGAAGTGATATGGGTAATATTTACGCCAAGGGACAGGTTAATATAGTCGCCGAGAATATGCTGGGTAGCAACAGTAGATTAGCACATAGAGCAATCAAGGCATTCATTTATAATCACTATAACACTGGAGGTAGTAACCCCTACTACATTAAGGTGGTAAGCGAAGGGGTACAATCGGGTGGAAATGTAAATGTTATCCCGGGTGACTGCACCAGCACCGGCGGCTATAAGGTCACCATCACCCGCGGCGATGCGTACACCACCCCCCAGGTCGCTGCCAATTACACCATCGCAGGCCAGACCATGTATGTAGGCAAGTACTACAAGACCGATGCGAGCGGCAATATTACCGACGGCACTGCACAGGATTATAACATCTTCTGTGATAGCGCAAACGACTTCACCCTCAATAATGCCACCATTAGCAGTACCGGTAAGGGTGGCAGCACGGGCGTGATCATGACTGATCCAAATGCTTCCAGTAACGAGATCCATATCAAGCTGATTGGGAAAAACAGCATTAACAATGCTGGCCATCATGCCATCTTGGGCAAAAGCTCAGATTCGACAATTATCATTGAAAATGCTGAAAATGCATCCAATGCCAGCCTGACTATCAGCGGCAATTTCCTGCCGGTTTATTCCTTTGGCAATGTTACCATCAATGCCGAAGTAGTAATTATAAATACCAATGGCAATCTTATTTCCACCAATAAAGATGGCCACGCCAACGGTGCATTTGACTTAGGCTCCGGCTATAAGTGCTACGCCAGCGCCAGCACTACCGGTAACCCGCTGGAGGAATTCAATCCCGCAAACTACAGCACCTATAAGTACCTCCGCGTTACCACACTGACCCTCGAAACCGGCGGCGGCTCTACCCACCAGCACACCAGTGAAACTGGGTGGGAAACTGATGGCACTAACCATTGGAAAACATGTTCGACCTGTTCGCAGAAATACAATGAAGGGGCTTGCACCATTAGTGGCTACAATAACGACAATGGAGCCAGTGGCTATCATAAAGTGCTTTGTAGTGTGGGTCATGTTATGAAAACTGAATCGCATGACTACGAATATAAGATTACCCAAGACGGAACTATGCACTATAAGGAATGTAAAACTTGTCACTATACAACACATCCTGTTTCGCATAATTTCGGCAGTTCTGGTACCGAAAGTTGCGAATGTGGTGCTATTCCTAGTCATACTCACAACCTTAGTGGTCAAAAAGGGAACGACGAAACAAATCATTGGGATATTTGCTCTGAGTGTAGTCAGCATGTAAATGAAGCACCCCACACCTACGGCGCCTGGATCACCGATACCCCTGCAACCGATACCACAGATGGTTCCAAGCATAGAACATGTTCTGTTTGCCAGTATCAGGAGAACGCAACCATCCCCAAGACCGGTACCGGCGAGATCGTCCCTCCCACCCCCGATAACCCCGGCACCATCGTCATCATCCGCCCCGCCGAAGAGGAGAAACCGGCCCAGCAGCCCAATCCCTCCACCGGCGCCAATGACCTGGTCGGCCTGGCCGTCGCCGCTGCCGTCGCCGCAGCCCTCGGCTCCGCCGCCCTCCTGCGCAAGCATGATTAATTGCCCCACCAAAAAGCTCCCCTCCCGGGGAGCTTTTCTCTTGACAAATCCCCGCCCAGGGTGTATAACATTCCCATAGTAAATCTACCGCTTTAGTCTATTTCATGTTAGGAGGCATTCCTATGGCAAATATCTACACTTCCGCCGCCCAGCTCATCGGCCACACCCCCCTGCTGGAGCTCACCCATCTTGAAAAAAAGTATGACCTCAAGGCCCGCCTTTTGGCCAAGCTGGAATACTTCAATCCCGCCGGTTCCGTCAAGGACCGCGTTGCCCTCGCCATGATAGAGGATGCCGAGCAGAAGGGCCTCCTTACCCCCCAGTCCGTCCTCATCGAGCCCACCTCAGGCAATACCGGCATCGGCCTGGCCTCGGTGGCCGCCGCCCGGGGCTATCGTATCATCATTGTCATGCCGGATAGCATGAGCGTGGAGCGCCGCCAGCTTATGAAAGCCTATGGCGCGGAGCTGGTCCTCACCCCCGGCGCCCAGGGCATGAAAGGCGCCATCGCCAAAGCGGATGAACTCGCGCGCGAGATTCCCCACAGCTTTATCCCCGGCCAGTTTGTCAATCAGGCCAACCCCCAGGCCCACTACGCCACCACCGCCCCGGAGATCTGGCAGGATACCGATGGGCAGGTGGATGCCTTTGTGGCAGGGGTCGGCACCGGCGGTACCATCACCGGTGTGGGCCGCTACCTCCGGGAGAAAAATCCTGCCGTCCGCATCGTCGCCGTCGAGCCTAAGACCTCCGCTGTCCTTTCCACCGGCGTCCCCGGTAAGCATGGCATCCAAGGCATCGGCGCAGGGTTTGTCCCCGCCGTCCTGGATACCAAGATCTATGACGAGGTTATCCCTGTCGCCGATGAGGATGCCTTTGCCACTGGCCGGGAGATCGGCCAAAGCGAGGGCGTGCTGGTGGGTATCTCCTCCGGCGCTGCCGTATGGGCCGCTATCCAGCTGGCCCAGCGCCCGGAATACGCGGGGAAGACCATTGTTATCCTTCTCCCGGATACCGGTGACCGCTACCTTTCCAGCCCCATGTTCGCCGAGTAATATTCGC
>OIWT01004225.1_pt1 | contig 11901 bp, 8 predicted proteins | sample 1587701 | NCBI WGS metagenome assembly OIWT01 (sample SAMEA3888904, study PRJEB22519) | human gut metagenome | biome: human gut; feature: human-associated habitat; material: faeces | place: Denmark | collected 2009 | reverse complement strand
AACCAGTGACACGAGGATTTTCAGTCCTCTGCTCTACCAACTGAGCTATCTGGGCCCGCAACTTAATCCTACTTGCAATCTCGTTTCATGACTGCTCTGCGTCACAACAATCGTAGTCTACACAAATTTCGTCCAAATGTCAAGTACCTTATCAAAAAAATTTTAAATTTTTGCAATTATTCCTCTATCTCCTACAAATGATACGGTTAAAACTCCTCTTTTTCCCCGTACCATTGCAGTAAAAGCTCCACCACCCGGTTGTAGCTGATCATGCCATCCGAAACACCATTCAATTTCAGTGAAGCATTGGTCAGGGTATCTGAAACACTGTCCACCGTCTCCGTATTCACCACAGCTTTTCCGTTGATTCTCTCCCATTGCTCTTCTGTGACAAAGATATTGTCCTCCTGCACCTGCTGTAATACCTGTAACGGATGTACCGCCTCTCTGGCCGCCGCATAGCTGTCCGGATCCGCCAGTCTAGTCTTATACAGATCGTTTGCCACATAATTCAGCACACTTAAGTAACCCGCATATTGAAAAGTACTGTCATCCGACTCTACGCAGGCCAGAAATGCAATAAAATTCGCCTCATCCTCATAGATATACCCCCGGATGTGAGCCAGCTCATGACACATGGTTGCCGGTTTTTCCATGATGTACATGACATCATTGTAATTTGCCTCCATGGAAAACGGGAAATAATAGCCACACATATACATCTGACACATGAAATCCGAGAAAAACATAGCCTTCGGCCGGGGATAATAACCATCCAGCTGGTCATACCTTTTCCCCAGGATCTGCATCACATCGATGGCTTTATCCTCCATATCCACCGCATTCCCCCGGCTGTCCACACCACCCGAGTACACCACGGCACCACTGTCATCCCGTTCCATGACCTCACTGAGCTCATTACAGTGCCGGACGATATCATTGTAGATCCGAAGCAGTTCCTCCGTTCGTTCCTGTGTTGTCTGCTCCTGCGCTTCCTCTTCACCGAAATATTTCTCCGAAAATGTAGACCCATGATAGATCATGGTACAATTCAGCGTCATAATGGCAAATACGGCAAGCAACGTCCATGCAAAAAAACCAAAATATCCCTTCACTCCCCGGCAGTACTTTTCCGAATGTCTGCACGCCGAAATCAGCAAACTGCATCCCAGCACAACCGCAGCAAGCACCACCAGAATCCCTGCCACAATCATCCATTCGCCCACGGAAAAGGGAAACAACCCTGTAATCCTTCCGTAGGTATTGACCCAGATTGGGAAAATATAATCAATATAAGCATCGCTGAGGCTTCTGCTGCTCCAGGCAACGACCTGAAGCAGTAAAAGAACTGCAACGATGCTTAAATAAATTCGAAAACTTTTCTTATGGGATTTCTTATTCTCCATAGTACTCCTTAAGTGGCTTCCTCTTTTCCCACCTTGATCCTGGTCTTCTTCCAGATGCCACCGCGGTACAAAACATACAGGATCAACGCAGAAATGCCATTACTGATCACCACGGAATACCAGACACTGCGCACGCCCATATGCAGGACGCTCTCGCAGAACCACAGTGTCAGGAAACGGAATACCCACAATCTGGTCACATCGATGGCCATGGTCACCTCCGTATGGCCGGTTCCCTGGAACAAACCGGAGGTCGTATTGTATATGCCATTGGTAAAGCACCAGAATGCCATAACACTTAAAAAGTCCGCTGCCATGCCCACGACTTCCGCATCCTTAGAGAAGATCCTGACAATAGCCGTGGAGATCATATCTCTTGATAAAATCATACCACCTATGAACAAAAATACAACCGATATCCACATGGAAAAACGATACCCCTTCTCTGCACGGTCCGACTGCTTTGCTCCCATGTTCTGCCCCACGATGGTGGCCGTTGCCGAGCCGATGGCATTGGAGGGCAGCGTGATCAGTCCATTCACTTTGTTGCCGATGCCATAAGCCGCCATGGCTTCCGTCCCGTAGACAAACACGTTTTTACTCATCAGCAGAAATCCCAGCTGCATGGTACTTCCGCCGATAGCGGTAGGCAGACCGATCTTAAGGATCATTCCCAGTTTTTCCTTTTGTAAACGCATGTATTTCCGGTTCAGGCAGATATCATTTTCCTGTCTGCACAGAAGTCCAAAAGCCACTATGGCCGGAATCGCTTTTGCCAACAATGTTGCCAGTGCCGCTCCTGCAGTCCCCAGATTCAGAATGATCATGAAAAACGGATCCAGGAACAGATTCAGCGTGATGCCACCCAGATTCAGAAACATAGGGCGTACCGTATCTCCCTGTGCCTGATGTACTGCGGAAAAAATGTTGACCATATATAAGAATGGCATATCCCAGATGACTACACGCAGGTAGACTCTTGCATAATACGCAGTTCCTCCGTCTGCTCCCAGCCAGTTCACAATCGCCGGTGTCCCCAGAAAACAGAGCGTAGCACAGACCACCGCAAATCCCATGGCACAGGCGAAAATCTGGTTTGCCATGGATCTGGCATCCTCTTTTTCCCCAGCGCCGATATACTGCGCAATGAGGACTGCACCGGCCACAGTGATGCCGCTGCCGAAATTCGTAATAATATTCTGCATCGGTGTCACAAGATTGATCGCCGCCAGTTGCTCCGTGCCGATCTTCCCCAGCCAATAAGTATCCGTCAGGTTATACATTGTCTGCAAAAAGCTGTTGATCACTACGGGAATTGCCAGAGACAGGATCGCTCTGATCAGATTTCCGTGCAATATCAGATCCGGATTATATTTTTTAGCCGTTTTCATCGCCATCACTCCTAAGTTGTTCTTATCTATGTCTTTCCAAATCTAAGTCGTATTATACGTCAATTTTTCAGTGGTTTCCACGGAGATTTTAGGGTTATATGTATTAAAACACTTTTTTATTATCTTTTTTATTTACATCATGGAAAGGCGCATCGCCAGACGGCAATGCAGATTCTTGTGCAGGCACAAATCAGTACTTGGCTCATCGTATACGCAAAAAATCCCTCCCACGGCATCTGCCTGCGGAAGGGATCTTATTCTTAATTCTGCGGTCAGGATCAGACTTATTTGATTACAAGGCTGCTCCAACCATCGCTGGGGATCAGAGAGATATAGGTCTTACCGGTATTGATCTGGATCTCCTCACCGGTCTTCGCATCATAGTAATGTGTGATAGCATTCTCGGAAGACTTGGTCCAGGTAACTTCGATAGCCTTACCCTGAGTAATGTAGTAACCGGAGCGTCCGGAGTCGATGGCATTGTAGATCAGGTAGCCTTCACCCAGTTCTGCAAAAGTGGTATCCTGCAGAATAACGTTCTCGAAAGTGAGCTGTGCATTGCTGTCAGCATCCTTGTGTGCAGAACCATACTCATAGTAATCATAGGTTCCGGTCTCTTCGTTGTACTTCAGAGTAGAACCGTTGTGCTTGAAAGGAAGCGCAATGGTAGTAGCGCTGATAGCATCACTTCTATCATCAAAGGTAACTTCTCCGTCTGCAAATTTGAAGTGAGGTCCCTGATAGTAATCATTGTAAGTAGTGGTATACTTGGAATTTGCAAAACGCTGCTTCAGACCGTCATAGGTCTTGCCCTTCTGGCTGTTGGTATAGGTATCATAAGTAATATACTCGGTAAACTCAGTTGCCTTACCATTGTTGAAACGGGCGAAACCACCACTGAAGTTAGCGGAATAATCTTTTGCTACCCAGTCATTGATGAAGTAAGGGCCACCATCATGGCAGAGAACTGCGTTCCACTCAGCTGCCAGCATGAAGTTGGTAGGACGTGCACTACGAATACTACCCAGCTGCTCGATCTTCTCCCAGTCCTTTACGACTACCATGAAACGTGTAATTCTGTCGTTCAGAGTACTGTTCATGATCTCATATACAACATCTGCATCTGCGGTGCCGAAATGAGGCAGTGCGGTTCTCTCGTTATCTACCATTACCGCGATGGGACGCTGATCCTTCAGATCCTCATCGATCCACTCGTTGGTAAGTTCGCTGCGATAGGAGTGCTCCGGTGCAACTTCATCTGCGGAAGACTCAGTTGCGGCAGGCTGCTCTACCTCCTTGGTATCGGTAGCAATAGGCTCTGCTTCTACGGTCTGGATCGGAGAAGAGATCGGCTCACTGTTTCCACAGCCGGTCAGAACGCCTACTGCAAGTAAAATTGCTGCAAGTACTTTCTTTTTCATGAATGTTTCCTTTCATTTGTTTGTTCTATCCGATCTTTCGATCGACACTCTAAAATACATTGTATCCCTAAAGTCCTATGTTTGTCCACCGAAAATTCTTAAGATTTTCTTGAGATTTTATTTCGCAAAAAATGACATCTGGCAGTTGTATGCTGATGTCATTTTTGCTTTCTATAATTATTACTTATTATTCTTTTACAGCCCCGATATTTACTCCCTGTACAAAATATTTCTGGCAGAATGGATAAATGATCATAAACGGCAGAATTGCTACGATGACTGCTGCATTTTTTACTGTATTTTCCGTAGCTCCTTCTACCGCAGACGGCAGATCACTTCCCATGATCAATGCCCGCAGTTTCATCTGGAAGTTATATAAATTTGAATTCGTGATATACAGCTTATAGTTCGTGTAATCATTCCAGTATCCCACGGCATACATCAGTCCGATGGAAGCCAGTGCAGCCTTCGACAACGGCAATACGATTTTATACAAAATTTTAAAATGAGAGCAACCATCAATCTCTGCGGATTCCATCAGGCTGACCGGAATTCCCTCAAAGAAATTCTTCATCAGCACCAGATTATATACATTGATTGCCGGCAGCAGGATCACTCCCCACAAGTTGTTTGTCAGATGGAAGTCCTTCATTACCAGATAAGTCGGGATCATACCTCCGTTAAATATCATGGTAAACAACAGCACATTGGCAATAAATGCCCGCCCCGGCATCTTCCACTGAATCAGCACATACGCCCCAAGTACTGAGATCAGCAATCCCATGATCGTTCCCATAACCGTTGTGTAACAGGAAATCAGGAATGGTCTGAGCATCGTCGGATTGGTAAAAATTGATTTATACCCTGCGAACCCGAACTGCTCAGGAAACAACTTCATGCCATAAGCCGTCTTCAGATCAAAAGAGTCCACCAGTACTTTATATACCGGGATGATCATCACCAGCGAAAATACTGTAAATATTACGATCAATACGATATCAAAAATTTTCACTTTCTTTTTCATCATACAATACCTCTTCCTCTCGTCTTATGGCTTACCCTGTTACATACCAGTACCAGAATACAGCTTATAATAGAGGAAAACATACCGACCGCTGTCGTATACCCATAATCCGGAATTGCACCGGAGTTAAATGTCTGCGTATAGATATAAGTCTGCAATACATCCGATACCTTGATAACGGCATCATTCTGTAATACGAAAACTGACTCAAACAAATTCATAACTTTCGCCAGATTCAATACAAGTACCGTCACGATTGTATTATTCAACGCAGGCAGGGTAATATAGATCATCTTCTGGAAACGGTTTGCCCCATCCATCGACGCTGCTTCATACAATTCCGGACTGATTCCCGCCAGCGTTGCCATGAAAATAATCGTTCCCCAGCCTGTATCTTTCCAGACATTAATTATGTAATACGAAAATCTCCACCATTTCTGGTCTCCGAGGAAATATATATTATCCGTGATCAAGTGTAATTTCATCAGGACATCATTGACCAATCCCGCAGATGTCGGAGACAGGATCATGGAAAATATGGATGCTGCCACTACCCAGGACATAAAATGCGGAATGTATACAATTGTCTGAAATACCTTTTTCAACTTTAAAAAAATCAATTCATTCAATAATACCGAAATAATAACTGCCGCACCGGTATTCAAAATCAGCTTTGTAATACTCAGCACCAGCGTATTGCTGAACGCCTTCCAAAACCCCGGCATACTGAACATTTTTACAAAATGCTTCATTCCTACAAAGATCGGATCATTGATTCCTTTATATGTAAAAAAGGCATAACGGATACCAAACATAGGAAGATAATAAAATATCAATGCTGCCACCAATACCGGTGTCGCCATCAGATAGACTCCCCGATATGCACAGGCGTGCTTGAACGCGGTTCCCCCAGGTGTCCTCTTAGGCAAAGTTTTTCCTTTCTCTTTCACAACGTTTACCCTCCGTTCCGGCTACTCTATATCAGCTATTCAAAAATCCCATATATTCGTTGTACTTTGTCTCTTCTGTTTTATTCATATGTATGGTCAGTCCATCCTCTGAGAAATAGAGACGGATGCGGATGGATGCAACACTTTCTCCGATCAGCCAGCAGAAGATAAACAGCGTATTTTGATCCATCCAGGCTCCGGATGAAGCACATTTCTCCTTGTATATAGGGAACTCTCCCTCTTCCAGATGTCCGATTCCAAAGGGAAGCTGACATTCTCTTCCTTCTATTTCATACGAGAGTACTCCTTTTTGATCCGCATCGGAAAAAGTCACACCACACCATGTAAATCCATACTTATTTCGGAGCAGCGGATATTTTTTCCCGAAATCTGCACAAGGTTTTCCTTCAAATACCGTACGCAGCACAGGCAACGTTGTTTTCTCCACATCGTTTTCCGGGAAACAATCCTTCAGCAGCACTTCTCTCACTGCGGCAAGTATCATCTGCTCGGCTCCGCCCATACCCTGTGTATCTGCTGTCGTTACAACGACGAGATCCATTTCCGGAACTGCCAGCATTATCTGACCGCCCAGCCCCAGCATTGCAAAAGTCCCCTCCATCGGGATCCAGAACTGATATCCATACCAGCGATCATCGCCATCAAGCTGTGTTGCCGTTCTCGGTTCTGTCGCTCTCGCTGCATAGGATCCCTTTTCCTGCTTTAACAGCATACAGCCGGTACGCAGCAGATCCTCGGGAGTAGCCATCAGGCCACTCCCTCCCATAGAGGTTCCAAAGGGATCCTCTATGATATAAGACTCCTCGCTGAAGCCATTCTGGCGCAGCAACTTTTCTTTCAGGTAATCCAGCATCTTTTCACCGGTCAGTTTTTCTACCAGCGCACAGAGCACATGGGAGGATGAGGTATCATACATAAAGAGAGTTCCGGGTCTGTGGGTGGGTTCTGTCTGGAAAAAGCTCCTCACCCAGTTTTCCGTTGTGCTGGTCTTGTTATAAGTTGTCATATTGTAACATGTCTGCATTTTCAACATATTTTCTATCGTCATCTCTGCCAGCCAAGGATGCACTCTCCCGGGCAGATATTCCGGGAAATAATCACAGATAGGATCCTGCAGGGAAATTTTCCCTTCCTGCTCCAGCAATCCGATTGCCAGTGAAGTAAAACTTTTAGTCACAGAAAACATTCTCTGCAACTTATTACGGCAATAGGGTGCATAATATTTTTCAAACAATAGGTTCCCATGTTGTGCGATCAGCACACTGTGTAAAGGAATTTTTCTTTTTTCCACTTCTTTTACAAATTCCTGCATATTCTGTTCCGTCAGTTCTCTCATTTTAGCTGCCATACCATAACCTCCCATGCTGTCGCCTTTTTATTTATTATTCAGGGAATCTACGATTGCCTGAGACCATTCGGCTCCGCCTTCCTGTTCAAACCGCTTGTATCCCTCTTCCACAGAAACACCCTGTACCACGCAGTCCGCAATAATAGAGTTCTTCAGGCTGGTCAGATCGCCGTTATACTGGCTCATCATATCTGTTGTTACCGGCAAAGGTGCCGTCTTGTTATTGGCATTAAAGATTTCCATCGATTCCTCTGTATATTTCTTTACGGGAACCAGTCTCTCGGTCAACGGACAGATATTGGTATCTCCCATAATGATGGTCGTATACTGTACTCCGGGCTGGGAACGCATCTCCATCATATGGAACTCTCCATCCTGATACGTATTGCCACATACTGTTTCTGCCTGTCTGGACCAATGAACGCCTTCTACTCCATAGATCCACAATGTTTCCATGTCTCCATCATCAAAAATGCTTTCCAGAAAATATTTGAATACGCCTTCCGGATTCTTACAGGAAGAAGTAATCGCATACACCGGTGCACATCTCTGCCAGTATTTTCCAACCTCTGCGATAGGCGGCATAAATACCAGTTCGCTGTCCTGTCCATTCGCAGCCAGTCCATCCGACAGCTGATCAGACCATCCGCCTGCCCAGTAAGTAAATGCTCCGAACTCCCCTTCCATGAATTTGGTACGGCAGTTGCTGGTCGCATTCGTCAGAGATTCCTTATCGATATAACCCTTGTTGTAAGCATCCTGTAATCTCTTGATCGCTTCCTTCATGGAATCCTCGGTAAATCCATCTCTCCATACGCCATCCTCTCCCTGATAGAAAGAAGGATATGCATCCTGATAGAATTCCGGCAGATAATTGGTATAAGGAGCTTCATTTCCTACAAATCCGGCTGCGGATACACCAATGGTATTTCCATTGATACCGTCTCCATCCGGATCACCGTTGCTGAAAGCATCCAACATTTCCAGATACTCTTCATACGTCGTCGGAATGTCCAGTCCACAGTTATCCAGCCACTGTTTTCTGAGGAAAGTCATACATCCGCCACCTCCGCCAAGTGCCAGTCCGTACAGATGTCCATCCAACATATTGCCTTCTACGACACTCACATCCGTGTTGGGATTCTTCTTCAGCTCTGAATTGTTCCAGGCATCCGTCATATCCCAGAGAGCTCCCTCTCCCGCATATCCGGAATAATAGGAAGATCCAAGGATAACGACATCTGGCCAGTTCTCCGGTCCGCTGGCAAAGGTCTGTCCCAACACATCATAGTAGGCATTGTGATCCGGTTGGATGACTTCCAGTTCGATTCCTGTCAGTTCTTCCCATTTATTGACCCATTCTTCCTGACCGTCTGCCAATGTCGCCTGGAAAGTTCCGTCTACCATAATCGTAATCTTTTCCGGTTTCTCTACATCATCTGCAACATCTGCAACATCCCCGGCAGTATTTCCTGCCTGTGCATCGCTATCTGTCTTTCCTGTATCATTTCCCGTATTTTCCGCAGAGCTCCCACACCCTGTAAATATCATGGAACATACGGTAACCGCAACCAGTGCGACTGATAATAACTTTTTCTTTACCATAAATAACCTCCGTCCATATTCTGTTATCTTCTCTGTTGTTTCTTGTTTCTTATTTTGTTTTGTTTCTTTGCTGCTTGATTTGTTGATTATTGTCACTTCGGCGCCGGAAGTATCAATGTGCTTTCATTATATCTGTCATTTTGCACAATTTAAAGTCACATATTTCAAGATTTAGTGTATATATTTTTTGTTATTAGAGGCTCATTTTTTATGTCAATGATACACATTTTATTTTATTACATTCCATTTCATTGCCTTTTTCACCTATTATGATACTATAATAATATCTCTCAGGAGGGTTTTTGTTATGAATTCCAGAAAAAATAAATACTTCATAAAATTGATAACATCCTACAGTCTGCTCTTGGTCATTGTGCTCATTCTGGGAATTGTTTTCCATTTTATTCTTTCGCATAATGCAAAGCAGGAACTATTGAATGAAAATATGCTTTCTCTTAAAAATGTATCCGAGCAATACAGCAACTGCTATGCGAATATTTATCTGATTTCCAAGCGAATGGCAAATAATTCCAGCCTTTCCCGCCTGGCGGAAGCCGATCAGGGGGAACGAGCGTTTTATTATAATGCCTATATTACCAAACAGGCTCTGGTAGATATGTATTCTGACTATTCACTCCAGCCAATTCAGACCTATTATATCCATCTGCGTCATACAGACTACATAATCAGCTATAATGATTTTGAGAATCTCTATTCCTTTTATAAAAACAATCAAATGCTGGATCCCTCAAAATATGAGGAATGGAAGGAGACTCTGGAATCCTCAGACAATTATAACCATTTTCTTTCTCTTGACCATTTTGCGACCGAATATACACCACACAGAAAAAACTATTGTTATGCTGTCTCTCTGCAGAATTATACCTTCAAAAATATCAATGCTGACATCATTTTTGAGCTGAATGCTGATTATATGCAGCAAATGGTGGATTCTGTCGATCTGATGAAGAATGGCTGTCTCATCATCCAGGATAGCAGCAGTGACACTATGCTTACTTTCAGTAACAATGAAGCGCTGTTAAAAAAAATAGATGTTTCTCTGCTTTCCTCGTTAGATTATTCCGAACGGGGATATTCCAGCACAGTATTTCAGGGTGCTCCCGTCACAGTACTCTATACCTCCGCACAGACACCGAATCTGAACTATTATCTGATTGTTCCCACGTCCTACCTGAAAGCACCGGGAAACGGACTGCAGTTACTGTCTCTATTCGTTATCTTTCTCGGTGTCGTAGGAAGCTTTTTGATTATTGTTCTGTTGTCCAAGGCCAATTATAAACCCTATGAAGCAATGGAATATCGCCTGCGGGAAGTGAATTTCAACCACGAAGAGCTCATGCGGTTAAATGAGTCCCAAAAGATCACCCTCCGCAATTATTATTTTGATCAATTGATTCATGGTACGATTCTGAGTGAGGAAGAAGCTGCGTATGCCCAAAATTATCTTTCCATTTCCGCTAATGCCAATTCCTTTGCTATCTTATACTGTAATGTCTACCTGGATACTTTGGAGCTAAATAATGACCCTCAGGGAATGATCAACATCCTCTCCCCTGATTATGCGGATGTTATTTCCGATATCCTTTCCAGTTATTTTATACATTCCTATATCATGCAGAGTTCCCGAAATAGTGTTTATACTATTTTATTATATGACAGGGAAGAACTGGACAAGGTCGAAGATTTATTTTCACATGTTCATACTACACTATTGCAAGAATACAATATCTGGATTTATGGTGGATTAGGCTGTACAACCGACACCATCTCCTCCGTCTGGAAATCGTATCGCCAATCCAAAGAGGCTGTAAAACGTATCTCCAGCCCAGTGTACCTGTGTCTGTATCGTGAGATTTTGGAATTTCAGGATTCCTTCTTTTATCCTAATGAGGTTGCGGATCAGCTATATAATTTTGTAAAATCCGGTAACTTCAAACAGACAAAAACAATTTTTAATTTTATAAAGGACGAAAATTTTAAGAAACGAAAACTTAATTCCAGACAAGTGAAATGGCTTTTAGAAAATATAGAAATTACGTTATTGAAAGTAATCAGGGATAACGACATTTCCTATGATGACTCAAGCTTAGCCGGTCTGTCCGAAGATTCTACCCTGAAAAATTACGAGCAGATTGCTCTGGAATTATGTGAAAAAAACAAGCAACCGGAAAACGACAACCAGCTGATTGTGCGCATTCAGGCTTATATTGATGAGAATTATGGGGATCCATCCTTATGTTTAAGCAGAATATCGGACCTGTTCCACATCTCCGAGAGTTACTTTTCCTTCCTTTTCAAAAAAACAGTAGGGGTAAACTTCTCTACGTATCTGGAACAGGTCCGCATGACGCAGGCAAAACATCTGCTGGAAACAACGAATATTAAAATAACAGATTTATACGTGGCGGTCGGTTACAACAATCTGACCAGCTTCCGCCGTGCATTTAAGAAAAAATACGGTGTAGCACCCAATGCCCTTCGAGAATAACTACTTATTCTTTTTCGGTTGCTTTCTCGCGCAGCACTTCCTCAAACTGTTCGATGGGTACCGGTTTGGAATAGTAATATCCCTGCTGCCAGGTAGATCCAAATTTCTCGATATAGTCGCTGACTTCCTTATCCTCAATACCCTCAATACAGGTTTCGGTGTTTGTCCTCCTGGCATAATCCACGATAGACTGCACCATGGCCTGATTCTGAGGTTTTTGCTTAAT
>OIWT01004217.1_pt1 | contig 11916 bp, 8 predicted proteins | sample 1587701 | NCBI WGS metagenome assembly OIWT01 (sample SAMEA3888904, study PRJEB22519) | human gut metagenome | biome: human gut; feature: human-associated habitat; material: faeces | place: Denmark | collected 2009 | reverse complement strand
TTTCGCCCATTGCCCAATATTCCCCACTGCTGCCTCCCGTAGGAGTCTGGACCGTATCTCAGTTCCAATGTGGCCGTTCAACCTCTCAGTCCGGCTACCCATCGCTGACTTGGTGGGCCGTTACCTCACCAACTATCTAATGGGACGCGAGCCCATCCTTGCGCAATAAATCTTTGGTACTACGACCATGCGGTCGCTTGTACTTTATGCGGTATTAACATCCGTTTCCAGATGGTATCCCCCACGCAAGGGCAGGTTGCTCACGCGTTACTCACCCGTCCGCCACTAGGCATTGCTGCCCCGTTCGACTTGAATGTGTTATGCACGCCGCCAGCGTTCATCCTGAGCCAGGATCAAACTCTCGAACAAATTGTATATCAACCGTCTCCGGTTAACATCAAGTGTGTCGAGCTTGTGGCTCTTTTTACTTTTTGAGTATGCATCCCGTTTTATCGGGATGTGTTTCAAAGAATGACGAGATTTTCGCACTTGCTTCTTTCTTGCTTGTACTTAAATCTCCTGTTGTTCAATTGTCAATGATCAATCGCGGTTTCGACTCGGTTCTTGCGTTTCCGCCACCGGTTTCGCCGTGGCTCTCTCGTGGACAGCTTATCTATTATATCACATTCGCATCCACTTGTCAAGAGGTTTTCAAAACTTTTTCAAAAAAAGTTTTGAGCCTGCCGTTTGGGAGGCGTTTGCTTGTTCCCTTTCGCAAGGCTTGCTGATTATATCACATTTCCTGTCGCTTGTCAAGGGGGTGGTGAAGATTTTTTTGGGGGGCTGTAGCGTTATAATTATGTACCGCCGCCGCTCCTCCCGATGACGCGCCGCGTTCTGTCATGTCGGAAACGTTATCTTCCGATATTATATTGAGCAACATTTTTGCAAAAAAGCCAATGCTGTTGCCCAGAAGCGCCTGTCTTTCCGCTTGACAACCGGCATCGGGTATGGTACAATATACGGCAGAGACTAAGAAAGTGAGGAGATTAACCATGTTCCAGAATCAAGCGGTATCCTTTTCTGGCATTCAGCCCAGCGGAAATCTGACGCTCGGCAATTATCTTGGTGCACTGCGGAATTTTTCCGCTTTTTCCGAAAAATACAAGTGCTTTTACTGCGTAGTGGACGAGCACGCCATTACGGTTCGGCAGGTCCCCGCCGAATTGCGCCGCCGCACCTATGAAACGCTGGCACTTTACCTTGCGTGCGGGCTTGACCCCGAACGCAACACACTGTACGTCCAGTCGCACGTGCCGGAGCACGCCGAGCTGGCATGGCTGCTCAACTGCTTCACCATGTTCGGCGAGCTTTCCCGCATGACCCAATTCAAGGACAAGAGCGCAAAGCACGCCGACAACATCAACGCCGGGCTGTTCACCTATCCGGTGCTGATGGCGGCGGATATCCTGCTGTATCAGACCGATGTCGTGCCGGTCGGCATCGACCAGAAGCAGCACGTCGAGATATGCCGCGATATTGCCAACCGCTTCAACCAGATCTATCCCGACACCTTTACCGTTCCGGAACCGATCATCGCCCGGCACGGCATGAAGATCATGTCGCTGGCGGAGCCGACAAAGAAAATGTCCAAGTCGGACGAGAATGAGAACGCCGTCGTGCGTATTCTGGATGACCGCGACACCATCATCCGCAAGTTCCGCCGTGCCGTCACGGATTCGGACGCCGTCGTGCGCTACGCCGAGGGCAAGGACGGCATCAACAACCTGATGACCATCTATGCCGCACTGACCGGAAAAGATATGGCAGAGATCGAACGCGAGTTCGACGGGCGCGGCTACGGTGATTTCAAAACCGCTGTCGGTGAAACCTGCGCCGACGTGCTCGCCCCGGTGCAGGAGCGCTTCAAGACATACATTGCCGACAAGGCAATGCTGGAGGCGCAAATGAAAAAGGGCGCCGCCGAGGCTTCCTACGTCGCCCGCCGCACGCTGTCAAAAGTGCAGAAAAAGCTGGGATTTGTCCAGTTGCACTGAATCAAGCCGAAGCAGATGCTCTCCGGGGCACCCTCCTCACGGAAGGTGCCCCGGGCTTTTTTGTCGGCTCTTATCTCTGTTATCTATTTCCCATTTCCCGTCTCCCCCGCCCGTGTCCACTGCCTTGCGATGAATCACGCAGGCTTCCGGCGCAGGCTTGCCGCTCCCGCAATCACCCCTCCGCGCGGGTTCCGCCGGACGGCGGCGCTACCGTCCGATCTTCGTCCGGGTGCCGCACGGCGGCTGCCGTATTCGGGCGCGTCGCGCCCGGAATATCCCCGTGCCGCGTGCCGGCATCCCGGCTGCCGGTGTCCCGGCTGCCCTCATGCAGACCGAAGCTGACGGCAATGGCGTTGTTCACCTCCGCCATGACCGTTTCGTCCAGATGCCCCATCTTCTCCCGCAGACGGCGTTTATCCAATGTACGGATCTGTTCCAGCAGGATGACCGAGTCCTTGGCAAGCCCGACACGGTCGGCATAAATATCAATGTGCGTGGGCAGGCGGGTCTTGCCCATCCGGGAGGTAATGGCGGCGGCAATAACCGTCGGGCTGTAACGGTTGCCGACGTCGTTCTGGACGATCAGCACCGGGCGCAGACCTCCCTGCTCGGAACCGATAACCGGGCTGAGATCAGCGTAGAATATATCGCCCCGGCGCACCGGGGGCGTCGGACGGCGGCAGGCGCCGTAATCGGGCGCGCCGTCGTGATGTTCGGAATCGTAGGATGCAGTTGACATGGACATGACGTACTCCTCCATCGTTTTCGCGGGTATGGCGGGCGCTTCCGTAGCTCCCCGCACGCCGGAGCTTCACGGGCACCCCGAAGTCAGATCCGGCACGGACAGCACCGGTTCCGGACACCGATAGTGTACCCGCAAAAGACCGGGGTCTAAACAGCGGAACCGGAAATTATTTTTGTCCGGACGCCTGCCCCGGCAACGTATACAGTTCCGGCGCACACGTCCACAATCAGTATATGCGCCGATGCGGATGGCTGAGCCGCCGGAGTTGCGGTGCGGCTCAGCCGTCCAGCCCGATTAGCACACCAGACCCCCCGATTGCCGGATTTTTTACGCAGTTTCCGTTTGTTCATAAAATATTAACAATTAAAACGGCTGTTTTTTTGCAAAAGGGCTTGACAAACCGCCCCGAAAGTGGTACAGTATAGGCATCGGTTAGCACTTGAGCACATCGAGTGCTAAACCCGATACAAGCTACCGCCGACAGGCGGCAGACGAAGCGGAGGTGAGTCGATGTCGGAGGCAGACAGAACGCCCGAAGAGCTGAGCGAACGCAAAAAGCTCATCCTGAAGGCAATCATTGATGCCCACATTGCGGGCGGCGAGCCGGTCGGCTCCAAGTATCTGGTAGAAAGCAAGCAGATTGCCTGCTCCTCTGCTACCATCCGCAACGAGATGGCGGAGTTGGAGGCTATGGGCTACCTGGAACAGCCCCATGCGTCTGCCGGACGCGTGCCCAGCGAACGCGGGTACCGCTTCTATGTGGACTCCCTGATCGAGCATTACGCCATGACGGCACGCGAGATCGGACAGATCAACCAGTTGCTGCAGTCCAAAATGGCAGAGCTGGATCAGATTCTGCTGACCGCGTCGCGCGTGGCATCCAACCTGACAAATTATACCGGTTTTGCCGTAAAGCCCGGCACCTCATCCGTGAATGTGCGTCGGTTCGACGTAGTGTTCCTGGATGAAAGGACCTTCATTCTCGTGATGGTCGCATCGGGCGGGCAGGTAAAAACGCGCACTCTGCGCACGGACGGCAACCGTCCGCTGTCGCAGGCAGTCACGGATCAGCTTGCGACGGCACTGAACGAGCACCTGCAAGGGCTGACTGCCAGTCAGATCACTTTGCCGGTCATGATGGAGTTGGAGGAAGCCATGGGCAGTTGGGCGGAGCTGGTCTCCCCCGCCGTCAAAGCCATGTACGAGGTCATGGGGGAGATGGACGAAACCCGGTTCCGGGTCAGCGGCGTTGACCGCCTGCTCCAATATCCCGAGTTCAGCAATCCGGATAAGATGAAGGAAGTGCTGGGCGTCATCGAGAAGCCGGAGGAGATCGTCAACATGGTCTCCGACCCGCAGGATCGGGGCGTTAACGTGGTCATCGGTTCGGAGAGCACCGTGCGCGTGATGGATAATTCCGCGCTGGTATACATTCCCATCGTCAAGGACGGGAAGAACCTCGGCACGGTCGGTGTGCTGGGTCCCGCGCGGATGGATTACGCCCGCGTGTTGGCAACCCTGCAGGGAATATCGGATAACATATCCAGCCTGCTGGGCGGCGAAAAACAGCTTCCGGGCGCCGCCGGGGATTTGCCGGACGGTAACGAAAAGCAGACATAGCAGTGGCACCGACCACAGCAGGTCGGCGCAGGAAATAAGGAGGACTGAGCAGAATGGCAGACGAAATGAATTCTACGTGTACGGACAAGGCGCAGGATCAGACCGGGCAGGCTGTTCCGGACGCCGATACCGCCCGCATGGCGGATACCATGGCGGAAGACGCCACGGCGGAAGGCGCCACGGCGGAAGGCGCCACGGCGGAAGGCGCCACCGAGGCAGACACCGCCTGCGATGCGCAGGCAGGCGCAGCCGATGACGCCGATGAAAACGGTAAGCTGCGCGGTTCCGAGCGGCGGCGCCTCAAGCGTGCCGAGGCGGAACTGGCAGAGGCAAACAAGAAACTGGAGCAGGCAAAGCAGGAGCTCGCAACCGAGCGGGACAAATACCTGCGGATGCTGGCAGAGTACGACAATTTCCGGCGCCGCACCGCGAAGGAAAAGGAGGGCATTTACACCGACGCCTGCGCGGACGCTGTCCGGGAGCTGTTGCCCATCGTGGACACGCTGGAGCGTGCCGTGGCGGATATACCCCCGGAAAAGCAGGATGACCCGGTCGCCAAGGGCGTCCGGATGACGCTCAAGGCGGCGGCAGATGCCCTGCGCAAGCTGGACGTCACCGAGGTGGAAACCGTGAAATTCGACCCCAATCTCCACAATGCCGTCATGCACGTTGAGGACGACACAAGGGGAGAGGGCGAGATTGTAGATGTGTTCCAGAAGGGCTACCGGAGAGGCGATAAGGTAATCCGTTTCGCCATGGTGCGGGTGGCAAACTGAGCCACGCGAACCGAAAAATCAAATCTTATCATACAAATTATTGATACTTCACATCTGTTGGGAGGATGAATGTTATGGCTAAAATCATTGGTATTGATCTGGGTACTACGAATTCCTGTGTGGCGATCTACGAGGGCTCCGAGCCTGTCGTGATCCCCAATCCCGAAGGCGCACGGACGACTCCGTCCGTAGTGGCTTTCTCCAAGACCGGCGAGCGTATGGTCGGTCAGATCGCAAAGCGGCAGGCAATCACCAACCCTGACCGCACGATCAGCTCCATCAAGCGTAAGATGGGCAGCGACTACAAGGTAACCGTTGACGGCAAGAGCTACACGCCGCAGGAGATTTCCGCTATGATTCTGCAGAAGATGAAGGCGGATGCCGAGGCGTATCTCGGTACGCCCGTGACGCAGGCTGTCATCACGGTGCCGGCTTACTTCACCGACGCACAGCGTCAGGCGACCAAGGACGCCGGTAAGATCGCCGGTCTGGAGGTTCTGCGTATCATCAACGAGCCTACCGCCGCCGCACTGGCATACGGTATGGACAAGGAAGAGAATCAGAAGATCATGGTCTTTGACCTCGGCGGCGGTACCTTCGATGTATCGTTGCTGGAGATCTCGGACGGTGTCTTCGAGGTACTGGCGACCGCCGGTAACAACCATCTGGGCGGCGACGACTTCGACCAGCGCATCATCAACTGGATGGCGGATAAGTTCCAGAAGGAAAACGGCATCGACCTGCGGAACGACAAGATGGTGCTGCAGAGACTGAAGGATGCCGCAGAGAAGGCAAAGATCGAGCTGTCCGGCATGAACCAGACCGACATCAACCTGCCCTTCATCACGGCGACCGCCAACGGCCCGCTGCACTTTGAGGCTACGCTGACCCGTGCCGAGTTCGACCGTCTCACGGCTGACCTTGTGGAAGCCACGATGGGCCCGACGCGTCAGGTGCTCAAGGATTCCGGACTCAACGTCAATCAGGTAGACAAGGTTCTGCTGGTCGGCGGCTCCACGCGTATCCCTGCCGTGCAGGAGGCTGTCAAGAAGTTCCTCGGCAAGGAGCCTTTCAAGGGCATCAACCCGGACGAGTGCGTGGCAATCGGTGCTGCCATTCAGGGCGGCGTGCTGGCAGGCGAAGTCAAGGATCTGCTGCTCCTGGACGTTACGCCCCTGTCGCTGGGTATTGAAACCATGGGCGGCGTGTTTACCCGCATCATCGACCGTAACACGACCATCCCGGTCAAGAAGAGCCAGGTGTTCTCCACTGCCGCAGACGGGCAGACCAGCGTGGAAATTCACGTCCTGCAGGGCGAGCGCGAGATGGCGCAGTACAATACGACGCTGGGTCGCTTCAATCTCGACGGTATTATGCCCGCTCCCCGCGGCGTGCCGCAGATCGAGGTCACGTTCGATATTGATGCCAACGGCATTGTCAACGTAACGGCTACCGATAAGGGCACCGGCAAGGAACAGCACATCACCATCACCTCCTCCACCAACATGAGCAAGGAGGATATCGACAAGGCAGTCAAGGACGCCGAGAAGTTCGCCGAGCAGGACAAGAAGGCGAAGGAGGCGGTCGAGACAAAGAACCGCGCCGAATCGCTGATCAATCAGAGTGAGAAGACGCTGAACGACCTGGGCGACAAGCTGACCGAGGACGACAAGAGTGCCGTCAAGACGGCGATTGAGAAGCTGCGCACGACTGTCAACGGCGGCGACACCGATGCCATCAAGGCAGACACCGAGGCGCTTGAGAAGGAGTTCTACAAGCTCTCCGAGAAGGTCTACCAGCAGTCCGCACCGCAGGGCGATGCCCAGAACGGCAACGCCGGCGGCAGCTATGAGGGCGGCGCAAACGGCGAGGGCGGCACCTACTACGATGCCAACTTCGAGGACAACAGCAAAGGGAACGCCAACTAAGGGACGCTGAGCAAGAGCGATCCCCGGGCGGCGGCACAGGCAATGTGCCGCCGGACAGGTCAGCGGTTCCTCAGAAATACGTGACCAGCAATTACCCGACGGAGGCTGAAAACGCCCCCGCCGGGATTGCGCGGTATAGGGGCCGCCTGCGGGGCAGGCAGCCCCGTCCCCATTATGGGAACCTTCGGGAATCCTGCGTATTCCCCTTCCCCGCACGGTGAATCTGAACGAGAAAGAGAAAGCCCCGCCGAATGAGTCGCAGCGCCCGCAGGGCGCGGATCGCGGCGCGGAAGCTACGGTATAAATCATATGGCAGAAGACAGAGATTACTATGAAATACTCGGCATAGACCGGAACGCCGATGCGGAGGCGATCAAGAGCGCCTACCGCAAGCTCGCCAAAAAGTATCACCCCGATCTGCACCCCGGCGACACGGATGCCGAGAAGCACTTCAAGGAGGTCAACGAGGCGTACTCCGTGCTGTCCGACCCGGACAAGAAGGCAAAGTACGATCAGTTCGGCAAGGCAGCGTTTGATCCGACGGCGGGCGCCGGCGGCGGATACAGCGGCGGCTTTACCGATTTCGGGGATCTTGGTGATATTTTCGGGAGCATTTTCGGCGGTGCTTTCGGCGGCGGCACTACGTCGCGGCGCACGGGTCCCCAGCGCGGCGAGGATGTGCAGGTGCGTCTGACGCTGAGCTTTGAGGAGGCAGTTGCCGGCTGCAAGAAGGAAGTCAACTACGCGCGCCTGCATAAATGCCCCGCCTGCGGCGGTTCCGGCGCGGAAGCCGGCACTGCCGCCGAAACCTGCCCGGACTGCCACGGATCCGGTCAGCGCGTCGTGGTTCAGCGGATGGGCGGAATGTCCTTCCAGTCCAAGACTACCTGCGAAAAGTGCCGCGGTACCGGTCGGTACATCAAAACGCCCTGCTCCAAGTGCCGGGGCACCGGGCTGGAACGCGAAAACCGCAGTCTGACTGTCACGATTCCTGCCGGCATTGACGATGGGGAGCGCATCGCCCTGCGCGGACAGGGCTGTGAAGGCAAGAACGGCGGTCCCGCGGGCGATCTGGTCATCTTTGTGACCGTGCGCTCGCACAGCATCTTCCGTCGGGACGGCGTGAATCTGTACTGCGATGTCCCGCTGACGATCGCCGAGGCGACACTCGGCGCCGAGATCGACGTCCCGACGCTGGACGGCAGCGAAAAGTACACCATAGGCGAGGGAACGCAGTCCGGCACATCCTTCACCCTGCGGGGTAAGGGGGTTCCGTATGTCAGTAATCCCGGACGGCGCGGCGACCTGACCTTTACGGTCAACGTGGAGGTTCCGCGCGGGCTGAACGAAAAGCAAAAGCAGGCGATGCGCGCCTTTGCCGATGCCTGCGGCGAGAAAAATTATAGCAAGAAGTCCCGCTTCCGCAACTTCTTCAAGAAGTAATCAGCAGATCCGGAGTCAACAGGAAAACGGCAGAGTGCCTGCGTTCCCGCGCCGCCGGGCTTGCACGTGCAGGGGAAAGCCGACCGAGAAAGGAAATATGATGAGCGAACAGAATATGCCGGAGCGCGACCCGGACTACGTATGCGAGGATTACGGCGATGTCAAGGCGTGGACGCAGATCCGCGTCACCGTGCCGCTGGAGCAGTTGGACACGCTGACCGCGCTGATGAGCATGATCAGCAATAACCTGATGATCGAGGACTACTCGGACATTGAAACAAATCTGCGCACCTGCTACGGCGACCTGATTGATGAGAAGATTCTGAACGCCGACCGCACCGTGGCATCCGTTTCGGTGTATGTGCCCTCTGACCGGAGTTACGCGGACGATGTGGCATTCCTGCGCGACCGCATGGCGTCGGACGGGCTGAACGGAAAGCTTGAGTTGGTCGGCGTCAACGAGGAGGACTGGGCGAACAACTGGAAGCAGTACTACAAGCCCCTGAAAATCGGAAACCGCATTGTTATCTGCCCCGCATGGGAGACCTATACACCGACAGGCAACGAGCTGGTCGTCCGGATGGATCCCGGCATGGCATTCGGAACCGGGACGCATGAGACAACCCGTCTGATGATCCGCCTGCTTGAGGACTACACACAGCCCGGGTGCCGGATGCTGGACGTCGGGACGGGCACAGGCATTCTCGCCATCTGCGCATCCAGACTGGGTGCCGGCGTATGCCGTGCCTATGACATCGACCCGACCGCCGTGCGCGTGGCACGGGAAAACATCCGGGAAAGCGGGCTGACCAACATCACCTGCGACCGTTCCGATCTGCTCCGGCAGGTCGATCTGCACGACGGGCGGTACGATCTCATCACTGCCAATATCGTGGCGGATATTCTGATCCGCATGATGCCGGATGTCGGGGCTTACCTCGCGCCGGACGGCGTGTTGCTCCTGTCCGGGATCGTGGAGGAGCGCTGTGCCGACGTCATAGCATCCGCCGACGCGAACGGCTACTCTATCGAGACCCGCCTGCCGGACAACGGCTGGTGCGCGCTTGCGCTCCGGCGAAAACGGTAAGGCACCGAAACAGCAAACTCCGGGACTTCCTGAAACAGCCCCGGAGTTTTTTGATTCACTGCTCCCTGTCCGGGCATGGCACAGCAAGGTCAGCCGGCAACGCAGCGGAAAAAGCACCGTTGCCGCGGGAATTTTCAATGGCACCCTTGACAAAGTCCGTTAAGCTGTGGTATAATGGCACATATGCCCGTACAGAAAGACGGGGGCACCGCAGATCTCCCGGAAGAGACGCGACGCCGGAGAAAGGATTGTTGAGTTATGAAACACACCGATATCAGGGAAATATTTGCGCACACCGAGGCGTATCTGAACGGAACCGTGACTGTATGCGGTTGGGTACGTACCGCCCGCGACTCCAAAAGCGTTTCTTTTCTTGAGATCAATGACGGAACCTGCTTCCGCAACCTGCAGATCGTGGTGGATAAGACGCGCATCCCGGAGGATATGGTGCGGGACGCCATGGCGGTCGGCGCATCGGTATGTGCCGTCGGACAGCTGGTCGCATCAGAGCGCAACGGGTGCGAGCTGGAGCTGGAAACGCTCACCGTCCTCGGCAAATGCCCTGCGGACTTCCCTCTGCAGAAAAAGCGCCACACGCTGGAGTATCTGCGCACCATCCCGCACCTGCGCGTGCGTACACGCTCTTTTGAGGCAGTGTTCGCCGTGCGCGATCAGCTGGCACAGGCGGTGCATCAATACTTCCACAGCCACGGTTACCGCTACGTTCATGCCCCCATCATTACCGGATCGGACTGCGAGGGGGCGGGCGAGATGTTCCGCGTGACCACACAGCCGTGGACAACCGATGCCAAAACCGAGGAGGAGTACTTCGCCGAGGACTTCTTCGGCCGCAAGGCGGGACTGACCGTCTCTGCCCAACTGGAGGGTGAGATGGCTGCCATGGGGCTGGGGCGCATCTACACATTCGGTCCCACCTTCCGCGCCGAGCATTCCAACACCACCCGCCATGCCGCAGAATTCTGGCAGATTGAGCCGGAGGTCTGCTTTGCGGATATCAACGACATCATCGGCATTGCGGAGGATTTCATCAAATCCATCATCCGCAGCGTGCTGGAAAACTGCCCCGACGAGATGGCTTTCTTTGACCAGTGGACGGAAAAAGGCATTGTCGGCAAGCTGACGAAGGTCATCAACAGCGGCTTCGGGCGTATTGATTACACCGATGCGGTCAAGCTGCTGGAGGAGTCCGGACGCACGTTCAAATACCCCGTCAGCTGGGGCTGCGACCTGCAGACAGAGCATGAGAAATACCTGACCGACGAGGTGTTCGGCAAGCCCCTGTTCGTGGTCAATTATCCCAAAGACATCAAGGCTTTCTATATGAAGCAGAATCCGGACGGCAAAACCGTTGCCGCAACGGATCTGCTGGTGCCCGGCATCGGCGAGATCATCGGTTGCTCGGAGCGTGAGGCGGACTACGACAAGCTCGCCGCCGCCATGACCGCCCGCAATATGCCGCTGGACGCATACCGGCAGTATCTCGACACGCGCCGCTTCGGCACCGTGCCGCACAGCGGCTTCGGACTGGGCTTTGAGCGCATGGTCATGTATGTAACTGGCATGAGCAACATCCGCGACACTGCCCTGTTCCCCAGAACGGTAGGCAGCCTGTGAGCCGATTGCCAACAAAACAAATAATAATCCTGATGGGTTACTATAGCAACTTCCAAAATAACAGTCACCCTTAACAACCGCAGCAAAAAGTGGTACAATATGTCACAGGGAGATGAGGGGAAGGGCTTTGGGGATTTTGTGTGGAGGCGATAAGAGGATATGTATATTAAAAAAATACTACAATGGGTGATGTTATTGTCCGGAGGAATCTCCGCCTGTAATTTACTTGCATTTTATTTTTTGCCTTTAATGTTTCCAATGGCAAATGTCTCAATTATCAAGTTAACCTTTATAGCTATAGCAGAAAAAAGGTACGGTTATATTTTAATTAGTTGTATGTTGACTATATTGATTATAATAGGTGCGGCATCGATTAAACGAAATCACATATTGTTGCCGATTTTTAGTTTGGCTGTATATTTAGGTGACTTGATGTATGTTGGGTGTTTATTTGTTAAGGATTTAATAAGTGGCTTTATCAATACGGTTGTTATTTGGTCAGGCATTGTTGATATTATAGCTATAGTCCTGTTTGCCCTATATTTTACGGGGCGAATCAAGAGTATAAAACAAAATATACACTATTGCAACTTTCCAAATAGCAGTCACCCTTGACAACTGCAGCAAAAAGTGGTACAATATGTCACAGGGAGATGAGAAAAATGGGCAAAATGCTGCACAATGC
>OIWT01004216.1_pt1 | contig 11917 bp, 7 predicted proteins | sample 1587701 | NCBI WGS metagenome assembly OIWT01 (sample SAMEA3888904, study PRJEB22519) | human gut metagenome | biome: human gut; feature: human-associated habitat; material: faeces | place: Denmark | collected 2009 | reverse complement strand
CCCCGTCGCAATGCGTTAAAGAGCCTTTTCCACACCGGTTCTTTCTTCATCAAAACGGCGAAAAAAACCGACTGTCTTGCGAAATGGGCTCTTTCGACTTGCGAAATGCACCATATCAGGACACGAAATGCACCATATCGGGGCCTAAAAGAGCCCATTTCGTGTTGCGATATAGGCTCTTTTGCAAACTCGTGAACGCATCATTAAATTACCATATTGCGTAAACCACTGTCTGTCAATCAGATAACAAAACCCCTCAAAACTCGCGTATTTGCGACCGAAGGAGCAGTCTGACGAAAAAACGCGCGTATTTTCGAGTTACGATGTATATTTATGCAACACGCGGCAACAGAAAATGAATATTTATGCAAAAGCGATAATGCGCTTTCACTGCGTACTTATGGCGTGTCTCAGACACATCGGTGTCACGCCGTTCAACGCCGTGATACACGTTCACAACGGCAAATACTACCACGCACCATGACGGTTCGCACCGGGCGCATACACCGCCCGAAATCCTCTCAATCTACCATCAGACATAAGAATAAGACACAAAAAAAGTCTGTCCTGTCTGCACTGCTCCACCGGACAAAGCCGGGGACAGAAACAAACAAGACAGACCAATCCTCTATATAAATTTTTCACGACATACTTTCCGCGCTGTTTCAATCGGTGTAAGCATCCTCGTGCACACCGCTTACGGCCCTTCCACTCGGGTCGTTCTTGCCGGCGAACGAAGCGTCCCATGCCAGAGCCTCAGCCGTGGAGCAAGCCACGCTCGGCACACTCGGCACGCTGCGTGCGGCACTCTCGCTCGGGAAATACTCCTCGAATATGCTGCGATAGTAATATTCCTCCTTGTTCATCGGAGTGTTTATCGGGAAACGCTCTGCGGCATGTGCCATCTGCTCGTCGGTCACTGCCTTAGATGTCACTTCCTTCAGCGTGTCTATCCAGCTGTATCCCACTCCGTCGCTGAACTGCTCCTTCTGTCTCCATGCCACGCTTTCGGGCAGCAGGTCGCCGAATGCGTCTCTCACGACTTTCTTCTCTATCGTCTTGCCGGGGCACATCTTGACTGAAGGATTGAGCTGCATGGCCACGTCGAGGAACTCCTTGTCGAGGAACGGCACACGTCCTTCAACTCCCCAGGCAGCCAGCGACTTGTTGGCGCGCAGGCAGTCGTACATATACAGTTTGGAGAGCTTGCGCACTGTCTCCTCGTGGAAAGCGCGGGCGTCGGGCGCCTTGTGGAAATAAAGGTATCCGCCGAACACCTCGTCGGCTCCCTCACCGCTCAACACCATCTTTATACCCATGCTCTTTATGACACGCGCGAGCAGATACATAGGAGTAGATGCACGCACAGTCGTCACGTCGTAAGTCTCGATGTAATATATCACATCGCGCACAGCGTCGAGTCCTTCCTCAATGGTATAGTTTATCTCATGGTGCACCGTACCTATGTGTTCGGCCACCTCGCGTGCCTTGATAAGGTCGGGTGCGCCCTTCAGACCCACCGCAAAGCTGTGCAGCTGCGGCCACCACGCACTGTTGCGTCCGTCTGTCTCTATGCGGCGCGCGGCATATTTCTTTGCCACTGCTGATATCACCGAGCTGTCGAGACCGCCCGAAAGCAGCACGCCGTAAGGCACATCGCTCATCAACTGTCTGCGTACGGCGTTGTCGAGAGCATCGCGCAAGGCATCGACCTGCACTTTGTAGGCATCCACGCCAGCATCTACATGAGTGGTGTTTGTGGCGGCCGGAGTGTAGTTGTCCTTCACGTTGTCATACGATGTCCAGTCTCTCTTGTACCAAGGTTTCATCTTTCCCTCGCGACTCCAGTAGTAGTGGCCCGGCAGGAAAGGCTCGTAGCGGTCGCAATAGCCTTCGAGAGCCTTCAGCTCACTGGCGCAATATACGCGGCCCTCGTTGTCGTATCCGATGTAGAGAGGTATCACTCCTATCGGGTCGCGGGCTATAAGAAACTCGTCCTTTTCCTCGTCATAGAGTGCGAAGGCGAATATACCGCTCAGCTCCTCGATGAAGTTCACGCCCTTGTCGCGATAGAGTGAAAGGATCACCTCGCAGTCGCTGCCGGTCTGAAACTCGTATTTTCCGGCATAACGGGCGCGTATGTCGCGATGATTGTATATCTCGCCGTTCACGGCAAGTATCTGTTTACGGTCAGGAGAGAACAGAGGCTGTCTGCCGCTCTGCGGATCGACAATCGACAGTCGCTCATGACACAGTATGGCAGAACGGCCACAATAAATGCCGCTCCAGTCAGGTCCGCGGTGTCTGATTTTCTTCGACATGTCGAGAGCCTTTCTACGCAATGCGCTCACATCTCCCTTTATATTGAATATAGCAGTTATTCCACACATGATCTATTGTTTTTTAAGATAAGCGTCTATGTCTTTTGCAGCCTTACGTCCGCCTGCTATGCAGCGCACTACGAGGCTCGCTCCCGTAGCGGCGTCGCCTGCCACGAACACGTTGGCGGCAAATTCCGGCTGCTGCGGTTTAAGGAATCCCATGGCAAGAAGCACTAGGTCGGCCTTTATCGTCTCTTTCTTTCCGGTGGGTTTCATGGTAGGACGTCCTCCGTCGGGCGACGGAATCCACTCCACTTCCTCAACTTCCACACCGCACACATGGCCGTTCTTCGTGCCGATGAATCGGTTGGAGTTCAGGCACCAGCGGCGTTCGCATCCCTCTTCGTGGCTCGAGCTGGTCTTCAACACAATCGGCCACTGCGGCCACGGAGTAGCCGGGTTGTTGCCGACAGGCGGTTTCGGCATTATCTCTATCTGCGTAACCGACACTGCTCCCTGGCGGTTGCTTGTGCCGATACAGTCGCTACCGGTGTCGCCGCCGCCTATCACAAGCACCCGCTTGCCCTTGGCGTCGATGCGGTGTTCGCGGTCGAAGGTCTGTCCGGCGAGCACTCTGTTCTGCTGCGACAGCATCTCAAGAGCGAAATGTATGCCTTTCAGCTCGCGTCCGGGTATCTTGAGGTCGCGTGCCTGCGGCGTTCCGGTGCACACACAATAGGCATCGAAGCCTTCAGGCAGTTTCTGAACGTCAATCGGAGTGCTGACGCAGAACTTCACGCCTTCGGCCTTCATTATGTCCACACGGCGGTCGATGATCGATTTGTTGAGCTTGAAGTTAGGTATTCCGAAGCGCAACAGTCCGCCGATATATTCGTCTTTCTCGAACACTGTCACCTCGTAGCCCATGGCGTTAAGTCTGTTGGCAGCGGCAAGTCCCGAAGGACCGGATCCCACGACGGCCACTTTCTTGCCGTTGCGCTCGTAGGTCTTGGGCTGCACATAGCCCTCTCTGAAAGCCGCTTCTATTATGGCGGCCTCATCTTCGCGTATAGTCACCGGCGCGTCGATGGCCAGTTTAAGCACACAACTCTTCTCGCAGAGTGCCGGACAGATGCGTCCGGTGAACTCCGGGAAGTCGTTCGTGGCACTCAATATCTCGTAAGCTTCTCTCCATTTTCCCTTGTACAGCGCGTCCTGAAACTCCGGAGGACGGTTGCCCAGCGGGCATGCCCAATGGCAGAACGGCACACCGCAGTCCATACAACGTGATGCCTGCAGCTTGCGTTCACTTGTGTTCAACGTCTGTTCCACCTCGCCGTAGTCGCTTATTCTGTCGTGAACAGGGCGGTAACCGGCTTCCTGACGCGGTACAGTAAGAAATGCTTTAGGATTTCCCATATATATGTTTGTGATAAAGTTCTGTTAATGTTTAATAATCTCTCTGTACGTCTGCTATCTTCTGCTGCAGCTTGCGCATCTGCTCTTCGGCAAGTACGCGCTTGTATTCGATAGGTGTCACCTGTATGAACTCGTCGGCATAGTGATTCCAGTCGTCGAGCATCGTGCGTGCCAACGGCGAACCTGTGTACAGATAATGCTGGCGTATGAGCTCGTGCAGTTCCTTTCTGGCTGTGGAGTTCTCGAGCAACGACAGTTCCACCATCTCCATGTTGCAGAAGTAGTCGAACGTGTGCTCACGGTCCCATACGTATGCCACGCCTCCGCTCATACCTGCGGCGAAGTTGCGTCCGGTCTTTCCAAGCACTACAACACGGCCGCCTGTCATGTACTCACAACAGTGATCACCCACGCCTTCCACCACGGCCACGGCACCGGAGTTGCGCACTGCGAATCTCTCGCCCACACAACCGTTGATATATACCTGTCCGCTCGTCGCGCCATAAAGCAGTGTGTTGCCGGCGATGGTGTTCTCCTCAGCCTTGAAGTTAGACCTGATAGGCGGCTGAACGGATATGAGTCCACCGCTCAAGCCCTTGCCAAGATAGTCGTTGGCCTCGCCTTCGAGACGGAAACTGATGCCGTGTGCGAGGAACGCTCCGAAGCTCTGACCGGCCGATCCCTTGAATCTTACATTGATAGACTGGTCTGGCAGTCCGTCGTTACCATACTTGGCGGCAACCACACCCGACAGCATCGCACCTACGGAACGGTCGGTATTGGCTATGGCATAGTCGAGTGAGACCTCCTTGCCGTTATCTATCGCGTCGTGTGCGGCAGCTATCATATCTACATCCTTCACGTGGTCGATGTCGTGCTGCTGCTCGCTCACGTGGTGTATTGCGGCACCGTTATCCACCATATGGAGCATATGGCTGAAGTCGAGCAACGATGATCTGCCGTGCTCTTTGTCTTTCCTTATCTCGATGAGGTCGGCACGACCTACTATATCGTCGAGTTTCCTGAATCCCATCTGCGCAAGATACTCACGCACTTCCTGTGCAAGGAATCGGAAATAGTTCACGACATACTTGTAATGTCCGCGGAAATGCTCACGCAATTTTGGATCCTGAGTGGCTACACCCACCGGACACATGTTGGTGTGACACTTGCGCATCATCACGCAACCAAGCACAATGAGCACCGTCGTACCGAATCCGAACTCGTCGGCACCGAGCAACGCCATACTGATGACGTCGCGTCCGGTCTTCAACTGACCGTCGGTCTGCAGACGAACCTGTCCGCGCAGTCCGTTGAGGACGAGCGTCTGCTGTGTCTCACTGATACCTATCTCGGGCGAGATGCCGGCATATCTCATTGACGAAGCAGGCGAAGCGCCTGTTCCTCCTTCCGCTCCGGAGATGACAATCAGGTCGGCTTTTGCCTTGGCAACGCCCGCGGCGATTGTTCCTACGCCACTCTCTGCCACCAGCTTGACGCTTATCTGCGCCTTAGGATTGACATTCTTCAGGTCGAAAATGAGCTGAGCGAGATCCTCTATTGAGTAAATGTCGTGATGAGGTGGCGGAGAAATGAGTGAAATACCGGGGATGGAGTGACGTGTACGCGCAATGACCTCGTTCACCTTAAAGCCAGGCAGCTGTCCGCCTTCACCCGGCTTGGCACCCTGAGCCACCTTAATCTGTATCTCATCGGCGTTCACCAGATATTCGGCAGTCACACCGAAACGTCCTGACGCCACCTGTTTTGTCTTACTGTTGAGCGATATGCCGTCCACCGTATCGTGGAAACGGCTGCTGTCCTCGCCACCTTCTCCGGTGTTGCTGCGTGCTCCCAGCTCGTTCATTGCAAGCGCGAGAGCCTCGTGAGCCTCCTTGCTGATGGCTCCGAAAGACATTGCTCCCGTCACAAAATGGCGCACGATGTTCTCCACCGGCTCCACTTCTTCTATCGGAATAGGGTTGCGTTTGAAGTCGAAGAAGTCGCGCAGAAATATCTCGCTCTCCTTCTGGTCAACCTGAGAAGTGAATTCCTTGAACTTCTTATAGCTTCCCAGACGTGTGGCGAGCTGCAAAGTGGATATCGTGACAGGGTTCCACGCATGTTTCACTCCATCCTTGCGATAGGAGAAAAGGCCCACATGAGGCAGCAGACCCGAAGTGTCTGACTTGCCGTATCCACTCTCGTGGAATGCCACATAGTCGTGGGCGATCTCTTCCAGACCTATTCCGCCGACCGTAGATACGGTGGTTCCGAAATAGTCGCGCAGCAATTCCTCGCCCAGTCCGATGGACTCGAATATCTTAGCTCCACGATATGAACGTATGGTACTGATGCCCATCTTACTCATTATCTTGTATAAGCCCTTGCATACGGCTTTGATATAATTCTTCTCGGCGGTCTCATAGTTAAGCTGAATCTCGTTGCGCTTGACCAGATCGTCTATCACCGCGAACGCCATATATGGATTTATGGCACTTGCTCCGTAGCCCAACAGCAGCGCGGCGTGCATCACCTCGCGTATCTCACCGCTCTCAACGATGAGCGCTGTCTGCACACGCTTCTGCACAGAGATAAGATGATGATGCACGGCACTCACGGCAAGGAGCGACGGTATGGCGGCGTGGGTCTCGTCAACGCCACGGTCGGATAGGATGATGTAGTTCACACCCTCATCCACCGATGCCTCCGCACGCTTGCACAACTCGGTAAGAGCGGCGTGCATTGCCGGTTTTCCGTGTGCCGCCTCGAATATCATCGGCAGCTTAACCGTGTTGAATCCCTTGTAGCGGATGTTGCAGAGAATGTCGAGTTGTGTGTTGGTGAGCACCGGATGCGGCAGACGCACCATCTTGCAATGCGACTCGTCGGGCAGAAGAATGTTCATTCCCACTGCGCCGATGTACTCGGTAAGCGACATGACCAGCTCTTCGCGGATAGGGTCGATAGGCGGATTTGTGACCTGGGCAAACTGCTGACGGAAGTAGTTGAAGAGCAGTTGCGGACGGTCGGACAGCACAGCCAACGGAGTGTCGTTACCCATTGACGCAGTAGGTTCAGAACCTTTGCTGCTCATGGGCTGTATCACCTGTTCCACATCCTCGCGTGTATAGCCGAACGCTCTCAGGCGACGGTCGTAATCGTCCACGCTGTTCGGTGCCTTACGTCCGCTGCGCAGGGCATCGAGTTCGATGCGGTTGGCAGAGAGCCACTGTCTGTACGGCTTCATCGAAGCCAGGTTCTTTTTCAGCTCACCGTCGTAGTATATCTTGCCTTCCTGCGTATCCACGAGCAGAATCTTGCCCGGCTGAAGGCGTCCTTTCTCCTTTATGTCACCCGGTTCGAAGTTGATTACGCCGGCCTCACTGGCCACAACCATCATGTCGTTGCGGGTTATCAGATAGCGTGCCGGACGCAGACCGTTGCGGTCGAGCATTCCTCCGGCATAGCGTCCGTCGCTGAACAGCAGCGCGGCAGGGCCGTCCCACGGCTCCATAAGAATGGAGTGATACTCGTAGAAAGCCTTGAGGTCCTCGCTTATCGGGTTCTTGTCATTGAACGACTCCGGTATGAGCATGGCCATGGCATGCGGCAGGCTGAGTCCCGACATAACGAAGAACTCCAGCACATTGTCGAGCGACGCACTGTCGCTCATGTCGGGCTGGATGATCGGGCGTATGCCTCTCACGTCGCCGAGAGCCGGCGTAGAGAGCACACTCTCGCGGGCTTCCATCCACGCACGGTTGCCGCGGATGGTGTTTATCTCACCGTTGTGCGCCAGCAGGCGGAACGGCTGGGCAAGGCTCCACGTAGGGAACGTGTTGGTGCTGAAGCGCGAATGTACCACCGCCAGACCGCTTGTGAAATACGGCTGTGTGAGATCGGGGAAATATTCGCGCACCTGCACCGACGACAGCATGCCCTTATAAACTATGTTCTTGCTCGAAAGCGACACGATGTAGAAATCCTTATGCTTGATGCGTCGCTCTATGCGTTTTCGTATAATATACAGTTTGCGGTCGATGTCTGAGGCATCGGTTACACCGGTTATGAACACCTGCTTTATGTCCGGCTCGGTAGCCAGGGCATCCTTGCCCAGTACCGACGAATTGACGGGCACGTTGCGGAGATGCATCAGATTGAGACCCTCGCGCTCAATCTCCTCTATCATTATGCTGAGCATGCCAGCCTGCTCCTTCTCGTCCTTTGGAAGGAACACCAGACCCGTACCGTATTTACCCTTCTCCGGTACCGGAATGCCCTGCAGGAGGATGAACTCGTGTGGTATCTGAAGCATTATTCCGGCTCCGTCGCCGGTCTTGTTATCGGCGCCCTCGGCTCCACGATGCTTCATGTTTTCGAGCACTTTGAGAGCCGAATCCACCAGTTCGTGCGATTTGTTGCCGTGGATGTTCACAATCATGCCCACTCCACATGCATCATGTTCGTTTGATGCGTCATACAATCCTGTTCTCTCCGACATTGTCATGTTATTAAAAAGATTATTTTTCATTATTCACTATGTCTATGTGCGACGAATTACCTACGATTTAAATCGTATGTCCTGCAAAAGTATTAAATTTGTTTCAAAATGCTCAACATTATCTCATCTTTCATTAAAAAAAATTGTAATTTATCATATTTTCTTACAATTTGATAAATAAAGCTGCCTTAAAAATCACATTTGTAACTTCAAATGCCGTTCTCAAGTGATATCGTAAATACGGCCATTGCTATAAAATAAAACAAAAGCCGACCTGCGGTGGACTCGTTCATAACACTTCGTGGAATGACGAAGAGGGCGGCAGCGTGAGACCGTCGATTCCTTACAACGACGTGATGTAATAAGAACCGGTGCGGAGAAGCCTCATCCACGAGTCGCGACGAGGTAGCTTCCCGACCGCCGGTTTTTATTTTCAGGATTTTATCTGTCAGAATATTTCACTTTTAAAACTGTATATTCATGCACTTTCCGATGCCATGATGCCCTTCCCGTTCCGCATTATCAGACACCGCACATTACGCAGATTTACGCCATTGGCACATCCGTGCCTACGCGCTAACGGCTCCAGTCGCCCTTCCACCGTCTGCTTCCGGGCGCAGGATAGCGGCACGACGCATCGTCGAGCACGAGCACCCAGTCGGTCAGTTCGCCGTCGGTGGGCGGCGCGAAGGTCAACGGGTTGCCGTCGTTGGCTAATGTGCCGATGGAGGTTACCTTGCCGTCGCGCGGACAGAACCACCATGCTTTCAGCCGTTTGCCGCGCAGCTGTGAGGTATTGACGGAGAACCGTCGGCCCGACGGCACGTAAACCATGGCGTATGTTCCGGCTGTGTCGCGCGTGGCAACGAGGCGGTAGCGGCCCTCACCGGGCACCGACTGCGGCACACGGGCGCTGACTATGAGCGAAGGATCGGGCACGCGACTGAAGTACGGGCGCGACTCAATGAGCCGGCGGGCGTGCATCATCTGTCCCGAACCGGGACGGTCAAGGGCTTCCTGCCACGTGCAGAGCGGATTGTTTATAGGATTACGGCCCTTGTCGGGGTCGAACATCTGCCACACGGAGTGGTGTCCGTAGGTGTGGCCGCACGCTCCGTTGAAGAGGTCCCAGTAAAGAGGGCGGTGCACATCCGACGATATGGAATAGCCGAGGCGCGCAGCGTCGAACGAAAGCGGATGGTCCTCGTAGAGCGGTTCGCCGTCGATTACGGGCTTCACGAGCGTGCGGCGATAGTCCTCAAGCGTGTTGCTGTAGCATCCGGTGTAGTCGGAGTTGTGGCCGTTCTGCCTCATGTTGAAGCTCAGCCATTCATCGTTGTGAAACCATGTGGAGGAGCCTTGCCCGCCCGTTGGATGGAACGTCATGAGCTGCGTGTCCCCATGACCGCGCCGCAGTCCGCGCGCCATGGCACGTATCACGGCTTTCTGATTGTCGTTGTCCACATTGCGGTCGCCTCCGAGAATCCATATCACACGGCTGTCCTTATATCTTCGTCCGAGAAACTCGCCGTAGATCTCGGCATTGCGCTCATCGAACAGCGGACGGTTGCCGTGCACTCCCGTTCCCTCATGCCAGTAGCGGCCCCACGTGGGCAACATTCCCACATACATGCCGAGGGCGTTTGCGCGCGCCACGATGTAGTCCACATGGTCCCAATAGTCGTTGTCGGGTCCGTCGGTGACGGCTGGCGACGCCGGGTTGAAGTTGTCAAGAGGCAGATGTCCGTATGCGTTGGGCACGGTGTGGCCGTCGAGCTCGGCTATCGCCACGGCTTGTATCACGGTGAAGCCCTTCGATGCACGGTCTGAAAGATAGGCATCTGCCTCCTCGCGCGACAGACGATGGAACAGTTCCCAGGCCGTGTCGCCGAGATAGAAGAAGGGCGTACCGTCCTCATGTTGCAGGAATCTGTGGTTCTCGGAAACCATGATGCGACCGTGTGAGAAGTCCACCGGCCTACCCTTTCAGCCGTCAGCTGCTGCCGAAAGACTCATGGTCAGAATACCGGAAATCAATAGTGTTCTTAAGTTCATAAGGTTTTATTTTTTTGATTAATAGATTATATGGTTCATATAAGTCGGGCGGCTATGTGCACATAGCACCACCACGCATCGTAACACAGTGCGGTTCCGGCTGCATAAATGACCGTCATTAAAGGCCGCGCGCCTCGACTTCAGCTACAATCTCGCGTGCCACGGAGGCTATAACCCCTGCATTGACGGCGTCGCTCTCGGCCGAATCTTTTATGAAAACCGTGATGTAGCAGTTGCGTCCCGACGGCATGCGCACCACAGCCACATCGTTGTCGCCTGTCTTTATGCCGTCCATGCGGTCAGAGCTGCCGGTTTTGTGGGCTATGGGAAGCCCCACCGGCACACCGGCACGTATCTTGTCGGCACCCGTTACGGTGGTGGCCATTATGCGACGCAGAGGTTCATATAGTGGCGTATTGCTTTCGAATATCAGTTGCATGAGCTGTGTCATGGCCTCGGGACGGCTCCAGTTGTCATAACAGTTAGTGAGATCGCGGTGCATGCCGTCCTCGTCGTACTTCAGACTAAAGCCCTTCACACCGAGCGAACGCACGTAGCGGTCTATCTGCCGCACACCTCCCGCCAAGGCGATGAGTATGTCGCATGCGTTGTTGTCGCTCTCCGCCACACTATATCTCATTAGTTCTGCCACACTGATGTCCACATCTCCCGTGGGGTGGGCATCGCGTAGCGGACTGTAAGTATTCTCGTGAAGCATTGCTCTTTCCACGTGTACTATGGTATCGAGACTCGTTCCACCGGCCGCCAGGTCGGAAAGCACCTTCATGGCTACATGCACCTTGAACACGCTCATAAGAGGAAAGCGCACCCGTGCGTTCCTTACATAACTGAAACTTCCGCACACGGCCGACACGCCAACGGTCATACGCTTGCCTGAAAGCAAGGAATCGATGCGCTCATCAAGCGACGATGGCACACCGCCACACCACGAACGGCACGGCAGAAGAAGCATAAAAAGCAATAAAAACAGTTTTCCACGCATATTCTCAACTGCAAAGTACGTTTATATTGCAAATATAGTGAAAGGCGAGTACATTGCCAAAACAAATAAACGGATGTTTGTTTGGATTGGCTGTGTCGAGCCGAACATATACCATATAAATATAATAGAAGTCTTGCCAAGCTGTTGATAACTCACCGATTATCCACACATACGCGACATATCCGGCTCTGCCAACCGTGACGACATAAATATACCGTATCCAGCAAATACCTTTATCCACACATCAGACTGCCATCGGCATATCGAAAAGAATGAAACAATACCGACCCGACAAATCACAAATGCAAGCACGATACATATTTTCCGTGCCTGCCCTATAGCCTGTCATCAGCGTTCTTGACGAAAACCAGACCGACCGGCTTACGATTTTTCTTGACATTATTTTGACAAAATATTTTCGCGAAAGAGATGTAAAGGAATGTTAAATCGTACAGAATGAAGGGCATTTCGGACAATATCGTATTTTGATATACCCCATATCATAGTCCGGAAAAGTCCGTTTCGATTTCTGATAAAGCCCATTTCATCGTCCGATTAAGCCCATATTGAGGTGCGATATGGTGCTTTTCGGCCTCTGAAATGGGCCATTTTGCA
>OIWT01004211.1_pt1 | contig 11943 bp, 23 predicted proteins | sample 1587701 | NCBI WGS metagenome assembly OIWT01 (sample SAMEA3888904, study PRJEB22519) | human gut metagenome | biome: human gut; feature: human-associated habitat; material: faeces | place: Denmark | collected 2009 | reverse complement strand
ACTTGCAGTTGGGCCCATCGAACCACACAATCCGGATGACAATCCCCAGAAGGAAAAGAGCCCGTCACTGAACAGTCAGCGTGCTGCAACATTCGATGCTCATATAAAACAAGAAAAAGAAGAGAGCGCCTCTATCATCACTCTGGGAAGAATGGGGGTACGTGATTCATGGACTCAATCATCCTATAGTATGCTACCAACATAATGAAGGCCATTGCAGGATCGGGCTTACTGGCCATTCCATTTGCGGTTCAAAAGGCATTCATTTTCCTCCCCCTAAAGAGTAGGTTGGATTCGTCACTTCGGTCATCCTCTTTGTGATCCTCACCGGATTAACGTCGCTTTCCTGCTATCAGTTGATGGCCATTGACGAGGGTCTGCATGTGTTATTACATGGATGAAAACTCACAACCAGGGCAAATTGCGGCCCTACTCGCCGAACTACTACGCAAATCTGTGTCACAACGTGCTGGGAAGAGTTGGATACACGGTGTCTGTGATTGGACTGCTCGCGGACGTGTACGGGGGTCAGGCGGGAATCCTGGTTGTGATGACGGACTTCCTGTGCGGGCTTCCCCTGTTCCAGAGCAACAGGCAAATGTGGAGGAACTGGATCCAGGCGCTGCTCACCGTGGTCACGACCCTGTTGTGTATTCAGAAGAACATGCGGTTCGTCCTCCTACTCTGCTGAACGGCTAGAGTGATGGTGTTTGTTTCCTCCTGTGGACTGCTCATGCTCATCACGAGTATCCTCCTCGCACTGCTGTAATGGCGCTGATTCCCTCTTCCCATAGCTACGGCTTTCGCACGCACGGCATTCACTTCGACGAGTCCTTCTTGCACCTCCCCAGTTGGAAGGCGTTGTTCAGCCAACTCGGCATCTTCGTCTTCTCGCTCTCCTTCACCACCATCTTCCTCACGCAAGTCGTTATCGCTTCTTGTGCTTCTCGAGCGTAGAAACACCTCAATAAAAAGTACCGCAAGAACACAACGCTAATCACCTCGTGCGCCGTGGCTGTCATTGCTCTCATCTACACGGTAATGGGCATTCTCCTCGTGATGCTCTTCGCCCATGACGGTACTTCATATGCATCGTGGTCACCCACAGGAGAAACAGTCCCGGGGAACATTCTCTCCGCGCTCCCCTCCCACTCCTTCGAAAACATCTTCATCAGCATCGGCATGGTCATTTCGCTTTTGGGGTCCTTCCCCCTGTTCCTGGAAGTGGCTGCCGAGATCATCGAGCGCAACATGGGTTGCAGCGCTTGATGAAGTTAACCATCAGGTCCCCAAACATACGGAAGGGTGTTCATTTCCAACAAGAAACGGCTGTTCACGCGAATCGCGGAGAACCTCCTCCTTTCGCTGATCGGCTACCTCTTCCCGTACTTCACAAGCATTCTGTCGCTGAATATCCTCAGTTCGTCCACAATCCCCCTTCACTCCCACTCGGCAGTTTCTCAGCACTCATGATCGCTTACGCGCTGCCGTCGATCATGCACTTCGTGCTATTCAACAAACGGCTGAGCAGGACTATGATCATCCTCGATCCCACCGTCTTTGTCATTTCGATCGCCCTTGTGGTGATCTGCGTGGGTCATAGCCTCGTGGATACTGTCCATTCGTCGTTTTCTGTTTGTTGCAAAATGGGGACAGAGTCGAAGTATATGCCCCCATATCAGCGACTATCACGCATGCTTCGGGGTGTGACAATTGGGTCGTGGTGGTGCAAGGGCTCGTACCACTTTTCTAGTTGAAAGGAGCTGATGAGCGCTGAAAAGGAAACGAAGGAAGTGAGTGAGGGTACCAAACTCGAAATGAAGGGAGAGGAGCAGAACAACGAGTGTAATGGCTGCTGCCTGTCGTAAGGACATAGTTGTGGATGAGAAGTACTCGGTGAATGCTGTGCAGCACGTGGAGATGGAGGTTGTCGAGAATCCATCTGCTGGAACACTGAACCGGATGGAGGTGGGGCCTCCGTTTTCCCGTAACCCTGTAGTATGCCATTACAATCATGAAGGCCATCGCCGGTTCTGGTCTTTTAACCATCCCCTATGCCGTTCAGAAGGTATTACGTCCCAACAATCTTTGAATATAGGTCGGTTTCATCACTGCCTTCCTCCTGTACGTGTTTGTGACGGGGCTCTACGCGCTGTCGTGTTTCCAGCTTCTTGAGGTTGCAAACAGTCCTTTAGCTGTATTTAACTCTTCCTTCCGGTCAGCCCTAGCGAACAATGAAACGCTACTCCTCCAACGATTATGCCAATCTCTGCTATAACATTATTGGAAAGGTGGGCTACGTGGTGTTCATCATCGCCACGCTGATGGACATTTACGGAGCGCACATCGGCATGATCGTCGTGATGACCGATTTCCTGTGTGGTCTTCCCTTTTTGAACAACTCCATTGCGTGCAGAGTCACCGTCCAGGCCGTCCTAACCGTCGTTGCCACCATCCTCTGCGTGCTTCGCGATGTCCGGTATTCTTCTCCCATTCCCTTCACGCTAGCGTCATTGTGTTCATTTCCTCCTTCGGCTTGATCGTGCTGATCATTAGTATCGCTTTAGTCATCCTGTACCGTAATGCATTCTCCTCCACTCTAGTTACGGATTCCGCGTCCACGGCCTCCACTTCGAGTCCTCCTATCTCCGCTTCACGAGTTTCAAGGCAGTCTTCGGCAATCTCGGTCTCTTCGTCTTCTCGCTCTGTTTCTCCGCCGTCTTCCTCACCGAAGTGGTAGGCGTTGCTACGCGGTCTTACCCGCAGAAGCACCTCAAGAAGGAGTACCATAAGAAGGCCGCCAGTACCACTGCATACGCCATCTCCGCCATGGCCGTGATCTACATCATCATGGGCGTGTTGCTTGTCATGCTCTTCGCGCAGGAGAGTCGGGATTCCGCCGTGGCGTGATGGATAGAGGGCGTTGTACCGGGGAACATTCTGTCGGTGCTTCCCTCCAACTCCTTCGAGAACGTGTTCATCAGCATCGGCATGGTCATCTCGCTGATCGGCTCGATTCCGCTCTTCCTGGAGGCTGCCAGCGAGATCCTGGAGAACAAGATGGGTGTGGCTGTGGGTGCAGTGTGACTCGCAGGACCGCTGACCTACGGCAGAGTGTTCCTCTCCAACAAGAAGCGGCTGACGCTGCGCGTGGCGGAGAATGTGATCTTGTCGCTGATCGCATTCTTTTTCCCGCGGTTCACGGACATCCTCGATTTGAATATCCTTGCTGAATCAGGGCGGTGTCTTAATGCGCAGTTGGAAGTTTTGCCTCCATCCTGATCGCATTCACGCTTCCCGCGATCATGCACTATATGCTGCTCAAGAAGAAGCTGGGATGGTTCATGAAGGCGGTGGACCTCGTCGTCTTCCTCATTTCCGTGGCGTTGGTGGTGGTGTGTTTCGGAGAGAATCTGATCAGTATTATCTTCCGCTCGTTCTGTGTTTGTTGCATGTGCATTCAAGAAAGGTTGTGATTTCTGCCACTATCCAACAGTCTCTGCCGAAATGTATGGAGGGGTCGACAAGTACTCTGGAGACATTGCATTCCAAAAGAGGGAGGAGGAGGTTGACGTCCAGTAAGGGTGAATTCTCCAGCTCACGCACTAGGGACGTGATGAACCACTCGAACTGCTTTGAAACGATTGTTGCGACCAACGAAGCCGGAGAGTTTGCTTCGCTGTTCAACGCCTCACGTTTTTAGAGAGGTCTTGCTTGGAGCGTCGTTGGATCTTTCTAATGGAGAGTTGACGTGGAATTACATCGAGGACAAAGAAAAGGCCTTCAGCCATGTGATGGGTATGTCGCAGATGACGTCCATGCTGAAGGACAAGCGTCGCAATGAGGTGTACAACGCCGCAATTACAGGTACATTCGACAATGGTTTGTGTTGTAGAGTGCATTCAGGACTTCATTGCCGCGCACCACCGCAAGCCGTACGTGTTGGACATTGGCTGCGGAACAGGCTTACTGTCGTTGCAGGCGGCACGAGCCGGCGCGGAGAGAGTGTACAGTTGCGAAATGTTCCGGAGTTGGGCGGACGTGGCCCGCAAGAACGTCACCGAGAACGGCTTCGACGGCGTGATCACCATCATCAACAAGAACAGCAGAGATCTCGTCGTGAAGGGAGATGACGATTCTCCCTACGGTATTCACTAGAGGCCATGGTGAACGATAGATATCGACCGGAAATGCGACATTCTCGTCAGCGAGATTCTGGACACGGCACTTCTCGGAGAGGGCGTGCTAATTGCCGTGAAGGATGCCAGAGTTCCTTTTATCATCCCCTTTCATCCACAGAAGCGTCTGCTCGTCGACCAGCCCGTCGTCATTCCAGAGTCCGCAGACATCTTCATCGAAATGGTTCATTCCGACTCTCTCTTCCAAATGACCTCCATTCAAAACGCCACGTTGTCACCCCCTTCTCCTCTCACCCCCAGCATCGGATCGCTCCGCTTCAAGCGAGCCGACATGTCCAACGACCCCTGTCACTACACGCATCTTCTTCCCGTCCTTTCCCCCCACTCCCCTCATTTTCAGATCCACGTCGACCACCTCACCCCTCCTCCCTCCCCCTGCTCGCAGCCGCTCCGCCTTACGACCGTCGATCTCACGGGCGGTCGGAACAATCCCCTCACCGAAGTCACCGTCCCCATCTCTCACCCGCCCAACGGGCTTCTCTTCTCCTGGACCGTCGCTCTCTATCACCATCACCACGAGTACTCCACCCGTGCGGAACTGGTGCGCACGGAGGACTGGGAGGACCACTGGTTGCAGGCGTTCTACGCGCTGTCGGGTCTGGAGGCGGCGCGGAAGGAAGTGCACCTGATCGCGTTGATGCGCGACACCAACTGGCGGTTCGCTGCTTGTTGCGCGAAGGACGCAGCGTACCAGAAGGTGAAGATGGGCGCGTTCAAACCGCTGACGTGCTCGTGTGGGTTCCATGCATTGCTGAATACGGGGTTGATGAGCATGTACCAGAACCGCGGGAGAAACGAGGTGTTGGAGAACGCGGTGCGGCGCGTGCAGGAGTGGAGTGCCAAAAATCGGGACGGTTTGGGTCATGGTGGAGGATGAGGAGTAGCCGTGATCGCCGACGTGGGCGATGATTCGCTGCTGGGCTGTCTGGTGCGCCAGGCACGAGTGAAAAACCCGATCTGGTCGGTGGAGAGAAAGATTGACTCCAGCATTGTGTGGTCCCAAGTATTTGAATGGACGCCCTCCCATTGGTAGATCGCAAAGCAGAACAAGGCGTCGATCCGCGTTGTGTCCGCTCTCTCGGAGCTGCCTCCCAAAATCGGGGCGATTTTGTGGGACTGTCATTTCTACCAGATGGAGGACAACCCCGTGATGGAGGCGGTCAGCTACTGGTGCTGCGTGAACGCACTGCGGAATCGTCTGCCGGAGGATGCGCTGCTGCAGCCGAGTCTGGTGAACGTCATGGGCATGCTGATCGAGCTGGGCGTAGCCGTGCGCGCTGGTTTGAACCCTAGCCGCTGTACGACTCCTTCGGCGAGGTGGCGGACGTCAACGGGTTCAAGCACACGGCCTTCAACGCGGGGGTGCGCGGGTGGAGTGAGGCGCTGTACCCGTTCCCGCTGTACCTGTACGCGTACAAGGCGCTGTCGGAGCCGCAGGCACTGATCTCCATCGACTTCAGCAGTCCGCTGTACGCGATCGAGCAGCCGCTGGCGCTGACGGCGAGTGCGGAGGGGCGTGTGAACTGCTGTGTGGTGTGGTGTGAGTATTATGTGGGCGACCGCAAGTGCTTTGAAGACGTGCCGGAGAATTGGGTGTCGGTGTTCAGGAATGGGTGCTTCGAGAACTACAAGAAGCAGCTGCTGAAGTTCAAGGAGGAGCCTGTTGCGGTGAAGAAGGGAGATTGCGTGGCGGCGACGGCGGCGCTGAATGGCAATCTGGAGTTCCAGTTCTCCTTTTCCTCCTGGTGTGTTTGTTCCTGTAAGAGGTCATGTCGTTCATGAAATCGGGTCACGTCGTTCGTAAAACCGAGTCACGTCGTTCGTGAAATCAGGTCCCATCGTTCGTGAAAACAGGTCATGGCAACAAACACGCCAATAGAGCATAAAAGGATTGGACACTTCCCGGTTGGATGCGGGATAAAGGAATCCACCCTCTTCGTTCATCGTGCTGGGAGAATCGAAAAACATGGGAACCCCTTCTTCGCCAGACCATGCAACGTCATCGACGGAGAACGGATTCTCATAACCCAAGGATAAACCATCGAAGAGCGTGGAACTTGGATTGGAATCAGTCTCGAAGGAATCCGTGGAGGTAACTGGCTGGGAGGGTGCGGTGTACGCTTCGAATGACATTCTTGGCAGGGCGATTGTTGACTGAAGGAGATGATCGGCGGAGAGAGCACTTGTGTCGGCATGGATGTGGTAGTCGTTGTTGATTGCGATGTTGTCCATGCCGGGCAGCTCAATGCTTCCGCAGGAAGAAGCCTCCTCCGGGAGACTATCGTAGTCCTCGTCGACGATACAGTCCTGGCGTTCCACCACAGCAGGAAGCGCGTTCTGGCTTGTCTTCGTTTCGAAGGCTACGGCTCATCGAGAGAACGGGAGAATACCCCAGTAATGCTCGTTTCTTCTGGCGCGGCACTGCTGGCACGTCTTCGGGATCACCTTTTTCCCGTACAGAATGATGGGCTTGTAATTGCTCATGGGCTTCACACATTTGCAGCTGGAGCACTTCCTCGTTTTCTGGGAACGACCGTTGCGGCTGTAAGGATGATAACGCTTTGAAATGGCTCTTCTGGACATACTAAAAATGAGACTTTGGGAGCAATTGCGAAGTATCATTTTTGCAAACCGCTTGTTTCCCCCTACGCTATTTCGAAATAACCGCGGTGATCATTTCTCTTTTCCAGCGTCGTTACTCCCATTTGACAGGGAATTGCTGCTTCCTTCCTGTTTGAAATCCAACAAATAAGGAAAATGTCACCTAAACGAAGTCTGTTCGAGACTCTTGATTCGCTGCTCCAGCGCTTCGTTCTCCTTGTGTAGCTATATGTGATTGTTGCGAGGAACCCACACCCGTTCCACATCCCGCACGACGTAGTCGTAGTTCTTGCACAACACTGGAATGTCCACCTTTGCGCACTGGCTCAAAATGGAGGAAATGGTGTCGTCCACGTCCATAATCGTACTCATCGCCGTGATAAAAGAATGGAAAAGCTACACTGAACACAATTCCCCGAGCCAACTCGCTTCACTTGTGAGTACTGGTTGAACAGGGTCGATCCCTCCGCCTTGCTTCCGAACGCTCTTCGAATGGCCAGCTCGATCTGATTCTCCAGCTCCTTGATCCTCTCAATCACTTCCTTCGTCTCTCGGTTCGTCGAAACAATCTCTTCCGACACGGTCGAAATCCGTTTCTGTGTTTCCTTCTTCCGGAGAGAGAGCTGGTATAGCCGATCTGTGTACACCTCGCGTAGCGCCTGCTAATCGTGATTACGGGATCGGTTCATAACCTGAGGCAGATGATTCATCATGATCTCCAACTCCTCTTGTTCGTGCTTCCTCTCGCTGATGATGGCAGTGATGTTCTCGATCTCCTGTCGGTTCTCCTGGATCTTCGCCAGCAGACTCTGGGACTGCTCCTGCGCCTCAAGCAGAATCATCACCATTACCCACAAGGCCTGCTTTTCCGAGTCCAAATCGTCCATGTATTTGCTGATCTCGTCCCTCTCAGTCTGGTAGATGTACTCCTCTTTCGAGGACTCGGAAGTCACGAAATCGCAGGAATCGTGAATGCGTTTCAAGTACACGTCGATGTCCTTAATCACATTCGCAATCTTCTGCTTCTGGAAAATCGTGCTTTCCGTGAACTCGATCATTCGGTTCAGTTCGTCGATGCTCTGCTTCAACTAGGTGTGATCCCAAGGAATCGAATCGACGGTGGTGATCTTCTGCTCCAGCTTCTTCGCGTTGTGCAGCTCTGTGTAATAAACTCGGTTGCATCTCAGTATGTCCGCTTGCAAGGACACAATCTCCTACGCATGATTGCTCATGCACAATGCACTACGGCGTTGGTAGAAGAAGGATCGAGTGCAGCGGAGGACACTATACATCAATTACTAGTGCAATGAGCAACGCTGAATGCGATGGAACGCCACTTTTGAAGAATACTCGGGATTCTCCTGAAGGGAACGAATTCCTTGCTACGATGAACAATCCATCATGAAAGGATACGACAGGAATGGTTTTCCACTCATAGCAGAAGCGATCGTGAATAATCTCTTCCTGCTCTCGCTCAAGGATTCGACAGAACATAGGAGAGAGTGTTCTTGCAGGCTTTGAAGGCGCGTCGCCTTTCGGTGTGTCCGATCTCCATGCGGAGAGCGCCTGGAGAATGGCGTCGCCTCCAACGAGGCTGTTCTCCGCGCCCTTCTTCTCCTATCCATCACTCGGTCGAATCACTCTCACTTGTTCCCTCGCGTACGAGATGGTTGATGTGAGCCATGTGAGCACGTGAAGAATGTCGTCTGGTTCCGGGTACAAAAACACACTGAAATCCAACTCCATGGAGTAACCGTTACGCTAAAGCGTGAAACGCACGGCAAATCCTCATACGATAAAGTTGTCCGCCAGGTCACTGCAAATCGAATGATTCAAGTCATCTTCGTCAGCGATAAAGGAAACGGCTTCCAAGACGTCTTGTTGGATCAGTGATAGGCATTGCAAGCAAAGATTGAAGAAAAAGACACGATCCATACTCTCCAGGGACACAATGTCGTCTGGGATATAGCTACACGTTAAGCAATAAGCAAAAGAAGCTACACTCCGAAGTCTCGGATGGTTGAAATGATGAGCGAGTCGATCTTGCTCATCGTTGCAAACGTTTTCACGCTTTTCGGAAGGCAACACTCCAAAAGAAGTCCCCAAATCGCAAATGCCAAATGGAGACCCGAATTGAGTAGTCCAATTCGGGACTTCTTTTGACAATTCTGTTGTCTTTCCTTTCTACAGGGAGTTGGATTGGTTTTGATAGTGATCTGTTCTTGCGGGTGTGTGACTTTCGTTGAATGGCAAGTACTGGAAACATGATCAGAGGCAATTGCAAAAGGTACTGCATGAGTGAGTGAAGAAGAATCGACTGCCGATTTCAGAACGATTTTGCTTCAAATTGAATAGAATCGTGTGTTTGCCTGTCAGGAGTGGAGACAAGGAACAAACAGTTGTGCGTGATCAAAAAGGACGATTACCAGTCATCCTCATCATCAAACAACCATGGATCCACTTCAAAGTCCTCAGGGTTGTCCTCTTCCAGTTCGGCACTCTGGATGATTGCAGCCAGTACGCCTATGTCTATGCGTGAAGGATGGAGGAGAGAGGAACTCCCTATCACCTGGGTGTTTGTCCTCCAATGGAATGAAGCGTCCATCATCACTTGCGTGAGAGAAGGCAGGTCTACAGCTCATTCTCCTCGAAGGAACTCACTCTCAAACACGGCGGAAGTGTATTTCTTGAGCACTTCGCTGCCTATCAACAGAGTCTTCAGTTTGGAGAGATCTGCGGATGAATACAGCCATGTGAAGACACTCCTCATTCGCAATGTTCCTTGATGAAATGACCATCCCGGTTCGGCTAAAACTCCTACCTTCACCACCTCCAAACAGGGGTCGTTCGCAATCTCGCACAGCGCGTAACCCACGAAGGACTCCAAGCCAATGCTCAGCTCTCTCACACGTGGGCAGTCTATCAAGCAGAAGCTGCCGATTGGGTTCCCATAATTGTTTTTGCTCCTTGAAAAGCAGCTCGTTCCAATTCGCACTCGCTCCAACTGGGGCAATCCAACCAGCTTCACCGTTTCCACGTAACTGAAGCAATTGTCGCCCACTTCAAACACTCTCAGACGAGCAAACCGACCCAAATCCAGCACGGTGAAAGAGGGGCCAAAACCCACGTTGCAGTCCACAATCATCTCTTCCACATCGAGCGATTGCTCGTACTCCACTCGGTTATGAATGTTCGCACCGGGCAGTGTGTGTAGGTGTGCAACAAGAGCGTTCCATGCTTCGGCATCTACTGCTCATGAGAAAGAGAGGAACGCACTTTGGCAATGCACTTCACAAGACCCTATAAAGCACTCTGGTAGTTCAATTGTGGTGAGATTTGGCATATCTAGTCATAAGACGGAAACAGAACGAGCTATTCTCCAAGGTGGCGTATTGTGGATGGCAAAATGTGTAACTCCTTTCATCTGTGGTAGTGATTGTGGTGAGCTTGGGCAAGTCTAGTTATCAGTCTTGGGAATGGGAGTCACTTCGCAGTATCAGTTCTCCTGGATCATAATAAGTGAAACGGAATGCGTCATGCCCAAGTCGAATGGACGTCACTTCAGGCAAGTCTAGAAATCACTGCCTTTCTCTTCGATTCACCCTCAAACACAGCACGATGACAGCATTTGAAGCCTTTTCTGCCGATGAGAACTGATTTCAACACTGGCAAGTCTATTCATTAAGTGGCGCGAGCAGCCAAAACTCCTCATCACCAATGAGGCCTCATTGAAAGGGCTATCGACACATCCCATACTTCCCATCTCGATCACTTCCAAACTGTTGAGATTCGCAATCTCACACGTTGCGTAGCTGAAAAAGGAGTTGCAACCAATCTTCAGTTCTCTCAGTCTCTCACAGCACTTCAATTGGAAGGAGCCCGTAATCTGTCGTTTTGAATTGAAGCTACAATTGCCAATCACGACTCGTTGCAATTCTTTCATTCCGATCAGTTTCACCTCCGTGATTCCATAAAAGCACTGACTCCCCACTTCAATCTCCTTCAACTTTGCATAACGACTCAAATCGAATACAGTCATGATTCCGTCGTTACAGCAGCCACTGTCCACCACAATTGTCTCCACTGTTGCGTCCAGCGTATTCAATTCGGCGAAGGAATGGACATTTGCCGAGGGAATGTGAGAAAAGACAGCTAGGTACTTCTCTAGCTCACCAACGTCTATTCCTCATTCCTGAAACGAAAATACCACTCTTGTACTGCAGCTGCTTATGATAGGTAAGTGCTCTTGGGAGGATGGCTAGAGTCAGCGAGGGCATGTCTACTCTATTAGGCAGCACAGAAGGAAGCACTCTCCAGAGTAATGTGCTGAGCATAGCAGAAGGACATTTTACCATGACAATACAGGGTTGTTAGCTTGGGCAGATCTACAGATTGATGCACTCTCCCACCTGTACTGCGCATGACTACTGTAGAAGGCGTGATGCAATCGCTGAACAAAGCAGTCCCGTAGTAAAAGTCAATCGAAGTCAACTCGGGCAAGTCTAGCGAATGACAACCAAAGGATTGAAAGTACTCTCCAGAATGACACATGAGCAATTGTGAAATGAGAAATATCCGCATTCAAGAGATTTCAGTTTTGGCAAATCTAGCAATGAGCCCATCGCGACAGAATCACTCCGCAGAACCAACGAAGCATAGTAGAAGGAATTGTAGTCGCTCATAGTGTCACCCAGCACAAGCTCTTCCAGAGAAGGAACGTCCTCAATCTCACACACGGAATAGTCATCAAACGAGCCAGCACCCACATGCAACCTTTTTATCTTCTCACAGTGCTTGAGATAAAAGCGCCCTTCCTTCGCAGAACAGCAGAACAAAGCGAAAGTAGCTTCCTCCAGTAGATGCAATCCAACCAGCTTCACTTCCTTAACAAACAGCAGACTTTTGTCCTTCACATCCAGCTTTCGCAAATGGACCATAGAGGACAAATCAAGCGTTGTCCACGCCTCTCCCTCGTCACCGTCGTTGTCAATCGTCAGGACTTCAACACGGTTGTAAAGAGACTGTTCATAGGAAGAGATAGTGACTTCCCTTTCCGCCTCAAACCGATCATCATTTACCCATTCTCCCTCGTACACGGTGTTTCCAGTTCGATCATACTGAACGCCTCGTCCCCACCGCCTTC
>OIWT01004210.1_pt1 | contig 11945 bp, 18 predicted proteins | sample 1587701 | NCBI WGS metagenome assembly OIWT01 (sample SAMEA3888904, study PRJEB22519) | human gut metagenome | biome: human gut; feature: human-associated habitat; material: faeces | place: Denmark | collected 2009 | reverse complement strand
GAAAGGCCCAGAGAAGCAGACTCGGCTACCAGCACAAGGTGACCCGCGAGGAGGCTATGGAGTGGTTCAAGAAGCAGTACGATGGCATCATCCTTGACAAGGCCAAGTAAAGTAGTGTTTGGATAGATAATCTGCCTATGCTCTGTTTGTGCAACAAACCCCCCATTTCACAAAAGGACTAGATACGGTAGTAGTTGTTGCCGTCTTTCAGGATCTGGTTGTCGTCCACCATGCGGCTCAAGCAGAAGGCAATCTCCGGCTTCTCCAGTTTGAACTGCTTGCTCAGCTCTACGCCTCACGCTCCACTTCCTCTCGCACCCTTTTCGATCTCCTCCTCCGTCAGCACATCCGACCGCGTGCTCACGTACAGCTTGCTCACCGCGCCGCGCACGGCGGAATACACGTCATCGCTCACCTCCCTCGCCGTCTCCTCCACCTCCATCTCCATCTCCTCCTCCTCCGGCCCCATCTCCGCTTCTGCCTCAGGCTCGTTCCTACACTCAACACGCACACTCTCGCCTACACTTTCACCTTCTTCGACTGCACCTCCTCCTCGTCACTGACTACCCCTCACGCCCCCAACTTTCACCCACACGTCACCTCCTTCTCCTCCACCGGCTTCTTCTTCTCCACCTTCTGCGGCTGCGCGTCGTGGTACAGCGCGAAGTTCACCAGCTCCATCGCCACTCTGTCCATCACTCCCCACACACACCCTCACTTGCAATCGCTCAGCTCCACCTTCGCGCTCAGTCGCAGCTTCGCGTGCGCCGTGCTCAGTCGAATCATCGTCTCCAACAGACGTGCTGTGATCGGTAGCGTGCGGTTGTCGCTCTTCTGACGCAGCTCCGCGTACTCCGCCACCAGGTACTTGATCGCCTCGTCCGTCAGCTCCTGCACATCAAGCCAGTGCCAAAAAACGACCGTGTTTTTGGACTTCGCGAAATCGAGATACTTTCGCAGGAATGTGGTCGTGAGCTGCGGCATTTGGCCTACTCCTCATTCGCCGCACCCACACGCACCCTTCTTCTTCCGCTCACTCCCCTTCACGTACATTTCTCCGTTATCCACCTTCTCTTCTTCGTCTTCTTCGCCGCCCGCCTCGGGCAGGTTCTCGTGGCCCGGGCGCACGTAGCGGTGCATCTGAAGCACGTGAGAAGCGATGTCGCGATCCTTCTCCGGGTCGATTTCGTCGCGCACTGGGTGGGGTGAGTATGACATGCATTTGTTGATTGCTCATCAAAGTCATTCTCTCATAAGATATCACATCACTGTTTTCACATCACTGTTTTCACATCACATCATCACATTCATCACATCACTCATCACATTCATCACATCACTCATCACATTCATCACATCACTCATCACATCACATCATCACATCATCACATCATCACATCATCACATCACTCATCACTGTTTTCACATCACATCATCACATTCATCACATCACATCATCACATTCATCACATCATCACATTCATCACATCACTCATCACTGTTTTCACATCACATCATCACATCATCACATTCATCACATCACATCACATCACTCATCACATCACACATCACTGTTTTCACATCACTCATCACTCATCACTCATCACACTCACAAAGCACATCACATCACATCACTCACAAAGCACACATACCAATAAACAACAAGTCAAAACGCGACAGCAGCGAATCCGGAAGGCCCACATTCTCCTGCGGACGCTTCGTCACGTCATACTGCCCGTACACCGGGTTGGCGGCCGCCAGTACACTACCGCTCACACCCCCACACCTCCTTCACCTGCACCGGGCGTTCAGCGAGCAGTGAATGCCCGCCTTCGCGATCGTCACCGTCTGCTGCTCCATCACCTACGCCTGAGGGGGCCCCCACTTTTCGACCTCGTGGATGGCCACACGATCGGCCTCGCTCATCTTGTCAAACTCATCAATGCACACAATTCCCTTGTCCGCCAGCACCATCGCGCCCGCCTCCAACTTCCGCTCGCCCGTCTCCTGATCCTTCACCACGGCGGCGGTCAGACCCACGCCACTGCTTCCACGACCCGTGGTGTTCACAGCGATCGGCATGGTGTTCAACACGAAGCGGAGAAGTTGCGACTTGCCGCAAGACGGATCGCCCACCAGCAGAATGTTGATGTCGCCGCGGAGATGGATTCCGTTATCGAGATTGTGTTCCTTCCCGCCAATCATCTGCAAAACCAGGGCCTTTTTGATCAGCTCGTGACCTCGAATCGAGGGAGCCACAGAGGCCGCCAGAATGTCGAATACGTTCTTGTTGCGAGCCAGGTTGCGCATTTGCGAGATGGTTTTCGAGTCAATCACCAAGCCCTCTGTATTCGCATTAATCACCTCGATGTTGTTCGCCGTGATGATCGTGCGGAAGGAACCGCCCAGAAGCGATGCAGAAGGCGCGATCGCCTTGAACACGCCGAACACCTGCGATTAACGGAATTCCGAGAATCTACCCGAACACGGTCTCCGGGCTTCACGTGGTCCACCAGATCGTGGTCCAGCATGATGTCCACCGAACGAGGCAACTACCGCTCACGCATTCCCAATTCGCCCAACCTGACCGAAAGGCGCGCGCTCCGGCATCTCCTGCACCGTGATGGTCTGGACATTGACGTAGGAGGAGTAGCCGAACTCGAACTCCAACGCATCCTCTAATCGTCAATCCCAATGCTTTAATCAACGCGTCGGGTTCGTCAGCGGGATCGCGGAGCTGGTGGGAGCCACGTTCTCAGAGGCGGACAGCATGTCCACGTAATCCTTGTAGTAATACTTGTGCTGTCCCGCCGGGCAGTAGTGCACACTGCGAAGAATCTACCGTTTAGAGCGCCGCACGATCACCTGCCTTCGGTCGCACCAGCGAAGTCTTCGTGACAATGCCCTCCAGACACACCATCTGGTTCAGCAGCGTCGTGTTCAAGTCGCGAGGACTCACCACGTTGCTGCCGAAAGCTCCGGTGAACCCAATGTGAAAGGAGGCTGTCAGAGCCGACTGTGAGAATTTGGTATTCTTGTTGCGTGCGTGCTATCGGCTCATTCATAAGCAACTAGCACCCACTTTGTTCACTTCGTTCTCAAGCATCTCCACGTATTGGACGGGATGGCGAAGAATTCTACATAGTAAAACTGCATATCATGTTCTACTCAGTCTGCGCGTTGTTGCCGAGGGGACCAACATCACTGATATTGATGATAAGCCTTCGATCGTCCGTATCGAGCATTTTCTCCACGATATCCCTGTACGATGGACGACCATCCTACCACATCAGAATCCATCAAAGGGAAATACCGGATTCCTCTCGAAGAAGGTTTTGAAGGTATTGAGAATATCCAGCATTACTAGTTGATCACTCCGCTCTCTCTTTAAATCCTACTCCTGTTGCCGTTGGTATTCTACCGATAATGCCTGTATTTGGCGTTATCACTCCCACCACGAAGCGTCCAGTGGTCCCTTGATTTGTGCCAATCACTACGCCCCATTTCAAATCGAATGTGAAACCAAACAGGGGCAGAAAACAAGTTCAATAGTACACAAAAGCGGCTGCTCGTCAAGTTACTACACCCTCACTCTCCCAACACGCACTCACAGAAAGAATGGGTCCCGGAACGCCAGAGTGGATGAGATAGGGCAGCTGGCCCGGGTCCACTCCCTGCACGTCGGCAACAAACGGCTGGCGCTGTGGTATCATCTCACCCATCGGCAGGTTCCCATGCATGTCCTCCACAATCGGCTCGCGCATCACCATCGTCTGGTTCTGCTGCACCAGCTTCTTTCGAAGCGCCTCCTTCGATGCCTTGTTGCGGAGCAGCTCGTTCGCCGATCGTCGCACAAACGCCAGAGTATCCTCGTTGATGTTGTTGACGGTCTGCTTGTAGTAGTACAGACACACGTCGTTGATCAAGTTCTCGTACCGCTCCGATTTGAGAATAATGTCGTTCGGGAGGCCCAGCCACTCGATCATCTCGTTCCGCTCGTGATCGCTCACCGTCAGAATGCAGGAACTGATGACTCTCTATCCGTAACCGGTTACAGCAAATCACACCTTAATGGCCTGTGTGTTGAATAGCTCAATCGTTACGGAAACGCCGAGATCCTTGCAAAGGCTCTTCGCGGCTCTGTCCAGGTGATCTCCGTAGCTCGTTGGCATCAAATTACCATTCTGGTATCTACGGAAGCGGTTTGAGAACACATCGAGGGGCTCTACGCGATAATTGGGAGAAAGGGCGCCAAACCATCAAACGCCTCTGGAGGGATCATCTGGTCGATTTCGTTTATAATTCCCTCGAGAGCATTCACGGTTAGCACTCCGAACAACTTGGCACGGATAATGTGACTGTAGACCGACTTTACGGGAACCTTCTTCCTCTCCTTCCTCGTCGTCATCGTTGAGTTGATGTTCATCATCCTCGGAGTTGTTGTTTGGGGAGAAAAAGAGTGGCAGATGGGGGTGCGTTTCCTCACCTTGCAATGGAGTGTGTGGAGGTGGAAAGAGGAGAGAAGGGAAGGAGATAGGAAGGGCGTGATTTGAATTGCAGACTAGCGAGTTTGTAATAAAGGGTGATTAGAAAACAGGAGATATGCAAAATCAATTGACCTTCTTCACTTTTAACGCTCCCTGGCGAATGAGGTACTCGATGTCCGATAACCGAAGGTAGTGGATGCTATTCTTCTCCAGGTGCAATGAAGGATTCCCGTCGTGCTGTAGTAAGGATATGTTCACCGCTCCAGAGGGAGTCATGATTTCTCCCACATCCTGCGTAGCTACCACTTCCACATACAATGAATGGGGAGGGTACATGTTCTAGAAATGAGCAGGGCAGAGCAGAAAGACAGAAGTCAGATCAAACCCGCTCCTCTGCATGTAGGAACTTAGCAAATCATCGTACTTCTGGAAGAACTGGATTTCTCCCTTGCTTAGCAGCGATTGTGCATCATCGCTAAGGAGATTCCCCTTCTCCCAGCGATAGTCGCGGATCTTCCCCAGTCTGTGTTTCCTAATCATGACATTGGCATTCCAATCGTTACAGATACGCCAGCAGGCATCGTTTATCGTGATAAAACGCGCAATGGTGGATGTTTAGAATTGTGTTATATCCGCTGATGATTTGTTCCTTCTCTCTACGCCATCACTGTACACATTCCAAAAACCCAACTCGTCCACTTGTCCCTCTTCAGACTCAGGCACTTCACCCGCCACCTCTTCCATTCCAACATATATGTCTACGATTTTCTCCATCGTATCGTCCATTTCGTCCAGCACGGCATTGATGCCCTCTTCCTGTCCATCAGTCCAGTCCGAAGCCAGTACGTTATTCTTGGGTACCCAATCGCTCCGCTTCAACTCCTTGATGAGTTCTGTCGCTCGGTTGGTGATCGTGTACGCCATTTTTGAATTGCCGAGTGTGGGCGTTATTCCCAGTATTCCTTTCTGTTTGTGTGGGGGGGTACTACATTTGTTTTTTGTGCTTATGAAAGGGGTTTTCATTATCATCGTGTTGTAAGGGTTTTAAAGAATAGTATGTGTGATTTCCAGATAGAATTTGCATGATGGCCACAAAACAAACAAAAGCCATTGTAGTTTGTCAACTGTGAAATGATACAACTCACTGCTCAATTGCAGGCCCATTCACCACTTCTAGCAGCTCTGCCGATATATCTACCAGTGACTTCTTCTTCAGTAGCGCACTCATGGTCGTAATGCAATCCTTCCATTCAAAGGCATAAGGCAAGCCCATATACGTGACAGAAGGGATATCTACACCTTACAACGCGATCAAAAGCAAACCTTCCAGAATGACTCGATTCACATATTTGAAGGAATACGTGAAAGAATCGCCTGCCGTTTCGATTTCATCTTTTTCATAGCGTCACTCATGCTATGTGCACAGAAACTGAGATGATGGCGAATCGGACAACAAAATCACTGTATGCAGGAGTACAGCACGTGTAGAGTTGGAAATGGAGATAGCAGCCAACAAAGGAACGCTGATTATCCAAGTGTCCCGATTCTACTCCTATTTGCGCCAACAGTCCCAATTACCTTTTCGCTCCTTTCTTTCATCATTCAATCCATTTCATCCTTTGAAAATATGCAATTCTCATGATACGCATTGCAATCCGAAGAATAGAGCACCTTTCTAGCGATTTGTTGGACCTACTGTGCACGTGGTGGGAAGAGACGGATAAAAGTTCTTTCCATCCTGTGGTTTGTTCTGGTGAATGATGCTCGGCACGGAGCTCAACAACTTTCTCTCCTTCGGCGTCTTTTCGCTGGAAAACCAAGCCGATGTATCCACTTGGATTCCATTTGAAGGATAGATCACACTGACCATCAACAACAAGATTGCGCTGAACATTTCTGCAAAAGGCGTTCCTGTAACAATTCCGCCTTGCAATGACGTTTAGATGTTGACGGTCTCACTATCGCACATTGCAGGTTTCGTGCAGAGCATTCTGAACCCTTCCTCTTTGACCATCTACTACAAGAAGTACTTTTCCCTTCTCTGCTATACCCGTAGCACGTATCTTCCCCAGTTCTATCAGGCATCGAGTCCCCGGATCTGTAATCTCATTGTCAAGATTCTGAATGGTGCGGTCCTAACGATCCCTTCAACGCGTAGAGTACATTCAGTCCAACAAAGTGACCCTCGCTGATTGGTATTTCACAGTGTCCATGCTCAATCCCTGATTGACAAGTAGCTTCAAGGAAGGACCTGCAGAGAAGCAGGGCAAGCACTTCTGGGCTCCTCGCTACCTCGTCCTCTCCGGATCGCGCCTGCTCGTGTTCCGCTACTCTCTCACGCAGAAGAAGGGCGACGAGAATCTGCCTCTCAACGTAATCGATCTGACCAACGCCCTTGTCACGCCCGCCACCCCTCTTGTCATTTCCCTCCAAACGCACCGCGAAGTACTTTCTTCTTTTCCCTCCAACCTAGTACACCTTCCGCTTCCCCAGCGCCGAAGACGCCACCGCCTGGGTTCTGGCGCTCAAAGCCGCCACCAACCGCGGGATTTCTCTCTTCAACGGCCTCCCGCCGCACAGCAAGCTGGAGCAGCACCGACCCGCCCCGCTCAACCTCCAGTCGCCCAGCGTGCAGCAGGCCGAGGTGGCGGCAGAGCCCGCGCTCGTTCCCCACCCCATGAACTTCATCACGCCCGTGTCCCAGCAGAGTCAGCCCACCCTGCAAAGCCAGCTCACACTGCAAAGCCAGCTCACACTGCAGAGTCAGCTCACACTGCAGAGTCGGCAGAACCCGTTGCTGCACCCACTGCCCTCCACGGTCGGCACGGAGTCACACCACAGCACGCTCCGCGATTCCTTCCACAGCGAGCAGCTTCTCTCCGTTCCGCTTTTCTGCTCCACTCACACCCAGCTCGCCGTCGTCGCCTGGGGCAACAACTCCCTCCACCAGCTCGGCGTCGCCTCCGACGCCCCCACCTCCTCGCGCCCGCTGTGCCTCGCTGCTCTGTCCGTGCCGCGCGCCTTCCCCGTCTGCATCCGCGCGGGCAGCTGCCACGCTCTCTGTCTCACCGACGAGGCCGCCGTGTTCGCATGGGGCAGTAACCAGTACGGGCAATTGGGCCTCGGCGCCGACTGTTGCGACGCCGCGATTCCGCAATGCGTAGGAGTGGTGAGCGGGAGTGAAGCGAAGGTGGCGGCGCTGGAGAACACGACGGTGGTGCTGATCAGCTGCGGCGGCTACCACTCCGCGTGTATCACGTCGGATGGACGCGTGCTGACGTGGGGTCACGGCGCTTACGGGCAGCTGGGGCAGGGCCTGGAGACCACGACGCTGAACGCGCCGCGCGAGGTGGAGGCGGTGCGCGGAAAGGAGATCGTGGACGTGATCTGCGGGCAGAATCACACCCTATTTCTGTCGCGCGAGGGACGCGTGCTGGCGTGTGGCAACAACTATTTCGGGCAGCTGGGTCTGTCGGCGGGCGTCGATTACGTGACTCCCTCTCTGCCGTCTGACGCATAGTTCATACCGACGCCCGTCCCAGCGCTGGAGAACACGGTGGTGACACAGGCCGCGTGTGGCGAGACCTTTTCTCTCTTCCTCACGAGCGAGGGCACGCTGGTGGTGACGGGGATGCTGGAGTGTGAAGAGACGGAGTTCGAGAAGAACCGTGATTTCGTCACACCTCACGCCGTGCCGTGTCCTGAGCCCGTGATCGCCATCGCCGCAGGGTCTCGCTATGCCCTTCTGCTCACCACTCCCACGCCCACCAACACTACCGACACCCACGTGTTTCTCTGGAAGGCCTCGGGGTCTGCCGACACGCCCTCCGTACCTCTCTCTTCTGCTCCTCACTCCCAGCGACCCGTGCGCGTTGCTGCGCTGGACAACAAGCACATCACACACTGCGCCTGCGGCGTGTCTCATTGCTTCGTGTTCAGCTCCGCCACGGGGCGCTGCTTCGCCTGGGGCGTCAACACCTCAGGCGAGCTGGGGCTCGGCGAGCCGGACGAGGTGGCGGAGCCGCTGGAGGTGCCTTCGCCGCAGGGCGCCAAGTTCGTGCAGGTCAGCTGCGGGAACGCCTTCACCGTGGGAATCACGCTGCCGCTGAACGGAGACGGGATGGGCGAGTCGCCCAGCACCATTCAGTTCGTAGCGGACTCGCTGGATGCGGTGAGAGAGGTGCGTCTGGCGGCGTCTCCAGTGCGAGGCGTGCCGGACTGCTTCACGTTCAACAGCTCGGAGATGGAGCGAACGGCGAGCTCGATGAACTCCAACAGTAGTTGTCACTCCTCTGTTTCTTCCAACAAACACCTCATCGCATGAAGGGATTCATGGACGCATTCTGCTGCTCTTGGAACTGCGCCCACGCCTGGTTCAGCGCGTCGAACACGCGTTGCGCGATGTACACCTGCTCGGGCGTTCCCTCTCTGTTCTTGTCCGGATGCACCTTCTACACCTCACCAGCAGCCCTCACGGCTCACGAGCATCGCCTTGCGGTAACACGACTTCACGTTCTCCGGCGTCAACAACTGACTCATCAAAATCGGCTTGAAATTGGCACCCTCCCACAGCACCGTGTGCATCTACTCCTCACACTCCCTCCACGAGAGAACCGTCGTCAGCAAGGTTCGGATGTTCTTCTTCTCGCCAGAAATGTCACACGACCAATCATCCAGTTTTTTGCCGTACACCTTCTTCGCCTCCTCCTTCTTCTCCTCGTTGATCGCTGTTGTGATTTCTCTCTCCTTCTTCTCCATCAACGCTCGGATCTGCTTTTCTCGCAATTGCTTCTCACGATCCTTCATCGCCTTCACTACTTCGGGACTCTTTCCCTCGTACGACGTCGCGGTCAGCTTGCTACGAATCACTGCGGAAGGAGAGAGGAACCTCACATCCTTGTCAATCTTGATGTCGCTTCGCTTCACGTGCTTGATTCTATTCTTCATGAAAACAGAGGGAGTGCACTCTAACGGAGCTTCTTCCACCACAACAGAAGGACTATGAACAGGCATTGGCAAGGGATCGCACTTGTCGGTACACACTTCATTCACAGGTTCTTCCTTGTGCTGCTGCTGGGTGGCACCACTACATGTAACAGGAGGAAACCACACGTGCTTTAAGAAATCGATAGGACTGTCCGGCTCAAAAGACGGCTCCGGTTGAGAAATCTCCACGGGAGATGGATCTTCATGAAGGAACTCTATAGGAGAAGACTCCTCCGGAGTGAATTCAAGAGGCTCTTCCTCTTCTTCCGGAAGAGGGTCCTCATCGGGAATAGAATCTTCGATAGGAATCCGTGTGATACCCTTTTCCAATTTGTCTATTCATAACGCGAAAAGAGAAAGCAGAAACCCAAATCAAGAACCTTTAGGAATATGCCTCCATTATAAGTAGGAGCGCTTTCTTCTTCGTCCAGCAGCTCAGCCCATTCATAAGACGATCCGTTGTTTCTTCTGAAGCGAATGTGGTAGTGTCCAAACAATGCCAACGGGAATCCACGAAGGACATCTCCTACAGTGATTTGCGAATCTCTACCGAGTGAAGGGTGTATTACTGGACTCACTTGTTAATGGCAAAACAATCGGGATGCTGCAATGTAGATCCTGATTCCTTTTGAATGTAATAGAAAACGAGCTTGGGCATGTCGAATTGTGATAGAAAGGAGTGAATGTGGGATCCCACCCTTTTCGCAATAGAGCCCATGACAAAAGCAGTCCCCCTTTCACTCCACCGAAATCCCCCAATTTTCGCCATTCATTTGAAAGGAGTTTTTTCACTTATAACGCTTTCTATCATGGCCGACGTCAGCGTATCTTGACATCTGATCAAGTGTAAACAGTAGAATACTGCCTCCAGCATTGAAAACCTTCTGGCTGGAATTGAAGACGTACCTGATGATATTGATTTCAGTGACGAAATTGACGTACTTGTCTATTCACGGTGCATCAGCCCGTAGAAAGAATTGATGGAGGACGAAGATGCGGCTGTTCTTGACGCTGCAGACAATTACGAACCCTACACGGCGGAATCAGTAAGACTGGAAGATACAGAAGAAGCGTCTGCGGAGTGGAAGGACCGCTTTTCTCAGTTCAAGAAGTCACTGGGCCAAATGCAGGACAAGAAATCGGAAATTTCCCGTCTAAAGAAGAGTATCTTCGCAAATTGGGTTTCATATTCAGAGATGTGGAGAATGAAGCAGAAGCAAATGGGATTGATGAGTCAAATCAACGTCCAGCAGAACGACATTAAGCTGAAGGAGGAGCGCATCGAGTCTCTTCAAAACGAACTCAGGGAAGCCAACCAGTCTCGCATTACTTCGGAACAAGCTGCCTCTCGCAACGAAGAAACCGCCACCTCGTTAAGAGCCATCATTTCCTCAAAGAACCGCGATATCGCAGTCTTGGAGCGGCAGCTTGCAGAAACCGCTCGAAGATTGGCATTGGCTACGGCTTGCAAGAAGGTGGAGGAGCCAGCCCTGCCTCGTGAATCGGCATCGAGCGAACCGGAAGTGGGAGAAAGAAGGGATGAAAGTGTTGAGCAGGACGAAGAATCGCGATTGGAGGCTCTGGAGAACTTCGTGAGTGTGGTGCGATCACTGTCCTCTCTGACCTCCCGCGATGAAGCGACTCACATGCGTAGGCATTCTGGAGTGATTGAATGGTAGTGATGATGTCGCAAGGCACGTGCTTCCATTGCGGGCGGAAGCTGTCGGAAATGGGAAGCAACCCGGACGATTGCGGCTGCAGTTACTGCTCCATTCTGAGGAACATTCTGAAGGACACGCCTGTGGAGGTGAAGAAGTCTACCGTCGACGTGTCCGTCCTGCTGCTCTTCGTTTTTATCGTGCTGTCTATTGCGCTGGCGATCTTTGTCTACAATTGGAGAGATGAGGCGTTCTATGTGCTGAATGATGTAAAAGAGAGGATCAAACTCATTTTCTGCACCTGTTTGTTTGGTCTCATTCTTCCATTCCATGAGTGAGTTTTCAGTGGGATATCATTGTGTCGCGTAAGGGATAGGACAGTGACTATCGCATCGTGGTTGGAGAATCACACTACCGCTCTCTCCTGAACATGGAGGATTTGCCGATTATTCTGCCCAAATCAGGCAACCCATAGTGAGCTCCAGTCATGCGTAGTGATTGTTCCTCCCGAATCCTACCAGGCTGCATTAACACGCAATCAGCCGCAGCAGCCAGAAAGTTGCTTTCTTTTGGTTTTCTAATGCACAGCCAATCATGATATGCTATCCATTCAGGAAGCAGTCAATCACAACGCTCTTCCATAAGCTGTTTGTTCGCAAGAAACAGTGTCATTCACTCGTTCCATCTTCCGTTCAGATGAAATAGGGTCAGGAATACAAAACACTCTAATGAATGCTCAGCAGCGGCAGTGCCTCGGCTTCCTTCTCCCTCAGCTTCTTCTTGTTCATCAGTCTCCCCACGAGCTTCAGCACCT
>OIWT01004198.1_pt1 | contig 12002 bp, 9 predicted proteins | sample 1587701 | NCBI WGS metagenome assembly OIWT01 (sample SAMEA3888904, study PRJEB22519) | human gut metagenome | biome: human gut; feature: human-associated habitat; material: faeces | place: Denmark | collected 2009 | reverse complement strand
GTCACTAATCCCGATGCGAAGTCGCCAGAAACCAGACATAAAGTCAACTGTCCAAAGAGAATTGTGAGTTCAACACAGGGTTTTCAAAAAAACAAAAATCCCCGCAGAGCAATTCTGCGGGGATTTTCGGAGGTGCCTAGCGGAATTGAACCGCTCTAACTGGTTTTGCAGACCAGTGCCTAACCTCCCGGCCCAAGCACCAAATGGACCACAAAGTTAGTCATTTTTTCCGTTAAATCAAATTTATCTTACACTTTTCACTTCTTATAGAATCCAAGTGTCGAAACCACAGGGCGATTTCCTCCCGTAAGATCATTCAGGTGCCGGCCTCCGACCACCATTCCGGTAGAGCCGCCGCCATCAAAATTGACAGCTGCCACACAACCCAGTCCTTTCATTATTTGGGCCAATTCCACCAGCGTCGCGCCATCGCTCTCGGCGATGCGTCCATCCACGATAAAGAGAATCACCTTTCCGTCGGCTGTGTATCCAGCCGCAGTCCTGTCCGGTTTCACAGTAGTGCCATAGATGTCGTAAGGCATTACCTCATAGTTAGAAAGATAGAAATCATCTCCCTTGTCCGTAGTCTCGAAGTCGAACGGACACTTTCCATCCATTAGAAGCAGAGGACCTGCACTCTGAGCATAGTACGGGCTCCAAGTCACAGCTACGTCAGGATTAGAGGCACTCACCGCAGCGAACTTATCCTCGCCCTTAACCGTAGGAAGCGGGCGACTGAAAAAGTGGCTCTTACCCGAACCATCCGCTCCGGTCCAATACACAGCAGGCTTTTGATTCTTATCCACTCCGAACACGCCGCGAGTCACATTGTACATCTCGTTATACTCCGAATCTCCCGACTTGAGAGAACCTCTCACGGCAGTCACTCCCCAACTGATCACGCCATCCACGCAGCCCAATCCGGTATTCTTTCCATTATAGAAATACCCGCCATTGACCATAACCAGACACTTCCCTGACGACTTGAATTGATCATCGATAGTAATCGCACTTGAAGGAACGGTAGTTCTAAACTCCACATCTCCCTTAGAAAGGTCAGCCACGGCATACCACGCATTGCATTTGCGCCCGTTCATAAGACCCGAATACTTATACACCTCCACGCTCGAAGGCAGCCCTGCGAACTCCTCTTTCTTCCACTCTAACTCTATAGGGGCCAATTCCTTACCCAGCGAACACTTGGCCACCTCGCTATAATAGACTTCCTTTCCTACCTTCACGTAAGCCCTGAAGTTATACTCCTTACCGTAATCGAGAAGAGCATTTGAAATCACCAATTTACGCTTATCCAGCTCACCCACGCTCATAGGCGCGGCATCTTGATGAGTCGAAGCCACCGTCGGCTCCCCCTCCTCGCTCCAGCACACGCCGCACACTGCATTCTTATCCAAATTGGCCATCTTCATAGTCACTGCCACGCACACGTCGTGCGAAGTGATCTCAGAAATGGAAATCGCCGGAGCATTAGGATCCGGAGGTGCCGCCATCGTAAAGAGTACCTTCGTCATTCTCGAATCGTACTTGCTCTCACTTGCAAATGCGCGCACGCCCACATAGTAACTCTTTCCGGCCTCAAGACTCTTATCCTTAAGGACATAAGAAGTAGCATCAGCCTCGGCATTTCCTACCAATCGGGCATTGTCTATGTCATTTGGAAGAATGAGATAAATGTTGAAGCCCGCCTCGCCCGTGCTATTGTCTTTCCACTTAACATCGAGCGTAGTGTCATCTACCTGCGACACAGTCACTTCCGAAGGTGCTACCAGAGATGTCTTCACAGTCTCTCCATTTTCCTTCCCTGCACAAGCGCTCAACAGCCCTACCACCGTCAGCGCACAAACAAACCATACACGTTTCATATTCTATTCTACTATAGTCATCGTCATCTTCAAGTCCTTAATCGGCCTGTCGTTAGAATCGGTCGACACCTCTTGAATCTTTCCTACCACATCCAGACCCTTTTCCACTTCACCGAACACGGTATACTGCCCGTCGAGGAAGGGCGTGCCACCCAGCTCGGAATACACCCTCTTAGCCTCGTCGCTCATCCTGCCAAGTCCCTTTTGAGCCACGGCAGCGTGTGCCAGAGCCTCGAGCTCTTCCTGAAGGGCCAATAAGCCCGCCTGGTCGCGGTTTCTTCGCATCTGCATTATCTGTTCGCGACGCTCGCCTACCAGCGCGTTGAACTCACCCTGAAGGGCTTGCATCTGAAGCTGCTTTTCCAATTGTCCCAATTGGCCCGAAGAATAGGTCTTGCCCCAGACGATGTAGAATTGGCAGCCGCTGCTTCTGCGCTCAGGATTCACCTGGTCGCCCTGGCGAGCGGCGCACAACGCACCGCGCTTGTGAAGAAGCGAAGGATTGAACTCGGCAGGAAGCGTGTAGCCGGCATCACCTGTGCCAAGTGCCTTACCCTTAGGCGCATCCTTACTTTCAGGGTCACCGCCCTGAATCATAAAATCCTTAATTACCCTATGAAAAAGCGTACCGTCATAAAACCCCTCCTTAACGAGTTTCAGAAAGTTGTCCCTATGAGATGGGGTCTCGTCGTAGAGGCGGACCACTATATCTCCGAGTGGAGTAGAAATATTTACTTTTGACATATTAATGTATTATTAATGCTACAAAAATAGTGTTTTTATAAGATTTTAACTAAATTTGCGCCCAAATGTGCTTAAATAAAATTTAATGGATACAACGACAGCGATTTCAGCCCTACTTACTCTTTTGGCCGGTATAGGTATCTTCCTTATAGCCTGTCAGATGATGAGTTCCAATCTCGAATCTGCAAGTTCAAGCAAACTTAAAAAACTATTTGAGAAAGCATCGAAAAGCAAGATGCTTGGCGTGGGAATTGGCACGATAGGAACCGCGGCCATCCAGAGTTCAGGTGCCACGTCCGTAATGACCATCGGTTTCGTGAACGCCGGAATCATCTCCCTTTCGCAAGCCGCCACCATCATTTATGGGGCGAATATAGGAACTACTGTCACCGCACAAATTGTGGCCCTGGGTATGTTCGGTGGAAACACCATCTCCACCACGATCATCTTCTCCGCTTTCGCGGGATTGGGCGCGTTCATAACGCTATTTGCCAAGACCGGAAAATGGAAGACTTGGGGTGGAATACTCACCGGATTCGGTATGCTCTTCGTGGGTCTCTCCCTTATGAGCAGCTCTATGGGCGATTTCGCAGCGCTCGACGGAGTAAAGACCTTCCTCGCTAGAGTAAGCAATCCTATCCTGCTAGTACTTATAGGCGCCATATTCACAGCCATCATCCAGAGTTCATCCGTAATGACATCCATCGCACTGGCTATGGTAGTGACCGGGCTTATCGGTCTGGACCAGGGCATTTTCCTGACGATGGGTTCTAACATAGGTTCGTGCGTAGTAGCCATCATCGCCGGTCTTACCAGCGGTAGAAATGCCAAGCGAACCGCTCTTATCCACTTGCTGTTCAACTGCTCGGGTGTAGTCATCTTCCTGTTGATAGGACTGTTGATGGGCGCACTCAGCGGAGGAACCCTCACATTCGGAACCATCTTCGAAAGCTGGTTCCCGGGAGTACCTCAGACACAGCTTGCCATGTTCCACACATTCTTCAATGTGATGACCGTCCTGATTATTCTTCCTATGAATAACCTGATGGTTAAGGTGGTGTGCAAGGCCATCCCGGACACGGTGGATTTGGAAGACAAGAATGCGTTCCGACTCAGTTTCGTCGACGAGAATATGCTTCGTACCCCGCCTCTTGCAGTGAGCCAGACTAAAAAGGAGATACTTTGGATGTCAGAGCTCGCTATGCAGAACTTCGACAGGTCTATGAACATCATTACCACTATGGATTTCAAGGAACGCGAAGACTTCAACAGGACAGAAGACGAAATCAACTTCATAAACAGGGCTTTGGTAGACTTCGTAGTCAAGCTCTCGGACAAGACGGGACTTAACGAACACGACCACGTCTATCTTTCCACTACCTTCCGTTCCATAAGGGACATAGAGCGCGTAGGTGACTATGCCGAAAACATCGTGGAATATGCCGACGACCTTAAGGAGAGCGGAGAAAAGTTCTCTCCGGACGCCCTTAGCGAAATCGAAGAACTTAAGATACTGGTACATAAGCTTTACGATAAGGTCATCGAAGCCTATAAGTCGGAAGACCTCACGCTTATGGCCGAGGCTAACGTCATAGAAGAGCAGATAGACGACTTCACTAAAATGATGGAGGATAACCATATCGCGCGTTTGAGCGCCGGGGTATGTACTCCAGCCGTGGGTGCGCACTATCTGGAATTGTCTTCGAATACGGAACGTATTGCAGACCACCTTATAAACGTGGCTAAATCTATCAGAAGTCTAAATTAGAATGAGCTCTCGGAAAACCTCTCTCTTAGGCTACGGCGCGGGTGTCGTAGCCGGGGTTTCATACGGATTCAACCCTTTGTTCGCAAAGCATCTGCTTGAGAATCAAGTTCCCATCTACTCTATGCTTTTCTTCCGCTATGCCATAGCGGCGCTGTGTATGGGCATCTGGATGGTTCTCGCTAAGGAAAGCTTGAAGATTACCACTAAACAGCTTCCCATCCTCATAATGCTGGGACTGCTGTTCGCGTCGAGCAGTATGGGGCTTTTCGAGGCATACAAATACATTCCGGCAGGATTGGCCACGACCATCTGCTACCTCTACCCGGTCTTCACTGCACTGACGATGCTTTTCCTGCACAAACGCCCGACGGCGCGCACCTGGTGCAGCATCGTATTCACCCTGGTGGGCGTAGGACTCATCTGTATGCCAAGTGAATCGGTGGCGATTAACGCAGTGGGTATGATTCTGGCCATCTGGTCCGCACTGAGCTACGCCATCTATCTGGTAGTGGTGAACAACAACTCGCGCATCCGCAACATCTCCGCACACGCCATCACCTTCTACGGACTCATTTTCGGCGGAATGCTCTTCTTCGGGCTCACGACTTTCAATGCCCAGCCTCTTACCGGAGCCATTCACGGGCCCATCAGCTGGCTTTGCATAGTGGGTCTGGCGCTGATTCCGACGCTTATTTCCATGCTTTCATTGGCCATATCCACCAGGCAGATAGGCGCTACGAAGACTGCCGTTCTGGGCGTGTTCGAGCCGATAACCGCCATAATGATAGGGCTTTTAGTCTATGGAGAAAAGCTCACGGCGAGCATCGCCATAGGAGTGTGCATCTGTGTGGGAGCCGTAGTATTCCTCGTAACAGGGAAAGACTGATTATTCCGGTTTATTTAGTTTATTCAGATTTAATTGCTACCTTTGTAGTGGCACTGAGACTAACTAAATGTCGGAAAAACAGGAAATAGCTTTAATGAGAAGACTTGCCGCTGGAGACCAGCAAGCCTTTGCCGTGCTATACGAACAGTACCGCGGAGTTTCCTATTCTTTCGTGCTTTCACTAGTTAAAGACTCTTCCCTCTCTAAGGACATCGTCCACGACGTATTCGTAAAACTGTGGCTTAAACGAGAATCCCTCGCTAAGGTGCTCTCGTTTAACAGATACTTGTACCAGATGCTTAAAAACGCTGTGTACGACCACTTTAGCGCGATGCAGGTAAGCAGGCACTATATAGACGAGCTCACTAACTTCAGAGACGACTATTCCGACATCACCCAGTCCGCCATCTCTATGAACGAGCTTCAGATGCTCATATTCGAGGCCGTGAGCCGTATGCCGGAGAAACGTCGCGAAGTGTTCAGGATGAGCCGCTACCAGAACGTGGAGAATAAGGAAATCGCACGTCGTCTCAACATCGATGTCAGGACGGTGGAAAACCACATCACTAACGCCCTCTCCGACATCAGAAAATACATCATCGAGGCCTATGCCTAAGTAATCCTAAAAAATCGAAAAATTTTCATTTTCGCTTGTGTGTTGAGGGTGAGTAAGCCGTCATATAGGTAAATACGACCCTTAATGAAATACAAAACTATAAGAGAACTAATAGATTCGTTCCGTTCTAATTATGTACCGCTTCAAGTCCGTTCCGCCTTTTCGTCTTGGATTCTAGACAGAAATGATGCGGAAGAGAAGGAGAATGTACTCGAGGACTTGTGGGACGAGATGTCTCTGGAAAAAGAAAATTACGACCACGCGGATGAGCTTCCATCTGCGGCATCCATTCTGCGCGACGCTAAGGCCATAGAAAATCCTGTAAGAACCAGACAGTTACGCACTTATCGTTACCTTACGTTCGCCTTCGCATCCATCGCCCTGTTCTGTATTTTAGGTGGAGCCTTCCTTCTAGGGTCACAGAAGACCACCACCATAATCGTGGCGGAGCAGGCGAAGACACACTATCAGCTTCCTGACGGCACGAAAGTCTGGCTGAACCAGGGAAGCAAGCTCTCTTACTATAATAATCTTAAAGGAAAGAACAGACGCCTGGCCCTCGACGGAGAAGCCTATTTCGATGTCGAAAAAGACGCCAAGCATCCTTTTATAATAAGCACATCGGAATACGACGTGAAAGTACTCGGTACCCGATTCACTCTGAGCGCCTATGAAGATGGACCTACCAGCGTGTTCCTCGAAAGCGGAAAAGTAGCAGTCAGTTCCCCTATGTTCGAGTCTACCACCCTACTTCCCGGAGAGGCCTTTACCTATGACCCTCTGACAGGACACTCCGACCATAGAAAAGTACAAATCGTAAACCACCTGTCGTGGACGAAAGACAGGCTCGAGTTTGCGAATGCCACACTTGAAGACATCGCGACTAATCTCGAACACTGGTATCACGTGAAGATAAATCTCCGTGGCGACGTAGCAGAAGAGCACCTGTCACTTACAGTCCGCCAGGAACCGCTTCCGGAAATCCTGAACGCCATATCGAGAATAGCCGGATGCTCATACACCATAAACGGAAACGAAATAACAATATACTAATAATTAATTATGCAACTCAAAGGGAAAAAAACTGACCACGTTCATCTCCGTGGTGCTTTTGCTTTGTACTGCGACCATAGGTTCGGCGCAGACGGAAAAGCTTACCATTAAGATGAATGACGTTACCATCAAAGCCGTTCTGGATGAGATCGAATCGAATACGGAATACGCTTTTTTCTACAACAACACTGAGATAAACGACACCAAGCTCGTCTCTGTGGATGCCAAGAACCAGACCATCCCGCAGATCCTCTCTCAGATTATTCCTAATGTCAACTGCCAATTCGACAAAAAGAAGATCATCCTGAGCATCGTCACCCCTAAAGAAAATCCTTCGGAGCAGACGAAGGGCACATTCACGGTCAAGGGACACATCTCCGACGAAACGGGAGAACCTATGGTAGGTGCGGCGGCATTCATAGAAATGGACGGAAAGACCTACGGAACCATCGCCGACGTCGACGGTAACTATTCCATAGACCTTCCACGCAAACCATCTAAGGAACAGACCATTAACTTCTCCTGCATAGGATATGGCAATATGACCGAGACCCTCGGAGGAAGACGCTCCATCGATGTCGCTATGGAACCTGACGTACAGCTTCTCGAAGAAACTGTGGTCGTCGGTTACGGCGTTCAGAAAAAAGTGAACCTCACCGGTGCCGTATCTATGATTACCACTGCCGATATGGCTTCAAGACCTATTTCGAACCTCAGTTCCGGCATCCAGGGTATGCTCCCGGGCGTTACGGTAGTCAGCCCAAGCGGTCAGCCGGGCGAATCGATGACCACCATCCGAGTTCGAGGCATCGGTACGATTGGCAATGCCAATCCTCTAATCCTCATCGATGGTGTAGAGGGCGATCTCTCAACGCTGAACCCGGACGACATCGAGTCCATGTCAGTTCTAAAGGATGCAGCTTCATCGGCCATCTACGGAGCCCGCGCAGCTAACGGCGTGCTTCTCATCACCACCAAATCCCTTTCGAAGGCAGCAGCGCAGGAGCCGACCATAAGCTTCGGCGCCTACTATGGCATTCAGTCACCTACCTGTCTTCCGGAGATGTGCGACGCCATCGAATTCATGACATTGGATAACGAGGCCCGCCAGAACGTAGGTACTCCTGCAGCTTGGACAGAAGCCGACTTCGAGAAAGTCAGGAAAGGCTCGGCACCTAACTACTTCGCTAATACTGACTGGGTTAACGCAGCAATGAGAAAGACTGCTCCTCAGGCTAACATCTCGCTTGGCATTAACGGAAAGGCCGGCAAGCTGGGCTATATGGCCACTTACCGCTACTTCGACCAGGAAGGTCTTACCGTAGGCTCGACCACCGGCGAAAAGAGACATAACTTCCGTATCAAGTTGAACACCACCATCCTCGACCGCGTGAACTTCACGACTAACGTGAGCTACGTTAACAGTAACGTGAACTCCCCGGTGAATTCCCTGTCAAGCGGCGGCGGCGCCATCTACACGGCTATGCGAATCGCTCCGAACGCCCCTATACGCTACACAGACGGCAGTTGGGCATACGGTGGAGGTAACACTAACCCTGTAGCCACACTCGTAGACGGAGGTCATATCAACACCCTTAACGAAACCATAAACCTGCATAACACAGTAAAGGTAGACATTCTAAAGGGCTGGAACATAACGGGAACTTATAACGTCAACTCTCGAAACGGATTTGTGGACGTGCTTAGAAAGACCATCACCTTCACTAACCCGGAAGACGGTTCCACACACATCGCGCAGAGCCCTAACTCTCTTACGAACAGAGACATCCGCGACCTTCAGCAGTCACTCATCCTTCAGACTAACTTCGACTTCAGCCTCGGAAAGCATAACTTCGCAGGTGTAGCCGGTATGTCTCAGGAATGGAGCGAATATCATAAATTCGAAGCCAGCCGTAATAACCTGCTCACGGAGCACAACCCTACGCTGAACCTCGGAGACGCATCCACTATGAGTAACGGCGCGAACTACGCCAGCTGGGCCATCCGTTCAGGATTCGGACGTCTTTCATATAACTACGACGAAAGATACCTTCTGGAAGTGAACCTTCGCTACGACCTTTCCTCACGTTTCCACAAGGACCACAGAGGAGGCCTCTTCCCATCGTTCTCCGGCGCTTGGAGAATCTCGGAAGAAGAATGGATGGCACCTACCAGAGCCTATATCGACAACCTTAAGATCAGAGCATCTTGGGGTAAGCTCGGTAACCAGTACGTAGGTTCGTCGAACTACCCTTACCTCTCGGTTCTCAACGCTCTCGACAGCCGCGATAACAACATCTCCCTCATCGGAGGAAACCCTACCACCGCTTATGTTCAGTCCAGACTGGCCAATCCTAACCTTTCTTGGGAGACCATCACGATGCTTGACTTCGGCTTCGACTTGATGATGCTTCAGAACAGGCTCGGATTCACATTCGACTGGTACACAAAGGATACCGAAGGCATCCTCCTTCAGCTCAACTATCCTGCACAGATCGGTGCGAAACCATCGGAGCAGAACGCCGGAACCGTAAACAACAAGGGTTGGGAAATCGACATCCACTGGAAAGACCAGGTCGGCGACTTCTTCTATGGCTTATCGGCCAATCTTTCAGACGTCCAGAACAAGATCACCAGCCTCGGCGGCAACGCTCCTGACCTCAGCGGCAACCAGATACGCCAAGTAGGCTACCCTATCGACGCATTCTACGGCTACATCGCCGACGGACTTATGGTCGGAAACGACTTCAAGATCAACGACCCTGAGCACAATAACTACAACCTTCCTAAGATACCTGTAGTAGTCGAAAACACATACCAGCCGGGTGACATCAAATACAAGGACCTCGACGGACCTGAGGGCAAGCCTGACGGACGTATCTCTCCTGAATACGACAAGACAGTCATAGGAAGCAACATTCCTAGATATACCTATAGCTTCAAGGGAGAATTGGGCTACAAGGGAATAGACTTCAGCTTCGTACTCCAGGGCGTAGGCAAATGCGACGGTTACCTAACTGGAACTGCAAGACACGCCCTCCAAGACATGGCTGCCTATCCGCAGAAATGCCATTTGGACAGATTCAACATCGTAAGTAATCCTAATCCGAATGCGTCCTACCCTCGCCTCACCTATAACACAGGATTCAACCAGAACACATTCTCTACATTCTGGCTCGAAGATGCATCTTACCTGAGACTCAAGAACGTCCAGTTAGGATACACACTTCCTAAAAGAATGGCGTCAAAGATTAGAATGGAAAAGGCAAGAATCTATGTATCAGGCGACAACCTCTTGACATTCACTAAATTTTTCAAGTCTTACGATCCTGAGACCCCTGTTTCGAAGGGAGGATACTATCCTCAGATCAAGACTGTAGTATTCGGTATCGACATTCTCTTTAAGTAACAGACGATGAAAAAATATATAGCAATCATAGCAGCTCTCACTACATTAGTATCCTGTAACGACGAATTCCTAGATAGGATGCCGGAGGATACACTCACAGACGCCAACTTTTGGCAGACGGAAGCTCACGTAAGAAGCGTAGCTTACTCGTTCACGAGCTCATTTATGGGAAAAGACTGGCTGAACAAGACAGAGATTCAGGCAGACTGTAACCCGTGGGCGGTCACCACTGCGTGGAGAACCATCGGCGGAGGTAACCTCGCTACCGATATTCCACAGCTTAACAGCGCTTGGAAGAACGCTTACTATTGCATAGGCCGTACGAACTACTTCCTGAACAACTACACTCGTGCCAAATCCGTGAAACCCGAAGTTCTCGAAAGATTCGCAGCCGAAGCCTATTTCTACAGGGCATTCAACTACTGGGTACTCACCGAATTCTGGGGAGACGTTCCTTACATCACAAGCGAATTGAACATCGAATCTCCTGACGTATTCAAAGGAAGAGACCCTAAGGCCGAGATCATAAAGAACATCACTAAAGATTTGGAAGACCACCTCGGTGCACTTCCTGAATATATTCCTGCGGCATCTGCCGAATTCGGACACGTGTCACAGGCTGCAGCCTACGCGCTTCTCTCCCGCATCTATCTTTGTAACGAAATGTGGGACGATGCCATCAGGACAGCCGAAAAGGTGATGGGCAGTTCTTATCACAAGCTCTACTCTACGGGCCATCCGGACGAAGACTACTTCAACCTCTTCAACTACACCGGACGCGCTTCCAGAAATGCCGACAACAAGGAAGTCCTCCTCGCGCAGGTATTCAACTACGATTTGGGCCAATCCGCTCGCACCTCGCACAACCTGACGGGAGAGGTATGGGTAGACAACGACTACGCCAGATGGGTGCCTACAAACAGTATGATAGAGTCTTACCTCAAGACCGACGGTACCATCTGGGATCCTAAGACCTGTAACTCCTACGAGGAAGTGTTCGAGAACAGAGACCCTCGTATGAAACAGTCCATCATGTCTCCGGGCACGAAATGGAACGCAGGTAACAGCGGAGACCTTCTCAGCACGGACAAGAGCATCTTCACCTATCCTAAGTTCGACAACTCGAAGGACGGATGTATGACCTACTCAGGCTACTACACACGCAAATATGCCGAGATTTCCACTTCCTACTATGTAGGACACGACGATAACGACATCGTGATGTTCAGACTCGGCGAAGTGCTTCTCAACTATGCCGAAGCACACTTTATGAAGGGCGACCTTACACAGGAAGACCTCGACAAGAGCATCAACCTGCTTCGCGACAGAGTGGGAATGGTACACCTTACATTTGCCAATATCCCTGCAGGCTCTGATATGCTCTCCGAAATCAGACGCGAGAGAAAAGTCGAGCTCTTCTTCGAGGGTATGCGTCCATTCGACCTCAAACGCTGGAAGATGGGCGAAGTGTTCGGCCAAGACCTCCTCGGTGTAAACAAGCGCTGGATAGACCAGTCCCGCACCCGCGTGCAGCTGAACACTCTCACTTGGAAGACAGTGAACGGTGAATCTTACCTTCTCATAGAGGAAGTGTCTTTCCCTAAAAAAAGTTGACTCGCAAAGAGCAATCTTATGTATTTACAAAC
>OIWT01004194.1_pt1 | contig 12018 bp, 18 predicted proteins | sample 1587701 | NCBI WGS metagenome assembly OIWT01 (sample SAMEA3888904, study PRJEB22519) | human gut metagenome | biome: human gut; feature: human-associated habitat; material: faeces | place: Denmark | collected 2009 | reverse complement strand
GGTCTATCTCTTCCGTTTGATCATGCAGGTGGAATTGGGGTGCAGAGCTCATTGACAGATGCTGCAGGCAGGAGCCGTGGACAAATCGAAATTGACTCCGAATCTGCAAAAGCAAGTGGACGTGATGGAGTCCATTCGGCAAAACATGGGTTCCCGGTTCTCTCCCTCCCTCCCCTCTAGAGGATACCTCCTCCGACGACGAGTCGAGATCCGACTTGAGTTCGGACGAATACACGCACTTCCCCATCGAGAATGAGCTCGAGGCCTATTTCCTCAATCGGAAGAAGCTGAAGCAGGAGTTCGGACAGCAGGAGTACAACCCCGTGAGTAGCGACGTGTCGGACTTTTCCATCACCGATGTGTCCGATTCGGGGTCCTCGGACCCGTCACTGCTCTCCGACGCGGACGACATCTTTTCTCCGGAAGAGGAGACGAACAGCCAACAGCCAATCCCTTCCGACAATGAAAGGTGCGTTTTCACTGGATCGTGTAACGTAGCATTCAAAGCCAACTGTCGTCCGCATCAACCATCCAAAGCCAGCTGTCCTCCACACCCTCTTCCTCCAATTCGCAACTCTTCGACAAGGCGGCGAAATCGCCCAGTCTGGACATCCAGTCCACCTTCGTGAAGCAGTGCCTGAACCGCGTCGGCAACGAGAACGTCATTCCCTCCGTGTTCGACCCGAACAACCGCGGGGTGGACTTCTTCCTGCTGCCCATCTTCTACACGCCGCAGCTGTGCGGCAGCGCGCCGGACACGTCGCTGCGGATCACGACGAACCAGTACATCGCCGACCGGTACCTGATCCTGAGCGAGCTGGGCTCCGCCACCTTCAGCATCACCGTGAAGTGCGTGGACATGCGCGGCGACGCCAGCAAGCATCTCTGCTTGAAGGTGAGTTCACACACACTGTGTCAGGCGCAGATCATCAAGAACGGCGATCTGTTTCTGGAGCAGTCGCTGGATGAGATCCGCGTGCTGCGCTATCTCAACAAGCTGAAGGGCTTCGAGGCGGCGCACCTGCTTCGCCTGCACGACTTCTTCTTCAACAAGCAGCACCTCATGATCGTGACCGAGGTTCCGCCATTGGCTCCTCTTCCCCGTAGCTGCTGCAGCAGAGTCTCTACGACGTCACGCGGCTGCTCGACGACCGGCCGCAGCTGCCGCCGTTCTTCACGCTGGCGCGCGTGCGCGTGATCCTGAAGCAGATCCTGGAGGCGCTGGAGTTCATTCACTCGCACAACATCGTCCACTGCGACCTCAAGCCCGAGAACATCCTCTTCCAAGACGTGCAGCGGTGCGCCATTCCCTCCTCCTTCATGCATAGCGCGCAGATCAAGCTGGTGGACTTCGGCGGCAGCAACTTCATCACCTCGCTCAAGTCGCTGTCCCCGCGGCAACTGTACATCCAGAGCCGCTCCTACCGCGCGCCGGAGATCATCCTGGGCACCGACGTCGACGAGCGCATCGACATGTGGTCGCTGGGCTGCATCGCCGCCGAGCTGTACACGCACCGCCTCCTCTTCGACAACTCCTCCGTCGCCAACCTGCTGACGTCTGCCTCGGCGCTGCTGGAACCCGTGCCCGAATGTCTGCTCCTCATGGCAGGCGTGAAGGTGCTGCAGAGCGAGGGCCGCTTTTTCGTGGCGCTGAAGAAGGGCGGCGTGTGGGACATCGACCCGCCGCACGTGTCGCTGGAGCGGGAGCTCGGGACGACCGACCCCGACTTCGTGGACTTCGTGCGCAAGCTGCTACGGTGGGACCCGAACCAGCGTCTGACCGCCAGCCAGGCGTTGCAGCATCCCTTTATCGCGCATGAGCGACCGTGCGAGCCCTACCCGTATGATATTAGCCATTACTATTGCGTGTGTTTGTTAGTGAGTAGTGATGATGATATGAAGGAGTCACAGAGATCAGGCTCTGAAAGGGAGAAGCACACCTAAAGCAAAAGAACACCTTTCCAACAAACAACCCCACTTAAAGTACCGCTTCCGCAACTCCTTAAAGTACTACACTCAACCCCAAAAACAACTCCCCACATTATACAACTCATTCCCTAGCCGCGCAAAGAGCGACTGCGCGCCGTGGTACAGCAGCGCGTTGTCCGCGATCAGCTTCACGTCCTGCTCCATGTCGTCCACCGACCGGTAGCTCTGATTGCGGATGTTCTGCTACCCATCAACCCCCGCTCAGAACACCACGTTGATGTCCGCCAGACTCATGGGGTGCGGCACACGGTCCAAGTAATCCGGGATGTTGTTCTGGCGAATGTACGTCTTTGTTAATCGCTACAGCGTCACAAAGCATGAAGAGTGGAACGGGAATGAAGGGATTCTCGTTGTTGTACTCCACCCACGTCCTCTTCATCAACAAGGAGCAGATGATCTGCATCTTCCCCGTCACCTATTCCTCATCACCACTCGAACGTGCGTACGCTGTTCTCCACATCCATGACATCTTCGCCGCGACTTCGCTTCGACGGCTGCTCATAGCGCGCCGTCTGGATCAGCGAGCGATCTCCCTCCTACCAGATCACACACCATGTGTAGGGCTACGCGGAAGGGACAGAACTTCGCAACGCGCTTTGAATTGCCCGTAACCTCCATTATCCCCGCAATTTGCTGCTCATTGAGCTCTCTATATTGTTGCGTGGGTGGCGGGCCCTGGGCAATGGCATACAGCTCTATTCGTTCACTGTCCGGAGAAGGAGCCTACCAGGACGCGGCGCATCCCCAACCGCGTAGAGCTGCATGTCCTCCTCATCTCGGTACTGCTTTCCAAGGTAACGAATATATGACGGATCACTCTACCTCTTCAGCCCTATCCGCCGCAGAACACAATGTTCTTGAAGAGAGAACCCAGGTTCTGGAGTCCAAACTGACTTAGCAGCGAGTCCTCTTCCATGCAAAGAAAAGCTGTTCCTACCTCTCCTTCGGAATGGAAAGTGTTAATAACAAACAAAACGCTCCCAACTAACTACCACATAAATTGAACACCTGCTTCTTGGTGAAGATGAAGTAGGCCCACACCCAAGACCACAGGAAGCCAAGGCCGAAGCTACCGCAGACCAGCTGCACAACTCCGCAGATGATCACAGGGAGGTTGGTTTCCTCCAGAGCGCCGGCAATGATGGTACCAACACCTACGCGTCAGAACAAGCGGAAAATGGAACCAGCAAGGAAGATGTTGATGATGACGCAGACCAGACGCATGGTATCGTCCTTAACGATGGGGATATGGAAGAAGGTGTTCAGACTCATTCTAGTGACAAAGAAATTGTGGGTGGTGTGTTCATAATAAATGTCCGGCCGCAGCCGACTGTTTCACCCGTTTCCGCCAATCATTTCATTTCGGGCACAGCTGATGCCTGACATTTATCAAACAGGGGACTGACCACTCCCTGACTGACTGAGGAAAGGGAAAGCAATGAAAAGCAGGGTACATGAAAGAACAAACAGACCAAACGCTATGAAGACGATTCCGCCTTGCACGCTGCATTCTCCAAGCACGTGCTGCAAAACCACTTCCCCTAACCATGAATGGCGCAAAGAGAGAGCACGAATGGGATTTCTCCGCTTCGAATCCCCAGACACTGCATGTGGTAGGCGCAGTCGCAGCAGTCGCACAGCAGCAGCTCGCTCTCATGATCGCTGCGGCGACACATCTAATCCTCATCGTCCTTCCACACGCGCACGCTGCAGGAGTGGCTCGCCGAGTTGTCCTGCGCCTGGTGCTTCTCTAACAGGCACCGCTCCTCCACTTCCTCCAATCGCTTTGGCTTGTGCTGGAGAGCCTGCCATTCATCTTCCTCAAACGTATTTACTTCGAAGCAAACGTCCTGATGGCAGCGAAGCACATGCACGCAATCCATCAGCACGACGACGTGCACGCGCTGCGTGGTGTCTCTACCGATGAGTTACACACCACGGACACACAGCAGCAGGTGGTGGTGCGACAGCGGGTCGAAAGCGAGAATGCGGCACAGACGCCATTGCGTGTCGACGAACAGATCGACGTACAGCCCCACGAGGCGCTCGCCGTGTAAGAAGGAGCAGCAGTTGCAGACGAAGGCAGTGCTGGCGGTCTAGGCGTCACGGAGCCGCCTCACACCCACTGTGTTCATCATGGGCGAGAAGCCATTGGCTCCGCACAGCGCGCAGCGGTCCTCCTTCTCCTTGCACTCCATCACGCGCTACGCCTCACTCGCATCTTCTGCTCCCACCTTCGTCGCCCGCGCCACCCACTCGCCGTCCTCCCGCGGGAACGCCTCCAGCGATGCGGGCAGGGACTGCGTGAAGGTCTCCAGCGCGGGCAGCAGCCACGGGTTGTTGGTCGTCAACTCCCCCAGCGCTGGCACGTGCTCCGCCAGCAGTGTGGGCCAGACGGCGGGCGTGGCGTCCTGCTGCAGAAGCGTGGTCAGCAGCTCGGCGGCGCGCGGAATGGCTAGCGGTGAGAAGACCAAGCGGAGGGAACCGAAGTGCTGCGCGAGGAAGCAGAGGACGAAGAAGTGCTGCAGCAGGCGCAGGCGCGTGGCGGCGGGCGGGTGGAGCAGCTGCAGCTTGGCGCGGCGCGCGGCGAACTGGAAGCGGAGACTGCTGCCGAGGCGGTCCTCCAGGCGCAGGCGCGGCGCTAGGCGTGAGCGGAGGGGAAGAGAAGGACTCTTCTTGGCGAGGACGGCGAAGAAGCGTTTCTGCGGGTCAGAGGGGCTGCGAAGGCCTACCACGGTGGCTGCGTCCTTGCGCGTGAGTTTGGCGGTGTGGAGCGGGCTGCCGAGCTGTGGCGGTGGTGTGGTGCGCGGCGCGGGGAGGGTCTTCATCAGCTCGGCGACGCTGTGAAAACGGGTCTCGCCGCCCGTGAACTGCCACTCCGTGCTCTCCTCTTTCACCTGTACCGTGCTGCTCTCTTCTCCTTGCTTCGCTTTCTCCGTCATCTGCTCCTTCCCTTCCTCTTGTGCCGTAGGCATCGCCTGTCGCTTGCCCGCGGGCTCCGACTCCACAGGCGCCGTCTGCCGTTTGGGTGGTCGCTTCTTCTCGCCTCCCGTCTTGTCATCCTCAGTCACCTGCTGAACAGCCTTGCCAGTCTCCACGTTCTCCCCAGACTTGCCAGATTGCATACCCTCCTCAGACTTGCCACCCTTGACAGTCTGAACACCCTCCACAGACTTGCCACCCTTGCCAGTCTCTCCACCCTCCTCAGACTTCACAGACTTCACACTCTTTCCAGATTGCGCCACGCCCTGCACACGTAGCGAGGCGGTGATGGCCTTGTCCAGCAGGGCCCCAGACACGAACTGCTGCGGGGGGAGGCGGCCGAGATAGGCGATGAACGGGTCGCGCTCGATCATGCGGCCCTCCGCGCGGATCAGCTGCTGCAGCCGCGTCACATTGATGAACACGTGGTGGTTCCCGCGGTTGTTCTTCGTCACCAGCAGCATGTCGTCCTTGTTCACCGTCATCTTCTTCAGCATGCCCGCGCTCACCACGCGCGCGTTCCGCTTGCCCTCGCTCTCCTCGTCGAACTCCTCGTCGAAGCCCTCCGACGCCTCCGACTCCACCAACGCCTCCGCATCCTCCTCCACACGCACGCGCTTCGCGGCGGGCTCCCGCTTCGGCTTCTCTCGCTTCGGCGGCTCCTCCTTCACCGGCACACTCGGAATCTCTGCTTCTCACACCACCGCTCCACGCCCACCCGTCGCCAGCAACGCGTGACCCGCGCGCACCCCCTCCGCCACCACGCGCACGCCCTCGCGCTCGCCCAGCCACGCCGGCATGCCCCAGCGGTCCACGTGCAGCACTAGTCCTCACGCCGCCCCTTCGCATCCACCCGCGCCGTCCTCCTGCAGACACACGCGCTTCGCCAGCCGCTCCTTCAGCCGCCGCACGCTCTTGCGGATCTCGCTCTCCAGCCCCGCCAGCCGCTCGCGCTCGCGCACCGTCTTCTCCACGTAGTTCGCCAGGATGCGCGCCGCCGTCTTCATCTCCTGCCACTTCTGCAGCAGCAGGAACAGCGGCGACACCAGGTCCTCCGGCACCCACAGCAGCGACAGCGGGTCCTGCACGAAGCCCGGCGGCACGTGGTCGCGGCAGAATAACACCAGGCCGCTCGGCGCCGAGTAGAACACGCAGTGCCGCCGCGACAGGCACGACAGGTGGTAGAACTACGATGAAACGCCCGCGTAACGCCCACGTGCCGACACTCGGGCACGCTGCACTTGACGAAGCGGCCCGTGTTTTGGTTGCACTCGCAGCAGGCGATCACCCGTCCGCCGTTCTTGCCCACCACGACGGTGCTGTAGCTGGTTCTCACCGCCCCCTCGCGCCCCCACATTTCGTTGTTCACGACGCCCATGCAGTCCGGCGCGGGCAGCACGAACTCCACGAGCGTGCGCTGCGCGGGCGGCACGGTGCTGGCGATGGTGGAGGCGAGCAGCAGCGCGCAGCGCTTGTGCACCCAGCGGCCCTCGGAGGAGAGCACGCGGTAGCCGCCCGAGCAGCCGCAGATGGGGCAGTAGTGGGACAGCGAGATGGTGGCGGGCGCGTACTGCATGAAGGCAGCGATCTGGCAGGAGAAGGGCGCAATGCCGCACAGGCACGACGGGCATATGGAGTCTACGTCTCAGCCGCCGCGCCCGCGCCCACAGTCGAACTGCTCGTCGCTGTGCAGGATCGGCTGCGGCAGCTCCGCGCAGGCCGCGTGCACGCACACCTCGCAGCACACGCACTTGCGCAGCCGCCCGCGGCCCGCCTCCTTCAGGTACACCTCGCTCCCGCGCGCCTGCCGCGCATCCGTGCACTTCTCCCACACGCGCAGCACGTCGCCCACGCTGCACTCGCGCTCGTCGTACCCGCGCGTCACGTCCGTCGCGCTCTCCGCCGTCCCGTCCGCCGCACCGCGCACCACGCCGCTCATTTCCGTGCCCGCCGCGGGGCAGTAGAACCCGTAGCCGCACACGTCGCACACCGCCGCCAGCCGCGACTGCGCCCGCTCCGCGTTCTCCTTGCCCAGCAGCACCGCGCGCATGCCCGCACTGATGTGGTCGCTGCCACGCGTCTCGTTGCGCTTCACCACCTGCTTCTCGCGCTCGCCCGCGCCGCGCATCTACGCCTCACATCCCTCGGCAGCCCGCACGGCGTCGTGGGCGAAGCAGAAGGAGGTCACCTCAGGGTGCCGGCCGCCGCCCACGTACTCCTTCTGCGTCGTGACGACGTCCATGAAGCCGCCGTTGTAGTAGTGGCACGTCGCGTGATAACTGCACGTGCAGCCGGGGTGGCAGCATCGGATGGTCACTCCCGCGGGGATGTGGCAGTAGCAGCAGAGTCCGCCCACGGGCGCCAGGTCTGTTCGTCATTCTCTCTCTTTGGCCCCACCGCGGCTCTCGCAGAATTCCCGCTTCTCGCTGGGTCCTGGGGCTGGCGTCTTCTCCTTTCCCTCTCTCTTCGGGGGTTTCTCCGTTCCTTCTTTCAAAGGTGCTTCCTTCGCAGATGTGTTGAGAGAAGTGTTGAGAGAAGTGTTGAGAGAAGTGTTGAGAGAAGTGTTCGCAGAAGGGTTTACAGAACTGCTCACAGAAGGGTTTACAGAACTGCTCACAGAACTGCTCACAGAAGGGTTGAGAGAAGGGCTCACAGAACTGCTCACAGAACTGCTCACAGAACTGCTCACAGAACTGTTCACAGAAGGGTTGAGAGAAGGGCTCACAGAACTATCCACAGAACTGCCCACAGACGCACTGCACAACCCCAGCACGGTTCCCTGTCGCCGCAGTTCCGCGGGAAGACTCTGCTCCACCACCACATAATCGGTCCGATTTCGGGACACGGTCACTGACGTGCACCGACTCACCAGCTGTCCCGCGGCTGACGGCTTGACGAAAAGCGGGCTGATTTTGGGCGGGATGGGCTGCACGGAGCAGTGCGCCTCGGCGTTGTTCTCCGTGCCCACGGGCAGCGTTAGGTGCGTCTTGGAGTCTACACGTAACCGCCACTCATCGCACCTGCAGAACTGCTCCAGCCGCGGCTCGGCCGCCTTGTAGCGCTGCACGGCGTCGCTGCTCTACGGTTCAGCCACACACGCGGGTCGTACGGCCTGCAGCGGGTTGGTCATGCACTCGCCCTCGTAACGCACGGTCATGCCGGGGCTGCCCGCGCTGACCTTGGCGAAGGAGGTGATGTTGCCGCCGGGGCTGAGCAGACAGCAGGCCACGTGCGCGAACAGCGGCGGCGAGGAGGGGATGAGGCGCAGATAGCCGTCGCGCACGGGGCAGAAGCAGCAGCGCAGCAGCTGACAGTCGCCGTCTAGCCCTCACTTCTCTCGCCGTGGCCCACTGCGCGCGAGGAACTGGCAGCGGTCGCACTGGAAGAGCTCGCCGGTCTTCTTGGCGAAGCCGACGCACTTGGCGTGCACGAAGATGCCGCAGGACTGGCACTGCAGGAGCGGGTTGTCCAGGCTGCGGTCGCCCTTGCGCGAGTAGTACGGGCCCAGGTGGCACACGTCGCAGAACGCCTGCGCCTCCTCCGCCGACACGTCGCGCGGGACCACGGCGCAGCGCAGCACGCCGTCGTCCGCCAGGCTGGCGTGCAGCGCGCGCTTGAAGTACGCCCAGGCCACTACGTTGTTGAAGTGCTGCGTCAGGCTGATCGCGAACGCCGTCTACGCCTCATGCCGCGCGCCACTGCCCACGCTGTTGCGCTTCTTCTCCTCCTCCACCGCCTGCAGCAGCGCGCTCACGTGCACCCAGTTCTCCTCATGCCGTGCGCTGTACTGCTGCTACGCCTCACCGCCGCGCCGCACGCACACCTCCAGGTTGCGGATCTCGAAGCACAGCGGGTCGTTCGCGCCGTCCGCCACCAGGTGGTCCGTCTGCAGCACGCGCACGCGCCGCAGCATCACGCCCACGCCCTCCGCCGACTGCTCCGCGAACGGCCGCGTGTCGAACACGTGCTGCGCCAGCTGGCGGAACCGCACGCGCTCGCAGCACCCAGCTGCCCGTAAGACTCCGCCTCAGAACCCACCGTCGCAGTAGCGCGCCATCTGCGGCGGCCACGGCGTGCAGAGCAGCGGCACGGAGGGGTGGTTGACTCTAGGCGTGAGCAACAGCGGGCACGCGCACCTCTCCACGATGAACTCCAGCTCTGCCGAGAAGGCGGCTTGCAGCAGCACGCTACTCCTCAGCGCGTCTCCGCGCACTCACCTCACCACGTGCAGGTCGTGATAGTCGTCGCGCGCGGGCACCACGCCGAGCAGCGCCTCGTTCGCCCACTGCCAGACCACATTGCGGCCCTGGTAGTAGTCAGAGGGCCGCAGCACGCTGGGTGCACAAGGACACACCTCGGTCATGTCGCGGCTCTTGTGCGCGCCCTTGTACAGCATCCACAGTGCCAGGTTCTTCGACTGGAAGTAGTTCTCCTCCACGTACCGCAGAAACTGCTTGTAGCTCAGGTTCCCACGCCGCGGTAACTTCACGCTCGGCAGGTCCGACAGTTTCATCGAGGAGTTGATCAGCGAAACGCCGGTGGAGCGCGGCGGCGAGTGCGGCTGGATCACGAACTGCGCAGGCGGGTGTGTGATGCGCGACGAGTGGTACGTGGCCTGAGGCGGCCTGTGGTCCGACCCGCGCGTGCGCGTCGTCATTTGCATGGCGCGGACACACGATGCAGCGGAGTTGATTGAAGTGACTGAAGTGACTGAGTTGATTGAAGTGACTGAATTGATTGAGTTGATTGAACCAACGGAAGGGACTGAGCCAACCGAACCAACGGAACCAACAGGATTCACAGACCCAAGAGAATTCACAGGCCCAATAGAATTCACAGACCCAATAGAATTCATGGCACTAGGAGCACCGATGTAAGCGAAGCGCTGCGCCTCTGGCGTGAGTCCCCGCACCGGAACCTACCGCGGCGCATCAGCGTGGGCAGCACCAGCTCGCAGGCCTGGTAGCAGAGGGTCGAAATCTGGGGGAAGTGGGGGGTGAGGGCGAAGTGGACGGTGGAGAAGATGGAGCTGTGCTGACTACATGCAATGCGCACCGTGTTGCACGGGAACTACGTGTGAGAGGATGCGGCGAGGGCGACGCGACGGTCCACGATGAAGTTCCACTTCCGGTTCGCGTTCTGGACCAGACATACCGGATGGGCGCGGAAATCGCACTTGTCGTAGCAGCAACGCACGTAGCGCCCGGTTATCAGCTGCTGGCAGATCGAGCAAATGATCGGGTGCGAAGACATCGGCGGCGTGGGAGGCAGAAACACGATCGGCGAGGGCAGGATCTGGTAGATGCGCGACAGGGAAATCAGCTGGTCCTGGGACGTGCCCGTCATGGGCAGCTTGATTCCGTTGGAACGCAGGCCCGCGAACAGATATGCGATGATCTTGCTGTTGTTGATGAACTGCGCACCGGATATCAGCTCCGCACATATCACGTGGCACCATTCGTGATCGCCCATGTGGATTATCGGGTCGGAGGTGGACTATTCACAAGCACTCTCCAAAACAGCATACCAGCATGCATACCATACACGTGGGGTACTTTTGTTTTGCTGCGCACGCATAGCACAGCCAAGGAGTCGAATACTCAGTAACACCGTAGCAGAAGCCGTGAACGCACATTCCGCACTCGCTACAGCGCAGCAATATGTCCGTCAGGCTCGAAGGCTGCTGACAGAGACTAGAACGCATAGCCATCCGCCGGAGCTCCCTACCTGCAGCGTTCGTTCACGGAGCTGTAGTCTTCCATTTGCGCTAGTTTTATTGCGATTGAGGTGGAATCAGCAAACAGAGAGATTCCCTCTACGAGCATAATGCAAATGGAAAAGGGGTACGAAAAGAATAGGATCAGTAACGCAGAAACGAAAATGAGGAGGAATCAAGAATCGCTACAGTACAACGTGCAAATCGCTCCTACAATCCACGGAGATGCAAATGGAAGAAATCTACTCCTAGGGGAAGTGGCTGCCAAATCCCGTTTGTTTTCTGTGCAGGGAAAGGAACAAAACCGTAGTTTTCAAGATGAGCATCAAGTTCGCTCTTCCTATCCTTGAACAGGAAAAGAGGAGGGTGCAATAGCAAAAGGAGCACGTGGATGGAACAAAAACGGCAATACTCAGGATTCTTGATCACACCCTTCTGCAGAATAATGTTCGCATACTGAGAAGTCTCCCTAGCCATTACACATACGGAAAGGACAAACCCAGTGGCAATCACCGCGTAGCACTTCTTTGCACGCTCATAAAACTCGAATCGCTCCACATACTCCACCTTCACATCCTTGCCCTCCGCTTCCGACATGATCTTGATGTACTCGTCAATAATCGGAATCTCCATATCCTTGTCGCACTCCATCTTCGCCATCACCTGCGCCTACAAATCAATCCGTCTAAGTGACACAACGGGACACTCCACATACTGGTCCAGAGGAAGCAATTTGCAGATGCCATGGAGAATACGAGGAATGTCGTGACCTATTCCATTACCCATCACCAAAGATACGCACCATCCAAGCGAATCAGGCCAGCGGGGCAGTGGGAAGCGATCGAGGCAGCGGGGAAGTTCGCATCTGCAATCACTAGTCATTACCGCTGGTCAATCCAAGCACCAATCTGATCCGAATGACCCATCTCCGCCAGCACCTTCAGCAGCTCCGGCGTCATCACACTCGAGATTCCTTTCAACACGGGCATAGAACGAGGACAATTACACAGAAATGGAGAAATGAATCCAGTTCCAAAAACAAAACCGAAATGGGTTGCTCTGTGAATCCTTCGTCGTTGGTTATGATATGCGAGGGAAATGGCATGTATCCCCGTTTAGTGACACAAGGGGGTAATCAGAAAGGAGGAACAAAAACACAGAAAGGAGGCGAACCGGTGGACGATAAAGAAAAGCAAACAAAAGAACTGCTCGAAGTTCTTAAAAAGGCTTTAGAGAGTGAAGCGGTGGAACGGATCACAATAACCATAAAGCCAAACAAGAAACCCAAGCAGTCCTAAAGCTCCGGCGGTGGGAAATTCCCACCCACCGCC
>OIWT01004192.1_pt1 | contig 12025 bp, 9 predicted proteins | sample 1587701 | NCBI WGS metagenome assembly OIWT01 (sample SAMEA3888904, study PRJEB22519) | human gut metagenome | biome: human gut; feature: human-associated habitat; material: faeces | place: Denmark | collected 2009 | reverse complement strand
CTCAGCCTCCGGCATTACCGCCACCGTGGCCGCGCTGGTGTGTATGCGGCCCTGGGATTCAGTCTCAGGCACGCGCTGGACGCGGTGAACGCCGCTCTCGAACTTGAGCCGCGAATAGGCGCCCCTGCCGATTATGTTCAGCACTACTTCCTTTACGCCCCCTGCCTCGGTGGTGTTTTCGTTCATGTATTCCATTTTATAGCCGTGGCGCTCTGCATAGCGCTGGTACATGCGCAGCAAGTCCGCGCCGAAGAGCGCCGCCTCGTCGCCGCCTATGCCTGCGCGTATTTCCAATATTACGTTTTTCTCGTCGTTGGGATCCTTGGGCAGCAGCATTATCTTCATATCCTCTATGAGCTTCCTCTGCTTTTCCGCAAGCTCAGCCATCTCCATGTGCACCATTTCCTTCATCTCGGGGTCAAGGTGCTCCTCCAGCATGGCCTTGCAGTCCGCTTCGGACTGCACTGCGGCGGTATACTCGTCAAAGGCGTTGACTATCTCCTCAAGCTGGCTGTGCTCCTTTACCATCTCCCGCCAGGCGGCCTGATCGTTCATTGCGTCCGGGGCTGAGAGGGCTGCGGTCAGCTCCTCGTAGCGTCTTTTCAGTGCGTTAAGCTTGTTTATCATATTCCTCCGTCCATTCTATAAGCCCTGCGTCCTCAAGGCCGCATATTTTCACAACGTGGTCGAATGCCCTCCGGGTCTTTTTCAGCTCGCCCTCGCTCAGCGGCTCAACGCCGGTGCGCTTTGCTTCCTCCGCCCAGCAGGGTATGGGCTGATGCAGCCGCCTGCCGCCGGCCTTCTGTATTATGCAGGCGGTGGGCAGGTAGCTCATCTCGATGCTTACGCCCCTCTCGTCCCTTTGCACATCCAGCCGCAGAAACAGGCCGTACTCGGTATTCTGCCCCGCCATGTTGGATATGAAGTTGCTCATGGAGTAGGCTACGGGTACCCTTCGCCCGTCCTCCGCCGTTATCCATTCAAAGGGCTCGGCGCAGTGGGGGTGGCTGCCTATCACAGCGTCCGCGCCCCAGTCCGCGAAGCTTTGGGCGTATTCCCGCTGCCGCCTTACGGGCTTATCCAGATACTGCTCGCCCCAGTGGGGGAAGGCTATTACCACCTCCGCGCCGGCGCTCCTGCAGGCCTCTATCTCACCTTGTATGCGCTCCCGCTGGGATACCCGCCCCACGGCCCAGCTGTCTCCCCCCAGCCTTGCGTCATAGCTGTTCACGCTCTCGGTCATGGCCACAAAGCCGAAGGTGATGCCGCCCGCCGTCATTATGCATGGCGTGTCCCGCTCCTCCTCGCTTAAATACGTCCCGGTCTGGGCAAGCCCGGCGGCTCTAAGCGTCTCTATCGTTCGGAAAAGCCCCTCCTTGCCCCTGTCCAGGCAGTGGTTGTTGGCGGTGGTGAGCAGGTCGAACCCGACTGCCCTTAGATCCGCCGCAAGCTCGTCCGGCGCATTGAAGGTCTGGTAGGGCTGCTTGGGGTTGGGGTCATCCACGGTTGGGGGCGGCGCGGCGGGCCGCCTTTGGGTATAACCCGCTGCCTCCCCCGCAAGGGTGCATTCAAAGTTGCCCGCCATTATATCCACGGAGGAAAACAGGGGCTCCATGGCGTAAAAGCTGGGCCTGAAGTCGTACCCTTCGGCGGTTTTCGCCCCCTGTATCTGGCTCGTCATCATCAGTATGTCCCCCACTATGCCCACGCTGGCCCGGTATACCTCCGGCTCCGGCGAGTGGGAGGGGGAGGGGGTTGGCGCGCTTTGCGCTTCGCTTATGGGAGGCTCCGGCTGGGTATCCAAGCCATCCGGCAAGGCCGCGCTTACGGCGCAGCCCGCCATGAAAAGCAGCGGCAGCATGAGGAATATCAGCCTTTTCATCTCCTGACCGCCACCACCCTTTCTATTCCGCAAATATCCTTTATTATCTCCGCTTTCGGGAACATCTCCGCCACGTCCTCCGCCTGCCCCGCGCCCACCTCCATAAGGAGAGTGCCGCCGGGGTTCAGGTGGGCAGCATAATCCCGGGATATCCGGCGGTAAAAGTCCAGCCCGTCCGCGCCGCCGTCCAGAGCCAGCCTTGGCTCCCGCTTCACCTCGGCCTGCAATGAGGCAAGCTCCGAGGTGGGTATATAGGGCGGGTTTACGCAGATCATATCGTAGCTTCCGGATATATTGCCGAACATGTCGGTCAATACGAAGCTGCCGGCGACGCCGTTGAGGGCGGCGTTTTCCCGGGCAAGCGCAAGGCAGTCCGGGCTTATATCGGCAAAGGTCACCTCGAAGCCCCCAAGCTTTGCCAGCGATACCCCTATGCAGCCGGTGCCGCAGCAGAGGTCAAGAAGCGTCTTGCCGCCTATCGACAGCGCCTCCTCGCACAGCGTCTCGGTATCCTGCCGCGGTATCAGAGCGCAGGGCCGCGTGTAAAAGGGCAGCCCCATAAATTCCCATTTGCCCAGTATGTACTGCAGGGGCTCACCGGATTTCCTGCGGGAAACCAGCTCCTCCAGCCTTGGCATAAGGGCGGCGGGAAAGGTTGAGGCCTTATATTTATTCAGCCTGTTGTACGGTATTTCCGCCATATCCGACACCGCCAGCCTTGCCTCGGTAAGGTGCTCATCGGTGACGGGGGAGAGCCCGGCGCTGAGATATTCTATTGCCCCGGCAATATTCATGCCTGCCCCGCGAGGGCTTCGGCTGTCTCCGCCTTATCCGCCGTTTCCTCGCGGTTTTTCCTTACCAGCTCCATCGCCTCCTTTGGCTCTGACATGGCAAGGTTAAAGGAGGCTATGGCTACCTCCAGCATGTCCGCCGTGGGCTCCTTGGTGGTGATGTACTGGAGCGCCATGCCGGGGGCGCGGATTATCTTTGTGAATATGTTTTCGTACTTCGCGGCGAGCTTCAGCACCTCATAGCTTATTCCTGCCACCAGCGGCAGGAACACTATGCGGGAAAGCAGCCTGAGCCAGAAGCTCTCGTTCCAGCCCACCACGGCGAAGAAAACTATGGATACCGCCATAACGAGGAAGAGGTAGTTGGTGCCGCAGCGGGGGTGGAGGCGGCTGTGCTTCATGGCGTTTTCCGGGGTGAGGGGGTCGTCCGCCTCATAGCAGGCGATGGTCTTATGCTCCGCCCCGTGGTACATGAAAACCCGCTTTATATCCTTCACGCTGGCGCAGAAGAATATGTAGCATATAAATACGCAAAGGCGCACCAGCCCCTCGACAAGGCACTTTGTGGCGGAGGCGGCAGCGCTGCCCCTGAATATAAGGCTGCTTATAAACTGGGGCAGCAGAAAGAAAAGCCCCACGGACAGCGCAACGGCCAGTATCACCGCAAGGCCCATTACAACCTTTTCCACCGACTTGCCCAGCTTTTCCGACAGCCACTTCTCGAATTTTGTGGGCTCCTCGTCTATGGGGTCGCCTATGAGCTCCGCGGATCTGGTGAGGGTATTCATGCCTATGGTAAGGCTCTCCACGAAGGCCACCACGCCCCGCACTATTGGGAGGCCTAAAAAGGTACCCTTCTGAGCCTTTGTCTGATATTCTTTATAATCCAATATTATGCGGCCCTTTGCGTCCCGGACCGCCATGGCGATGCCGCCGGGGGCCTTCATCATGACGCCCTCCATAACGGCCTGACCGCCGACAGAACATTTCTTCATTAAATTACTCCTTCCGGCGCCTATTCCACACCAAGATACATTATAACATAAGAATTATTTTAGTGGATACAAAAAAAGCGGCTTTTAAGCCGCTTTATTTGTATTTGCGCCGTTTAGCCTACCGCCTTGAGCAGCATGTACAGCTTTGCGATGCTGTCGTTGTCGCCGCTGTCGCCGCAGGTGACGAGCATCATGTACTTGCCGTTATCGGTAAGGGCGGAGGTGTTCGCCCAGCTCTTGCCCGAGAAGGTATTTACATAGGACGCCACGCTGGAAAGGTACTGCGAGGTCGTGTAGTTCCAGGGCTGAGCCATCTGAGCCAGTATGTTCTTATACGCCTTGTTCTTGGGTACCTCGAAGAAGGCCACTACCTCCCAGCTGCTGCTGCCCTCCCAGCTTGCGGAAATGCTCTTTCCGTAGCCTGAGCAGCTCGCCTTGCACTTTTCGCAGCTGGACTTGCCCAGTATGGCGTTCTGGATGTGGTGCAGGTTGTGGAAGTAGGAATTTGAGGTGCCTACCTTCTTGCGGTTGTTGTGGCCCATTACCACCGCTACCTGAGAGCCCTGGGCCGTGGTGGTGTGTACGTAGTAGTAGCTCTTGCGGAGCACATAGTCATAGTAATAGTATGTCTTGCCCTTCTTTTCGCCGATATAATTGCCGTAGATGGGGTAGGTGCCCGCGCCGGGTATGCTGATGCTGCCCCACTTTTCGGAGCTGGAGCCGGTGCCCTTGCCTGCGGGGGTGCCTATGGCGGCCATGCCGGTGTTGTTGGAGGTCACGTTGCCGCCGTTTGTGCCGGTGTTGTTGTTGGGCTTCTGCTCCACCACGTTGCCGCTGGTGAAGGTGAAGTCCTGAGCCCGGACGAAGCCCCGGGTGCCGTTGTAGTCCACATACAGGAAGCTGCCGGTGCTGTCGGTGCCCAGCACGGTGAAGGTCTTGCCCCGCATATTGCGCAGCTTGGTAGCGCCCTTGGTGGAGCTGGTGGCGGTAGAGCGGACGTATATGTTCTTGTCCTTGGATACGGCGCTCTTGGCCTTGTCGTATGCCCTTACCTCGGAGCCGGCAGTGCCGCCTATGGCGCCGCCGCTGGTGGGCAGGTTGGCTACGTTGATGGAGCCGGAGCTTGTGCTCCTGAGGTTGGAGATGGCGCTTGCGGGTACCCAGCCCGCCACGCTGCCTATGGTGACGTATACCTGAGAGCCGGAAGCGTCGCGGTAGTTGACGGTGACGTTGCCCGCGTTCTGCACGATGCCTACCGTCTTGCCGTTATTGGTAATAGCAGTGCCCGCAGCGAGGTTTGCTGAGAAGGTGCCGCTGGCGGTGTTCTGGTTCTGGTTTACATAGGGGGTAGGTGCGGGGGTGGGGCTTGTAGTGCCGCCGATGGTGTTGCCGCCGCTGGTGGGCAGGTCGGAAAGGCTTATGGAGGAGCCGTTCCTTCTAAAGCCGGAGAGGGAGGAGGCGGCTACCCAGCCGGTGACGTTGCCTACGGTCACGTTTACCTGAGTTCCGGCCGCGTCGCGGTAGTTGACGTTGATGCTGCCGCCTACGCTTACGGGGTAGTTGGTGCCGTTGACGTTTATGGCCGCCCCGGTGGCGATGGTGGCGGTATAGGTGCCGGTGACGCCGGAGGTCGTGCCGCCGGTCGTGCCGGAGGTGGAGCCGGAGGCAGAGCCGCCGGTGCTCTTGTCATAGCCTATGCCGGAGATGGCGGAGGGGTATACCCAGCCGGTGTAGGTCTTGCCGTCATAGCTGACGGTGACGTTGTACATGCCGGATTTGTTATCCTGCCTGTTTATGGTGACGGGGCCGCTGACATACAGCTCGACCTTCCTGCCCTTGGTGTCCTTGTAAACAGGGGTCTGGGCCGCCGCCGTGCCTACGATATTATAAGCGAAGGCGGGAAGTGCGGTCAGCACCATCAGTGCCAGCATGGCCACTGCTACGATGCGGATAATAGTCTTTTTCATAAACGCTTTCCTTTCAGAATGATTTCTTATTTTTCTTTCTTTTGGGATACGTCCTCATCATCGTCGAACACGAAGGCGGCGCGAAGAGGGTCGTAATCCTTTTTTTCGGCGGACGCGGCGGTCTTATGCCCCGCCGCCGCAGCCTTTCTGTCGGTCTTTTTCGAGGAGTACACCATCATGACTATCAGGCTTGCAAAGCCCAGCGCCCAAAGGGCGATGGCTATGGGGGAGCCGTAGGCTATGACGCCAAGATACTCCAGAAGGTTGGATACCGTGAGCAGTACGCCTGATATGGCAGCCAGTATGCGCAGGCCCTTGACGTATTGCTCCCTCGGACAGTTCAGGTACTCATTCTCATACAGCTTGCCGCGCCCGACTATGGCGGCATATATGAGGTACACGCCTATTATAAGGCTAAAGAGCGAAAGCATATCGCTTCCCAATGATTATTTCCTCCTGATTTTATCAACCAATATCCCTTATTTCAAGGCATATGGCAATGATTTAAAATATTGTTCAAAAATGTATTGGCTGAATCCGTGGATTTTTTAGCAGGCGCGCCCTTTACAGCCTCTTCAGCTTTGCGCCCTCCTTGCTGTCCTCCACCGCAAAGCCCATGGCCTTCAGCTCCTCGCGGATCTGGTCTGCCCGGGCCCAGTTCTTGGCCTTGCGGGCTTCTGCGCGCTCGTTTAGCAGAGCGACCGCCTCTTTGGGGAATTCCTCCGACTTACTGTGCTGGAGTATGCCCAGCACGTTGGTCATATCGTCAAAGAGCTTTGCCGCCCTTTCCAGCGCTTCCTTACTTCTGGGCTCTGTTACGAAGGTGTTGACAGCCCGGGCGTAGTCGAACATTGCGCCCAGCGCGTCTGCGGTGTTCAGGTCGTCGTCCATGGCGTCGCAGAACTTTTTCTCGTGTTCCTCCAAAGATGCGCAGAATCTGGCGTCCTCCTCCGTAGCGGGGCCTTCCTTGGCTTCGGCAAGGCGTTCACGGGCGGTGCGGATACGGGTGAGGGCGGTGTTGGCCTGCTCGATAAGCTCACGGGTGAAATTGATGGGGTTCCTGTACTGGGCGGAGAGCAGGAACAGGCGGACGGCCTCAAGGTCGAATTCCTGAGCTATGTCCCGCACCAGGCGGAAATTGCCAAGGGACTTGGACATCTTCTGATTATCTACATTTATATAGCCGTTATGCATCCAGTACCTTGCGAAGGGCTTGCCTGTGGCCGCCTCGCTCTGGGCTATCTCGTTTTCATGGTGCGGGAATATAAGATCCTGCCCGCCCGCGTGAATGTCGAAGGTGGGGCCCAAAAGCTCCATGCTCATGGCGCTGCACTCTATATGCCAGCCCGGGCGGCCTTTGCCCCAGGGGCAGTCCCACGCCGGCTCGCCGGGCTTGGCGCCCTTCCAGAGGGCGAAGTCCAGAGGATCCCTCTTCAGGTCTCCCGGCTCTATGCGGGCGCCGGACTCAAGGTCGTCTATGGACTGGCCTGAAAGCTTGCCGTAGCCCGGGAAGGAGCGGACGGAGAAATATACATCGCCGTTTGCTACGGGATATGCATGGCCCTTTTCTATCAGGGTCTCCACCAGCTTGATTATCTGGGGTATGTGCTCGGTAGCGCGGGGATTGCAGGTGGCAGGCTCGGCGCAGAGGCCCTCCGCATCCTGCCTGTATTCCTTTATATACTTATCCGCAAGCTCCGGCACCGTGGTGTGTTCCTCGTTGGCCCGGCGGATGAGCTTGTCGTCTATATCCGTAAAGTTGGATATGAACCTTACCTTGTAGCCCTTATATTCCAGATACCGCCTGAGGGTATCGAACACCACCAGCGGCCTTGCGTTGCCTATGTGAATAAAGTTGTATACCGTCGGGCCGCATACGTACATGCTTATCTCGCCCGGCACCAGCGGCACCAGCTCCTCCTTTTTGCGGGTCATGGTGTTGTATATCTTCATAAGTATCCCTCCTTGAAAAATTGCGTTCAAACTTTACCAAATTACATTTTAGCATAGAGTTTCTAATATGGCAAAGAAAAAAGCGGAGAATATCCGCTTTTTACAGGCGTTCATCCATCTATTCGCCCATCTCGCCCGCTATCATAAGCGCCCCGGTAACCGTGAGCCTTTCCCGGGCGTCCACCTGATAGTCCAGCGCCGCGTTGTGTATGGCCTGCGCGTCCGAATACTTTCCCTCAGCCTCAAGGAATTCGGATATCATGCCTGTAAATTCTTTAAGGGCCGGGTAGCGGAAGGTTATACGCCCCGGCAGAGGGCCGCCCTCCTCCCGGGAGGTGGCGTATATGAGTATGTTGGGCGGAATCGCCCGAAAGCCCGCCGTGGCGGAGGACAGGAGCCTTATGCCGTCCCCGTCCGCGGCTATATCGTCCAGCAGCAGTATGAACTTGAGCGGCTGAGACGAAAGCCGCCCTATCAGCGCGGGTATATGCCCAAGCTCGCCCTCCGGGGCGATTATCAGCCTGACCTCCGGCAGCTCCTGAAGCAGTGACACCGCCTGAGCCGTTTTGCCGGTCCCCATGCCGCCCAGCAGCAGCATGTTCACCGCATTCTCCCCCCGCATGAAGCGTATGGTGTTTTCCATCAGCCGGCTGTGCTGCTCCTCATAGGCGGAAAGCGGAACTATCGCCTCCGGCTCCTCCATAGGCGCCAGGCGGCCATCTTCAATTCTGAAGAAGCGATGCTGCAAAAATTCTCCCGTACCGTAGGATGCGAAAAAGTTCCATATATCTTCGGTAAGCTCGCCCCAATCAGCCGTCTCGAGAAAGCGGCGATACATCTCCTCCAGCGCCTCATCTGATACGAAGCTGTCCGTAAGCCCGGCCTGGCCGTATTTCCATGGGGTAAACTCCAGCGGCAGCTGCGCCGCCTGCTCTTCCTCGCTATTCCGGCGCGGAAGGTTTGATATGCTGCCTCCCGACCATATGGCGGTGGACTTCATGGCCACAGCGTCGTTTGCCCTTGAGCTTCTGCCCCTTTCACTTATGAGCCGGGCCACGCGCTCTGACGTTAAGGTGGAAAGCTCGCCCATTATCTCAAGCCTCTCCCTCATAGCCATGAGCTGCGCCTCATCCCGTATGCCCCTGGCAGCAGAGAGGGCAAAAGGGTGTTCCGTCTGTATTATTTCGTATAAAAGCTGATCCCGCCACAGGTCCCCTGTGACCCTCCTGGCGGGGGAGGACAGCATATATTCCGTGAGCCTGTGATATGCGCCGAGAGCGCCAGGGAAATTCGTTGTCCAGGTATCCATGAGCAGCTCCCCCATGAGCTCCGCCGCCTTCGAAAAGCCCCCGAGCCTCAGGGTCATGGCAGCCGCGGCCGCCAGCGCCTCGCCTGGATTCATATCCCTCAGTCTCATACACGCCTCTCCTTTGCGCCGTTTATAATATCATAGGGCCGCAGCCCCTTTAATAATACCACAGCATACGCCTTGCGGCAATCGCGGCAGGGTGATATAATTTCAGAAACAATAATCGTTTTCGTGGCATAATAATGAAAATGAGATAGGTTCTTCTCGCCGGCTCTCGCTGTAACGGCAATACGGCGGTGCAGATTAGTGCGCTGTTTGATTTTATATAATATAAAGGAAATATAACCATGTCAAAGAAGATTATCCTAACGGGCGGCGGAACTGCCGGCCACGTCACACCCAATCTGGCGCTGCTGCCAAGGCTCAGGGCGGAGGGCTACGAGATACACTACATAGGCACCGCCGATGGAATAGAAAAAAGCCTTGTGGGAGGCCTTGAGGGCGTGACCTATCACACCATATCCGCCGGCAAGCTGCGCAGGTACTTTTCGCTGAAGAACCTTACCGACCCATTCAAGGTTGTAGGCGGCATATTCCAGGCCAAGCGCATCATTAACAAGGTAAAGCCGGACGTGGTGTTTTCAAAGGGGGGCTTTGTGTCGGTGCCCGTAGTCATAGCGGCAAAGGGCATGGCGCCCATAGTCGCCCACGAGAGCGACTATACTCCCGGCCTAGCCAATAAGATAACCGCCAGGTTTGCAGACAGGGTATGCGTCACCTTCGAAGATACTCTAAAATACGTCGGCGCAAAGGGCGTCCATACCGGCACCCCCATACGGCCCGAGCTTTACCGGGGCGACAGGCAGAGAGGGCTGGACTTTACCGGCTTTTCCGGCGAAAAGCCCATACTCCTTACCATGGGCGGCAGCCAGGGCGCCCAGGCCATAAACGACGCGCTGCGATCGGCGCTGCCGCGGCTGACCCGCTCCTTCGACATTATCCACCTCTGCGGCAAGGGCAAGAAGGATGCTTCCATAGCCGAACCGGGCTATGTCCAGTACGAGTACATCTCAAAGGAGCTGCCCGACCTTTTCGCCGCGGCGGATATAATACTCTCCCGTGCCGGCGCCAACGCCATATTCGAGTTTCTGGCACTTGCAAAGCCCGCCCTGCTTATACCGCTACCCCTTTCCGCCTCCCGGGGCGACCAGATACTCAACGCCGGCTATTTTGCCCGCAAGGGCTACGCCATGACGCTGGATCAGGCCAGCCTTACGCCGGACACCCTGTTCGACAGCATACACGACCTTTACGACAGAAGGCTCAGCTTTATTTCCGCCATGAGCGGCGACTCCACCGCGGACGGCACCGACGAGGTGCTGGACGTCATACGGTCCGAATCGGAGGGGAGTAAAAGATGAACTGCCACAAAAGAAGCAACGGCAAAAACAGGGGCAGCTACGGTTCCTCTGTGGCGCACAAGGCGCTTACCAAAGAGGTAGTGGCCCAGAGGCTTGCGCTGCCCAACGGCCCCGAGCACATGATGCACTACGCCTCCGAGGCGTTCCCCTTCGCTTACGAGCTGTTTTCGGAGGGCAACTCCGCCGCGTGCGCTTTTCTCTGCCGCTGCGCAAAGCAGGAAAAATACGCAAGGCAGCTTAACGATATCATGGGCAGCGAGCGCGAGGCCCTTCGAAACGCCCTGCTTTCCAATCAACCCAAGCTCCGCAAGAATGCCGCGGTTCTCATGGGTCAGCTGAAGGTCCCCTCGGACGTGAAATACCTGAAGCAGGCCCTTTCAGTAGAGGATACCCGCTTCGTGCGGCCTTCGATGCTGCTGTCCTTAGGCTCCATAGGAGGGGATGAGGCCAAGGCGGCTCTCGCCTCATATACTATACAGCCGGCAAACAGCGAAGATGAAAAGGTGCATTTCGAGGCGGAAACAGAGGCCTACAAAACCGCCATGCGAAGCTTTCTCACCTTCGAAAAGCACGAATTTACCGCGCTTAATAGGCCCTGCGAAATAGAGCTGCGTTCCCCGGATAAGCTATCCGACCCTCTGGCCCGGGAGCTTGCCGAGCATGGTTTCAGGGTGTCCGCCGTACACCGCAGCGACGTACACGTGCATACGGATGACATGATGGGGCTTTTCGCCTGCCGCTGCTTTACCGAGGCGCTCATCGAGATATCCGCCAACTCAAACCCCGACCCGAAGTCCATGGGCATAAAGGCAAAGAGCTTTCTCGAAAAGCTGCTGCCCGCCTGCCATACCGGCAAGCCTCCCTTCGGCTACAGGCTGGAGATAAGGGGGGAGGGCAATATAGACAGGCTGGCCATAGCCCGCAGGATGATAGCGGTCATGGACGGCGAGACGCTGCTCAACTGCCCCAACAACTATGAGGTGGAGATAAGGGTGGAGATAGGCGGCAACGGCGGCGCATTCATGTACGCAAAGCTGCTTACCATAAAGGACGAAAGGTTCAGCTACCGGCTCCAGGCTCTGCCCGCCAGCATGCACCCCGCGACGGCGGCCGCCATACTGAAATACGCGGAGTTCTTCCTGGGCGGAAAGGACGCGAGAGTGCTGGATCCCTGCTGCGGCAGCGGCACATTTCTCATAGAGCGGGAAAAGCTTTACTCCTGTGCCGGCCTTACCGGGGTTGATATATCAAACAAGGCCATAGACATAGCCCGCAGCAATGCAGAGGCCGCCGGCAGCATTGCCAAATTCGTACACAACGACTGCATGCGCTTCACTGCGGAGCGGCCATATGACGAGCTGGTGGCAAATCTCCCCTTTGGCAATCGCGTCGGCAGCCATAAGTCAAACGAAAAGCTTTACGCCGGCATATTGGAAAACCTTCCCAAATGGCTCCGCCGGGGCGGCGTGGCAATACTGTACACTATGGAATACACTCTGCTCAAGAAGCTGATTCGGGAGCATCCCGGCTTAAGGCTCGTCACGGAGGTCAGGACCGAGGCGGGCGGGCTAATGCCTGCCGTGTTCGTGATAAAGATAGGACAATAGGTTTTCGAGTAAATGGCTCATGCCATTTACTCGAAACAGTCTGTCAAAAAACCCAGGGTTGATAAGGGGCCGCAGCCCCTTATGTTTAATCCGGCTCTGA
>OIWT01004189.1_pt1 | contig 12030 bp, 9 predicted proteins | sample 1587701 | NCBI WGS metagenome assembly OIWT01 (sample SAMEA3888904, study PRJEB22519) | human gut metagenome | biome: human gut; feature: human-associated habitat; material: faeces | place: Denmark | collected 2009 | reverse complement strand
GTCGTATGCAAAGTAACCCTGAGCGTACATATCGGTGTGATCGCCGATAATCTTGATGCTGTTCTTGTTTGCGCCGACAGTACCGTCCGAGCCCAGTCCGTAGAACTTGCAACGGCTGGTGCCTGCGGGCGAAGCGTTGACAAATTCGTCGAGGGGCAGCGAATGTCCGGTTACGTCGTCGGTGATACCCACGGTGAAGTGGTTTTTGGGCGTAGCGGCGGAAAGATTTTTGTAGATTGCGTTAACCATGGTGGGGTTGAACTCTTTGGAGCCCAAACCGTATCTGCCGCCAACGACCTTGATGCCCGTTCTGCCTGCTTCGGCAAGAGCTGCGCAAACGTCGAGGTAAAGAGGTTCGCCGATAGAGCCGGCTTCCTTGGTTCTGTCCATAACGGCAATGGTCTTTACGGTTGCGGGGATAGCGTCCACGAAATCTTTTACCGAGAAAGGACGATACAGTCTTACTTTCAAAAGACCTACTTTTTCGCCCTTAGCGGTGAGATAGTCAACAGTTTCTTCTGCGGCTTCGCAGCCCGAACCCATCATGACGATAAGCTTGTCCGCGTCGGGTGCGCCGTAGTACTGATAAAGCTCGTACTTTCTGCCGGTGAGAGCGGTAACTTTTTCCATCATGGTCTTTACGATGCCGGGAACGGCTTCATAATACTTGTTGCAAGCTTCGCGGTTCTGGAAGAAAATATCGCCGTTCTGAGCGGTACCCATCTGAACGGGGTGTTCGGGGTTGAGCGCACGTGCCTTGAACGCCTTGATGTCGTCCATGTCGACGAGAGGAAGAATATCTTCGTAGTCGATTCCGTCGATCTTGGAAATTTCGTGACTGGTTCTGAAACCGTCAAAGAAATGAAGGAAAGGAACTCTCGACTTAAGCGTGGACAGATGAGCTACGAGTGCCAGGTCCATAGCTTCCTGAACGGAGTTGGACGCAAGCATTGCAAAACCGGTCTGGCGGCATGCCATAACGTCGGAGTGATCGCCGAAAATGTTGAGAGCGTGGCTTGCGACGCATCTTGCGCTGACGTGGAATACGCAGGGCAAAAGCTCGCCGGCTATTTTGTACATATTGGGGATCATGAGCAGCAAGCCCTGGCTTGCGGTGTAGGTAGTGGTAAGCGCGCCTGCTACCAGCGAGCCGTGAACGGCGCCTGCGGCACCTGCTTCGGATTCCATTTCCGCGATACGCAGCGGCTGTCCGAACATGTTTACTCTTCCCTGAGTAGCCCATTCGTCGGCATATTCTGCCATAGGCGAGGAAGGAGTAATGGGGTAAATCGCAGCGACTTCGCTGAACGCGTAAGCGATATGCGAAGCGGCGGTATTACCGTCGATTGTCATTTTCTTCATAGAAAACCTCCGTAAATAATATATAAACTCAAGGCGCCCGCGCTCTTATTCCGGGATTAAACCGAGACCGCGTAAGCGCACAATAATATTATAGTTAATTTAAGAAAAATAGTCAATAAAATAAGGGCTTTTAGTCAATTTTTTTCCGTATTTCGCCTGTATTTTGCAACAAAAAAGCGTTCTTTCCGATTGGGAAAGAACGCTGCGGAGAAAAATATAAAGCATAGTAAAAAGGTAGGAAAAAGAGAGACTGCCCGAAAGGTCATTTTTCGTTCTGTTCTTTATCGGGTTCGTCGATGCGTACGGACGGCATATTGATTTTGAAAAACATGCCCGCAAATCTGCCGCCTATTATTATTGCCGAGCCTATGATAAACGCCAACGGCTCCCAAACGGAAGTGTACTGCGCAAGTAAAACATAGGTAATGGTTCCGACAAAGCAAGGAATAAGATACAGATACTTACGAAAAACGGTGGGAATTCTGTGTGCCAGAATATCTCGGAAAATTCCGCCGCAACAGCTGGAAAAGCAACCGATTACGGCAAGCATAAGCGCGCTGAAGCCGTGTCCGGTTTCCATCGCCATTTTCGCTCCGACAATGGAGAAAGGGGCTATGCCTATTGCGTCCATAACGTTTATCGTAAGGTTAAACGCCTCGCTTTTAACGCCCTGCTTAAACGGCTTGAAAAGCGCGATCGCCACCATAAGAAGAATGGAAACGCCGGTTGCAATCGCAACATACACAAGATAAAACGGGTCGTTGAAAAGGTGGGGAGGAATGTGCCCTATCACGAGGTCGCGCAGCACTCCGCCTCCGAGTGCGGTAACGTTTGCGAGAATAACCGCGCCGACGATGTCCATTTTATTCTGTAGAGCAACCATCGTGCCGGACATCGCAAAGCCTATTATGCCTATTATTTCAAAAATTGTTTGCGTAGTACTCATTTGTCGAAAGCGAAAAAATATCAGCGGTTTTTAAGTTTTTGTTGACTCAGCCACACGTTCATTACGAATTTGTGCGGAAGAATTTTGGTAAGGAAACACTGGAATCGCGCGTACGAGCCGTAAATGCTTATTTCTTTGCCTCTGGCAACGTCCTTGTACGCTTTGTCCACAACTTTTTCGGGATCGTACAAAACTGCATATTTTTTGACGATAACGTCTTTATCGTCCTTGTTTATCGCGCGGTCGAAAAACGCCGTTTTGGTCCAGAACGGGCATATTGCGGTAACGCTTATTTTACGCGATTTAAGCTCTCTGTTCAGCGCGCGGGAGAAGAAGAGAACATAACTTTTCGTAGCAGCATAAACGTTGATGTACGGAATGGGCTGATATGCCGCAACCGACGCCACGTTTACTATTTTCGCGCCCTCGTGCATATATGGGAGCGTAAGCTGCGTCATGGCGGTAAGCGCCTTGCAGTTTATGTCAATCATATTGAGGTTGTCCTGCATGGGAGTGTCGCAAAACGCCGCAAATTTGCCGAATCCGCTGCAATTTACAAGCAAAGCGACGTCCGGGTTGTTTTCTTTAAGCGCGTTTATATACTCGAAATACGCGTTTGTGTCGCCGAGATCCATTGAAAAGATCTTCGCAGGTATTCCGCAGTTTTCCGCAGTCTCACTAAGCCTGTCGCGATTGCGCGCGATAAGCCACACTTCGTCAACCGAAAAATTATCTTTAAGTTTAAGGGCAAACTGCTTGCCCATACCGCTGCTTGCCCCTGTAATAACCGCTATTTTCATAAATATAAATCCTTTATTTTTTCTCTGTCTTGTCCGATTGTCCGGCAGGAAGTTTTTTTCTCTGATCCCACCACAGCATTTTTACGAGAATATACGCTGCGGCAACCACGATAAGAACGAGCGACTGAACCTGAGAGGGGGATATGCCGATGTCCGCGCCTCCGCGGTCATCGGCGCGCAGAAATTCGATGAAAAATCTGAATACCGAATAAACGGCAGCGTAAAGCGCAATCATATATCCGCGTTTTTCGGTTTTGAGAATAAGCAGCATAAATACCGCAAACGTTATAAAGCAGAACAACGCTTCAAACAGCTGAGTGGGATATCTTACCTGCCACACTCCGTCCACGGGATAATTTATTCCGAAAGGAGAATCGGTTACTTTGCCGTAGCAGCAACCGCCGAAAAAGCAGCCTATTCTTCCGAAACCGTGAGCTACGAGAATGACCACCGACGCAATGTCGCTGACAAGGGGGAATTCGTCGCGCACCGATCTGTTCTTACGAGGAATCGTGTACAAAAACGTGACAAGAATAAAAAATCCCACGCCGCCGATAAGACCGCCCATAAAAGTAATTCCGCCGCTCATCTTAAAGCCTTTGCCGGCAAAAAGATTTTTTGTGTCGTTAACGATGTTGGAGCCTTTGCCCGCCATAACGTTGTACAAGTCCTGAAAAACGTATGCGGAAATAAAGCCGACGACCACGGTAAGAATGGAAAGAAAGGAGTAAAAGTCGTACGCTTTGTCGCTCATTTTCAGACGCTTGCTAAGCAAACGAAAAATCACCGCGCCGATAATAAGACCGACCGCGATGCACACCGAGTACGTATAAATGGTGACTTTGCCACCGAATAAAGAAAATAATTTCGGATACATATCTAAATAATAGCACTAAATCGTGAAAATGTCAATGTTTTGGCGTGAAAAAATGATTAAACAGTCAATCGCAAATCAATAATTTCGCGGCAAACGATTGACAAAACGACACCGAATATTGTAAAATATACGCGGAGCTTTGTATTGCCCGAAAAAAGAGGAATTTACATGAACGATAATCTCGGCAGAGCGCGCGCACTTGCAAAAGTATCGCAGATTGCGCTGTCAGGCGAAGAACTGAATATTATTGAAAAACGGCTGCGCGACGTCGAAACTATTTTTCGCGATCTCGATATGGTCGAAACAAGTGAGTTTGCGCCCATGGACAGGGCTTGCGACAGCGTTAACGTGTTGCGCGAGAAAGAGCTTTTGTCGCCGGCGGATTGCGCGGGTATCATGAAAAACGCACCCGAACGTGACCGTGGCTGTTTTGTCGTCCCCAGAGTGGTGGAGTAGACGACATGGAAACACACAATCTCACGCTTTCCGCGCTTCGGGACAAAATCGGCAATAAAGAAATTTCCGCAGTCGAAGTCGTAAAAGCGTACAAAAACAGAATAGAAGAACAAAAAGATTTAAACGCCGTCATAACAACCGATTTTGACAATGCGTTATGCCAAGCCGAAAAAATCGACAAAGATATCGCGGCGGGAAAACCGCTTTTGCCGCTGTCCGGCGTTCCGATAATATTAAAGGACAATATTTCGGTCAAGGACGTCCGCATGACGTGTGCAAGTAAATTTCTCGCAAACTACGTTCCGCCTTTTGACGCAACAGTAACAAAGCGGCTTAAAGACGCAGGCGCGATAATAATAGCCAAGTCCAATATGGACGAATTTGCCATGGGAGCAAAAAACACCAATTCGGCATTCGGAGCGGTCAAAAATCCGCTGGACAAAACGCGCGTGCCGGGCGGGAGCAGCGGAGGCAGCGCGACGTGCGTTGCCGCAGGACTGTGCGCGGCGGCACTCGGAACGGACACCGGAGGAAGTATACGCCAGCCGTCTGCTTTCTGCGGCGTCGTGGGCATAAAACCGACGTACGGAGCGGTAAGTCGTTTCGGCGTAACCGCATTCGCCTCGTCGCTCGATCAGGTCGGCCCGATCACCAAAACGGCAAAGGATAATGCCGTTATGCTGGGCGTCATTGCAGGCAGAGATGAACGTGATTGCACTTCTCTTGACTCGAAATCCGATTATTTAAGCGAAAAACCGCGTATAAACGGAAGAAAAATATGCGTTATAAAGCAGATTTTCTCTTCGCCGCTGCTAAGCGAAGAAGTAAAGTTCGCATTTGAAAATCAAATAAAAAATCTTTGTTCGCTCGGAGCGGAAATCGAGTATGCGGACATGCCCTCGTTTAATGCCGGAATAGCAACCTATTTTGCTATTTCCACTGCGGAAGCGGCAAGCAACCTGTCCCGATTCGACGGAATAAGGTACGGCGTCCGTGCAAACGGAAAAGACGTCGGCGAGGTAATTAGCAACTCGCGAGGGCGTGGATTCGGACCGGAAGTAAAAAAACGCATTATTACGGGAAACATGGTGCTTTGCGGCGAAAATTATCAAAAATATTACCTTAAAGCCATGAAAATGCGCGCCCGCATAAGAGCGGAACTCGAAAGCGTTCTGTCGGGCTGCGACTTTGCGATAACGCCAACTGCACCCGTTACCGCGCTCCCGTTCGACTATAAATCCGAAAATCTTTATGAGGAATATTACGGCGACATGTTCACGGTTATCGCCAATATAAGCGGAAATCCCGCGCTGAGCATTCCGATGAAAACCGGCGGAATTCTGCCCGCCGGACTTCAACTAATCGGCAGTCGACTGGACGAAAAAACGCTGTATTCGGCGGCAATCGCAATCGAGGAGGCAAAACTATGAACGATTATATCGTGTCGATAGGACTCGAAGTGCATTGCGAGCTGAAAACAAAAACCAAACTGCTTTGCTCGTGTAAAAACGAATTCGGCGGCGAACCCAACACCCGCGTTTGCCCCGTGTGCGCGGCGCTTCCGGGAGCTATGCCTTCTTTAAGCCGTGAAGCCGTTGACCTTGCGATAAAGGCAGGACTTGCGCTCGGCTGCGAAATTCAGAAGTTTTGCAAGTGGGACAGAAAAAACTTTTTCTACCCCGACTCGCCCAAAGCCTGGCAAACCACGCAGGCGGAATTGCCGCTCATTAAAGGCGGCGTCGTGGAATTCGACCTGGGCGGCGAGAAAAAAACTGTGCGTATAAACCGCATTCACCTCGAAGAAGACGCCGGAAAACTTATTCACGAGGGAAACAAAACATTTATCGATCTCAACAGGTGCGGCGTTCCGCTTATCGAAATAGTCACCGAACCCGATCTTCATTCTCCCGAGGAAACGGTTGCTTTTCTGGAAGAATTGAAGCGCGAAATAAGCTATTCGGGAGTGTCCGACGTAAAAATGCAGGAAGGATCGCTGCGCGTGGACGTCAATCTGTCGGTAGCAAAAAAAGGCGAAAATATCGGCGAGCGCACCGAAACCAAAAATCTCAACTCGTTTTCCGCGGTTAAACGCTCGTGCGAATACGAAGCGAAACGTCAGGCAGACGTACTTGAACACGGCGGTAAAATATTCCGTGAAACGCGTCGCTGGGACGACGTAAAAGGCGAAGGTTACGTAATGCGCGGCAAAGAGGATATGGACGACTATCGCTATTTCACCGAACCCGATTTGCAGCCGGTTGTTCTGTCCGACGAATATATCGAAAATCTCGCTTTAAGTTTGCCTGAAAGCGCAAAAAAGCGCGTACGCCGCTATATCGAACAATTTAACCTACCCGAATACGACGCGAAAGTTCTGACTGCCGACAAGCAGATAAGCGACCTTTACGACGACGTCGTCGGACGCGGAGCAGACCCCAAAAAAGCGTCCAACTTCATAATGGGCAGCATAATGCGACTTATGAAGGAAAACGACGGAAAAATATGCGTAAACGCCTCTCAGATCGCGCTGCTTCTTAATCTTGTTGCCGAAGGACGGATAAGCCTGTCGACGGCGAAAGACATAGTTTTGCCGGCAATTGCAAGCGATAACGACAATCCGTTGGAAATAGCCGAAAAAAAAGGCGTTTTGCAGATAAACGACCTGAATGCGGCAGAAGAACTTGTGGACAAAGTGTTGTCCGAAAACAAAAAAGCGGTAGACGATTATGTCGCCGGAAACAAAAAAGTAATATCGTTTCTTACGGGAGCGGTAATGAAAGCCTCCGGGGGCAGGTTCAGTCCCGGACTCGTAAGCAAAACAATTATTAAAAAATTAAACCAGAAGGAGTAAAACAATGAAAGTTTATCGTACTGAATTTCCCAATCCGCAGTTCGAGCGCGAAAATTGGCTGTGCCTCAACGGCGAATGGGAATTTGAAATAGACAACGCCAAAGTAGGTAAAGAAAAAGGCTATCAGAACCGTCCCTCGCTCGATGGTAAAATCAACGTGCCTTTCGCGCCCGAAAGCGAACTCAGCGGAGTCGGCAACACCGACTTTATGTTTGTCGTATGGTACAGAAAGGAAGTTACTCTTCCCGAGAGCATGAATGGTAAGCGCGTGTTCCTGCACTTCGGTGCTGTCGATCACGAAGCAACCGTGTTCGTAAACGGAAAGAAGGTTGGCTATCACATGGGCGGTTTTGTTCCGTTCAGCGTCGAAGTTACCGAATTCGGCGACAACTTCACTGTAGTCGTATGCGCCGAGGACGACACGACGACTGCAATCGGCCACGGCAAGCAGTGCCCCAGCCTCAACAGTTACGGTTGCTACTACACCCGCACCACCGGCATCTGGCAGAGCGTGTGGCTGGAAGCGGTTGGCGAGCGTTATATCGAAAACTTCCGTGTAACGCCTATGATCGACTCCAAAGAGGCGGTTATAGAAGTAGAGGCGAAGGACTGCTACGGCGCCGAAATAGTCGCCGAAGCGTTCTATGAGGGTAAAAAGCAGGGCGAAACACGCTTTAAAATAACCGACGGTTGCACGATTTCCGCTATTAAGCTCGACGAACTGCATTTGTGGGAACTTGGCAAAGGCAGACTTTACGACCTTACGATAAAAATGATTTACAACGGCAAAGTCACCGATGAAGTTAAATCGTATTTCGGAATGCGCTCGGTTATGTTCGACGGAATGAAATTCCTGCTCAACGGCAAGTCGGTATTCGGCAGATTCGTACTCGACCAGGGCTTCTATCAGGACGGAATTTTCACCGCACCCGATACCGACAGATTTATTCAGGATATCAAAATTTCCATGGATATGGGATTCAACGGCGCACGTCTGCATCAGAAGATTTTCGAACCTCTCGCACTTTACTACTGTGATAAAATGGGCTATATGGTATGGGACGAATATCCCAGCTGGGGGCTTGATCGCCACAGCTTCGAATGCGTAAACCAGTATCTCTACGAATGGATGGAATGCGTAAAGCGCGACTACAACCACCCGTCGATAATCGGATGGTGCGTGCTTAACGAAGTGTGGGACCGCGATCGTAAGCGTATCAACGACGAAGCGATTAAAATAGGTTACTGGGCGACAAAATGGTATGATAAGTCCCGTCCCGTAATCGACACCAGCGGAGGATTCCATATCGTTACCGATACGTTTGACGTTCATGACTACGAAGGAAATCTCGAAAAGTTTGCCGAAAAGTACGAAAAAGGTCAGTTTGTCACTTTTGACAATGTTCAAAAGTACGAAGGTCAGCCCTATTGGCTCAGCGAATACGGCGGAATCAAATATATCCCGTTCGGCGACAGAGAGCAGGGAAGCTGGGGCTACGGCGACGCCGCTAAAACCGAAGAAGAATTTTTGCAGCGCTATTGCGGCATAACCGCTTCTATCATGAAAAACCCCGATACGTGGGGCTTCTGCTACACGCAGATTTACGACGTAGAGCAGGAAGTAAACGGCTTGTACTCCTACGACAGAAAATGCAAGTTCTCCGAAGAAGGGGTAAAGCGTATACGTGAGTGCAACAGTGCCAAAGCCGCTATCGAAGACTGAATGACAACCGAATAAAAAACCTTGTCGCGATATAATTTCTGCGGCAAAAAAGAAAAGCGAGTTTGTAGTATTACAAGCCCGCTTTTCTTGTATAATAAAGATTAAAGCGAAAACATCACGGTAATGTCGGAAGAAATTTTATGAATTTCAGCTTTACGCAAAGTGTTGGCGGGCATATAAAAAAACGATCGGGGCGTTTGCCTCGACCGTTCGGGTTTTTATCAGATTAGTCGTCGTATGCGCACAGAGCTTTGGTTCCTGCAAAAGCCGCGATGCCGGGCAACATGCTGAGCCATGCGCCGACGGTGCATACAGTCTGGGGGAACTGTCCCTCGGGATAAGCTTTACGGAAGTACGGCTCGAATCCCTTTGCAATGTAAACTTCGCCCAGTCTTATATTGATGCTGATGCTGTAAACGAAGGAAGCTACCCAAAGAAGAATTCCGAAGCCCATAATGATTGCGGTAATAAGCGAGAAATACTTTTTGTCGAAGTTGAACTTAATAATGCCGACGGCAGCAAGAAGAGTTGCGACACCGAACATAAAACCGCATCCGGCAACGGCAAACATAAGGATGAAAATAACCTTATAGAAGCCCGCAATATCGCCCGAACCGGCAAGGAAGCAGTCCCAACCCACACCGGTGGAGAAGTTTTTGGCAATCAGTTCGAGAGCGTTGGTGTCAACTTCGGTATTGAGGTCGATGTCCTTAGCCAGATACAAAAGACCCTGAAGAGTGTTAGGGCTGTTTGCAACGCCGTCTTTGCAGATATAGTAAGTGGAATAGTAGTAGTCGATGCACGGCAAGAAGAACACTCCGACGCACATAGCCATGCACAGAAGAGCAGCGTAGACATGTCTTTTTTTGTAGGGATACAAAATGGAGTTGTCCTGCAATTTCATGGTGCATATCAAAGAAATCATAAGCGATGCAAATCCGAATATCGCAATAAGGAAAGGAGCGGCTTTCATTTGCGATTCGACGCCCGTAAGCGACTTAAACGCAAACGATGCCCAGCTTCTCGCTTCGCTTGCAACGGTTGCGGCGTTTTTGGAAGTGAACACGTAAGAATTGAGGTGGTTGATGTACGGAACGTAGAAAAGAACGGTTGCAACAGTCGCAATAAAGAAAGAAACGTGCATGATATTGATAAATTTCTTTCCGAAGGACTTTTTGTGAACGTAGCTTTCAAATAAAGCAAAACCGTCGTAAACGGCAATAGCTACGGCAAGCAACAAAATAGCGTAGTTGAAAATAACGAGAGCGGCTTCGCTTCCCACGGGGGTAACGTTCCTGAAGGTAACGCTGGTGGTCGTGACGGAAGAGCCGGTTTCGGTAACTCCGTTGACCGGTGCGGATTTATAAAACGCTTTAAGTCCGAAGAACTGCCATCCGAGGTAAGTTACCGATTCGGCAACGGTTGCAGACTGATTGTCCGTATAAACTCCCAATACGACGTAGGGGAAACAAAGAGTAATCGCAAGCAGAACAAACAATGCAAGACCCGTGAAATAGATTATTCTTTCTTTCTTCAATGTACTACTCATAACAATCTCCTGATTAAATTTCAATAAGTACTCTATAATTATAATTGAAACGTTCGCCAATGTCAAGTTATTTGACAAACGATAACGCAAAAAATGAAAAATTTCACACTTTTGACATTATCAGCGTTTGAAAGGAAGAAAATCTTCGTCGTCGTTTTTATCATAGATAAAGTCGGTGCCGCCAAGACCTGCTCTGCCTATTGTGTCCGAGCCGTACTTGTTTCTTATTTTATCTATCGCTTTTTCCAGATTTTCGTTTTTAATATGTCTGTCGTCGTCGAACAGCGAAATCTGTCCGCCCGAATTTTCGGGAACGAGCGAAAAGACCGAAACGGTTATCGTTCGCAGCGGGTAATCTTCTTTCCACAGCGAACGCAGAAGAACACGGGCTTCTTTTTCTATGTCGCGCCCCGCAAGAACGGGGTAGTCAAGTTTTTTTTGCATGGAAACGTGCGAATGAACGTTTTCTCCACTGCGAATGCTTAAGTGAATCCCGTATCCGCGCACGCCCGTTTTCCGCATTCTGGCAGCCACCTTTTCGGACAGGTATGCGATTAAAATATCCGCTTCCTCGTATATTTTCAAATCGCGGGTTGCCGTCATACCGTGTCCCACGCTCTCGGTTTTTCTTTTTTTGACGTACTCGCGTACCGGCTCGTCATCCAGACCAAGCGCGTTGTTTTTCATTTTTGCGCCGTTTATTCCGAAATGCGCCTTAAGAACGGAAACGTCGGCTTTTGCAAGATCACCGATAGTCAGAATGTTCAGCTTGCGAAGAGTTGCCGTCGTCTGACGTCCTATCATAAGCATGTCCGAAACGGGTAATCCCCATATTTTTTCGCGGAAATTTAGCGAAGAAATAATCGTCGTGCCGTCGGGCTTTTTCATATCGCTGCCCAGTTTTGCAAAAACTTTATTAAAGCTTACGCCCACAGAAACTGTAAGAGATGTTTCTTTTTTAACCGTTTCTCGTATGATATCGGCAAGCTTTACGCCCGACCCGTATTGTTTTTCCGCTCCGGTGCAGTCCAGCCAGCACTCGTCCGGGCCGAACGGTTCGACTTTATCGGTAAATTTCGTGTAAATATCGAATACGCGCGCAGAATATTCCGAATAGTGCGAAAAATGAGGCGGAACGCATTTAAGCCGAGGCTCTTTCTGCATTGCCTGCCATATAACATCGCCCGTTTTTATCCCGGCTTTTTTGGCAAGCTCGTTTTTTGCGAGAATGACTCCGTGACGCTTTTCGGGGTTGCCGGAAACGGCAAGCGGAACGTCTTTCAGCGCAGGATTGAGCGCACATTCCACCGACGCGTAAAAATTATTCAGATCACAGTGTAAAATCAATCTTTCCATTTATTTCATTATATCACATAAATCGTCATAGTCAAACGCAGCGGTCAAAATTTTCCGGTAAAAAATGTTTTTCTCGGTTCGCGTCGAACGAAAGCGACTGTTTTCTTGAC
>OIWT01004180.1_pt1 | contig 12043 bp, 8 predicted proteins | sample 1587701 | NCBI WGS metagenome assembly OIWT01 (sample SAMEA3888904, study PRJEB22519) | human gut metagenome | biome: human gut; feature: human-associated habitat; material: faeces | place: Denmark | collected 2009 | reverse complement strand
TTGCATCCATGCGCAAGGATTTGGAATAAATTTTGTACCTTTGCACCACATTGTTGCGAAAGCCCCTTGCATCGCACGGGGAACAATGTTGAAGCCCGGCGATGAACCGGGCTTCTTTAGTTTTGGGTGTACACGGATTTTCTTGTTTTTAGACATAAAAAAACGCCCGAAATTGTTAAAATTCGGACGTTTCGTGTACATTTTCGTGTACGTTTTGCGTAAAACCTTGATTTTCAAGGTTTATTGCGGAGAGAGAGGGATTCGAACCCCCGGTACCTTGCAGTACGCCGGTTTTCAAGACCGGTGCATTCGACCACTCTGCCATCTCTCCTAAGATGCTATATAGCGGTCTTAACGGGTGCAAAGATACGGAGTGTTTTTGATATGGCCAAGCGTTTTGGCGATTTTTTTTTGCCGCGAGGGCGATTTTCTTGGATTTTAGGGAAAAATCGGGGATTATGGATTGGAGATAAGGGGGATAAGGCGCCAAGCGACAAAGGGGAAGGGAGGGGCCAAGCGACAAGGGAAGGACTCGTCAGACATAAGAAATGGCTTGAAAAATAAAAGCCAGAACGACAGATGCCGCGAGGGAAGTTCAACAGGCGGCTGGCGTTATGCTTGCCGCGCCGCCAAGTCCATGGCGCGGCGGATGACGGGAGCCATGTCGTAATATCTGTATTCGGCCAGGCGGCCGCCGAAGATGACATTTTTCTCTTGCTGGGCCAACTGCTGGTAACGGGCCAAGAGGGCGGAGTTGCGCTCGTCATTGACAGGATAATAAGGCTCCATGCCAGGTTTCCATTCCGTTGAATATTCGCGGGAGATAACAGTGAAAGGGTTGTCGTTGACGGCACTGCCGAAGGTCTCGAAGTGCTTGTGTTCGATAATCCGCGTGAAGGGTACGTCATGCGCCGTGTAGTTCACCACGGCACATCCCTGATGGTTACTCTCCTGCAATGTCTCATGTTCGAATCGAACGGAACGGTATTCGAGGGCCCCGTAACAATAATTGAAATAGGCGTCGATGGGACCGGTATAGACGATGTGCGCAGCCTCAGCGGTGAGGGCTTCGCGATGAAGGAGAAAATCGGTATCAAGACGCACTTCCGTTCCTTCAAGGAGGGCGTCGATGAGGGCGTTATAGCCAGCGGCGGGAATACCCTGGTGGGCATCGTTGAAATAGTTGTTGTCGTAAACGAAGCGCACAGGAAGGCGTTTGATGATAAAGGCCGGTAGCTGGGTACACGGACGTCCCCACTGCTTCTCGGTATATTCCTTCACGAGATGTTCATAGAGGTCCCGTCCGATAAGCAGCAGGGCCTGTTCCTCCAAATTCCGAGGTTCGTCAACCCCTTGCGCCTTCATTCGTCCAACAGCCTCCTGCCGTTGACTTTCAATACGCTGGCGTGCCTCTTCGGGAGTGACGACGCCCCACATCTGGTGGAACGTATTCATATTAAACGGAAGATTGAAGAGGCGGCCCTTATAGTTGGCAACGGGCGAATTGGTATAGCGGTTGAACGGCGTGAGACCAGTGACGAAGCGCCACACCTCCTCGTCGGAAGTATGGAAGATATGGGCGCCGTATTGGTGTACGTTGATATTGTGTATGCGTTCGCAATGAACATTTCCACCAGTGTGCTGGCGCTTGTCAATCACGAGGCAGCGTTTCCCACGCTGGCGCATGAGATGGGCAAAGGTGGCTCCGAAAAGGCCGGCGCCCACGATGAGATAGTCGTAAGGTGTTTTCATGGTTTCTTCTTTCGTTTAACAAGTCCAAGGGCATATTGCCCCATCTCGCGCAAAAGGGCATCGTGCATAAAGGCCAGGGCGCCGACATAGACGATACTTCCGGTGGCGATGCTCAGCAAGAGCTGCATCCACACGTTGGGCATGCAACCGCCAACGGCCCAGAGGGCAATTGCCATGAGAACACCAGCGGCGACATAGTGGAGGTGAACACGCTCAATGATGGGAAAAGGAATGAAGCGGCGTCCCCACGTGATCTGTATGATGAGCACCACCAGTTCGGCGGCAAACGTGGCGATGGCTGCCCCGTCTTGCGCCAACAGGGGGATGAGGGCAAAGTTGATGAGGAAATTAAAGAGGGCGCCGCCAGCCACACTCCAAATCACGATATTCTCCTTGCCCTGCGGATACAGCACTTGCAAGCCAAACATATTGGTCAGACTGATGAAGAGGATGATGGGGGCCGTCCAGCAGAGCACGCTCACTGCCGGCGTAAAGTCGGGACCGCAGAAGATGGCCACGATGCCATTAGACACAGAGAGCAATCCTATCATGCAGGGCAGCGAGAGGGCAACCGTGAGCCTCAGCGTTTTACGGCAGATGGCAGCAAATTCATCCATGCGCCCGGTCTCGAAGAGATTGGCGCAGCGGGGTAGCATCACCGTACTGATGGAGGCCACCACGGAAAGCACAATTTGCGAGAGGCGATTGCCTGCGGTGTAATACCCAACAGCGGCGTCTCCTTTCATGAAACCGAGCATCATAACGTTGAGATTGAGATAGATGCTCGTGATGAGGTTGAACACGAAGATGTGGAGCGAGGGCTTCAGATGCCGCCACACGCGCAGTTCGCGCCACGGGATGGACTTCAGGGAGATGAACTTGCGCAGGTGAATGAAATTAATGATGTTATTGCCGACGGTGGTGCCGACGATAACGAGGGCATAGATGAGCAAGTCGTCGGGGGTTTTCACAAAAAGGAAAAGGCCAAACACCACCCAGAAACGGAAGATGGTGGTGCGCACCGTCATAAACATGAAGTCTTCTATGGCCTGATAAAACCAATTGACACCGATGGCGGTGAACACGATTGAGAGACTGAGCACATAGAAGATGCCCAAATTCTGGTTGATCTGCGGCACGAAAGCGCCGAGCGCCCACACCAGGACATATCCCATGAGACACAGGATGACGCTGAGCAAGAGAATCTCCACCGTTGTCTTGTTGCGCAACGCAATATCGTCGCGGTGGCGGGCCACTTCCCGAACGGCATACATGGGGATGCCGAGACTGGTGAGCAGCACGATGTTGGTGATGATGGAGAGTTGAAAGTTCACGATTCCTATACCCTCCGGCATGAGGATGCGGGCGGCATAAGGAAAGGTCACGATGGGGAAGATGATTCCCGTCATCGTGTTGAACATATTCAGAAGGGTATTGGTTTTCAGAGAGTTTGTTTTCACGTCAGATATGCTTTCTGCTTGAAGGAAAATATTCTAACAGCGGAGCGAAGCGGTTTTCCTCCCCCGTTGCTGGCAACAGCGCCTTTACTTGTCCTCGGATTCTGAACGCCCCGAAGGGTCTCCAGCCGCAGCGGCCTCGTTCGTTTTCTTCCAGATGTCCTGCACCACCAGTCCGGCCAACGTAAAACCGAAAATGGCGGTGGTGTGCGCCACAGTGCCATTAATCTGGGCCTTCTGCGGACGCCAGGCATCGCCACCCTCCCCTTGTGCATTTGGCAGGGTGTCTATATCGCAGTTGTTGTCCACCACGGCGTTGGGAACGAGTTCTTCGCTAAACACGCAGCGGAATTTCCGGCGCGGCAGGCGCTTCGACTGCTTGAACTTGCGGCGCAGCGCGGCAGCCAGCGGACAGCCCTTCACCTTCCAAAATTCGGCAACAGAAATCTTCGTCGGGTCCATTTTCAGGGCGGCGCCCATAGAGGAGAAGAAAACGGATTTCGTGTCGGTGGCGCGGCGAATGAGTAGCACTTTGTCTTTCAAACTGTCGATGGCATCAATGATATAGTCATAGGAAGCGAGGTCGAAATCGTCAGCGGTCTCTTCGCAGTAGATTTTCATCAGAGCTTCGATTTCCGCCTCCGGATTGATACTCAAGAGGCGTTCGCGCAATGCCTCAACCTTCACCTGCCCCACCGTGGAGGTGGTGGCCATGAGCTGCCGGTTGACATTGGTGATGCAGACGCGGTCGGAATCAACAATGGTGAGGTGGCGTATGCCAGACCGCACCAGGCTCTCGGCACACCAACTGCCAACGCCGCCAACGCCGAAGATGATGACGCGGGCCGACGAGAGAACGTCCATGACGGAAGGACCGACAAGGAGACGGGTGCGATGGAATATGCCTTCTTCTATATTGCTCATTGTTTATTATATCGTTAATGATAAGTAGGTCGTCAAGAACCTTATATCAGACCCACCTACTTATTGCAATGAAAACTGATTAACTTGCAAAGATAACTGATTTTTCCGTATCCTCCCAAGCAATTCCAGTTTCGTCGGATGATTTTTCCGCATGTCGCTTTGCATTCCAATTAAATTAGTACCTTTGCAGAAGATAGGCTGCGGCTCAGCATAACGTTCAAGTAAACTTGACGTTCTGCGTTCACCTTGCACTACCTTTGCAGAAGATAGGCTGCACCTCGGCAAAGACTGCAAGCAAGCTTGCATCTCTGCTCTCGGTTTGCACTACCTTTGCAGAAGATAGATTCCTGCGTTGGCAGAACGCACAAGAACGTTTGACGCCATGCCGCCGGCAGACATCATTGTTGAAACTTTAAACACCAATAATAATATGAGTACGTTAGAAAAGATTTTTGCAGAAAAACTGCTCGCTGTCAAAGCCATCAAACTTCAGCCTGAACAGCCTTTCACATGGGCCAGCGGCTGGAAATCACCATTTTATTGCGACAACCGCAAAACCTTGGCATTCCCGGCTTTGCGTTCTTTCGTCAAACTGGAATTGAGCCGCATCGTGGCTGAGAAATATCCTGAAGCCGATGCCATTGCCGGTGTTGCAACTGGCGCCATCGCCCAGGGAGCCTTGGTTGCCGACGCTCTCGGTCTGCCATTCGCCTACGTACGTTCAAAACCCAAAGACCACGGCATGACCAACCTCATCGAGGGCGACTTGCAGAAGGGCATGAAGGTGGTGGTCATCGAAGACCTCATCTCAACGGGCGGCAGCAGTCTGAAGGCTGTTGAGGCTTTGCGTCAGCACGGCTGCGAAGTGATTGGCATGGTGGCCAGCTACACCTATGGTTTCCCCGTGGCTGAAGAGGCTTTCAAAGCTGCCAACGTGGAACTCACCACGCTGACCAACTACGAAGCTGTGGTTGAAGTGGCCCTCCAAACTGGCTACATCAAGGAACAGCACGTGGAACTGCTCCACCAGTGGCGCAGCAATCCTTCTGAATGGGGAAAATAACCTAAGGACATTCTCAACAATTTAAATATTCTACCGGAACGCCCCGTGCGCCCCGACAAAAAACACACATACATCATGGCACAAGTTCCAGAATTCAAATACGCGCCGATGTTCCAGCTCGGCAAAGACACAACGGAATACCGCCTGCTTTCGAAAGAAGGCGTCAGCACTGCCGAATTTGAAGGCAAAACCATTCTAAAGGTGAGCAAGGAAGCGCTCACGATGGTGGCCCAGCAGGCTTTCCACGACGTGGAGTTTATGCTCCGCCGCGAACACAACCTCCAGGTGGCCAAGATTCTCGAAGACCCTGAGGCTTCTGAAAACGACAAATACGTAGCCCTGCAGTTCCTCCGCAACGCCGAAACAGCAGCGAAGGGCATCCTGCCTTTCTGCCAGGACACGGGCACGGCCATCATCCACGGCGAGAAGGGACAGCGCGTCTGGACGGACTTTGAAGACGAAGAAGCCTTGAGCCTCGGCGTCTACAACACCTTCACGGAAGACAACCTGCGCTATTCGCAAAACGCTCCGCTCAACATGTACGACGAGGTGAACACGCGCTGCAACCTCCCGGCACAGATTGACATCGAAGCCACTGAAGGCGACGAATATCGCTTCGTGATGGTTGCCAAGGGTGGCGGTTCGGCCAACAAGACTTACTTCTACCCCATGACAAAGGCCACCATCCAGAACGAAGGCACACTGCTGCCTTTCCTCGTTGAAAAGATGAAGAGCCTCGGAACGGCTGCCTGCCCGCCATACCACATCGCTTTTGTCATCGGCGGAACGAGCGCTGAGAAGAACCTCCTGACGGTGAAGCTCGCCTCTATCAAATACTACGACAGCCTGCCGACAACGGGCGACGAAACGGGACGCGCTTTCCGCGACATCGACCTCGAAGAAAAACTGCTCAAGGAGGCATACAAAATCGGCCTCGGCGCACAGTTTGGCGGTAAATATCTGGCACACGACATCCGCGTCGTACGTCTGCCTCGCCACGGTGCAAGCTGCCCCATCGGCATGGGCGTTAGTTGCTCGGCCGACCGCAACATCAAGGCGAAGATCAACAAAGATGGTATTTGGATTGAAAAGATGGACGCCAATCCTTCTGAACTCATCCCTGAGGAATACCGCAAGCCGGGCGAAGGCGCGAAGGGCATCGAAATCGACCTCGACAAGGGCATCGATGCTGTGCGTGCCGAACTGACGAAATATCCTGTCAGCACGCGCGTAAGCTTGAAGGGCACCATCATCGTGGCTCGCGACATCGCCCACGCCAAACTGAAAGCGCGTTTGGATGCTGGCGAGGAAATGCCGGAATACTTCAAGAACCACCCGATTCTCTACGCCGGACCAGCCAAGACGCCGGAGGGCTATCCTTGCGGCAGCATGGGCCCAACAACGGCCAACCGTATGGACCCGTATGTCGATGAATTCCAGAGCAACGGCGCCAGCTTGGTGATGATTGCCAAGGGCAACCGCAGTCAGGTGGTGACCGACGCCTGCCAGAAGCACGGCGGTTTCTACCTCGGCACCATCGGTGGCGTGGCTGCCGTTCTCTCGCAGAGCAGCATCAAGAGCATCGAATGCGTGGAATATCCAGAACTCGGCATGGAAGCCATTTGGAAAATCACGGTTGAAGACTTCCCCGCTTTCATCCTCGTCGACGACAAGGGCAACGACTTCTTCCAGCAACTGAAACCGTGCTGCGCTTGCGCCCACTAATCTCATCCGAACAATGCCAGAGGACTTTGTAATATAATGGTAAAGAGAACAACTTGAGCCATTACCTACAACGCCTCGCAAACAATAAAGGAGGCAGACATCTTTGCGGTGTCTGCCTCCTTTTTGTTGGTTATTTCAGGGAACACATTTAACCTCCCTAAGTCTTTAGTTCAGCGGTAGTTCACTTCTTCTCGAGAATATAAAACTTGGCCGTTTCGCCTTCTGGCTCGTTGCCGAGAGAATCTGTCATGACCAGATGGCTGTCGTCCTTCACCTTATAATAAGAGCGTTCACCGCTTGAGGGGCGTTCAAGCATCAGCAAACGGCCGTCGAGCACATGCAAAACGCCGCTTGCCTCGTCGTGAGCGTCCTTGCGGTCGATATAATCCTGGCGCAACTGATAGGTGCTGTCGGCATTAACGGTGAGCACCGTTTTAATTCCCGGGCAGTCGGCTGCGGGAAGCACACCTTCGTATGTTCCGGCAACAGTTGCCAAATCCAATTCGTTGTTAGCGGCCGAAACACTGTCGGCAACGTTTGTTGAGTCGTTTTCAGAAGCATCCTGCACCGTCTTGTTGCCAGTGCAAGAGAAAGTCAAGGCAATCGAGGCGACTGCCAAAGCCATCAAATTCTTTTTCATTTGTTTCTATTCTAAAAGGTTTTTGAAACGGCGAACTCCGCCGCAGCCACAAAAGTAGGTAAAAGTTTTTGTACGGGAAGAAGTTGACTGGTTAAGTAATGGTAAAAGAACGACTTAATTAATGGTGAAAGAATAAGAACTCCATTTGTCCGATGCTTACAAAAAAGTTTTGTTGACGACGGACAAATGGTCTGGTGAGGTGACGGCAGAATTATTAAAAAGGCTGAGCAAACAGACACCCCTATTCATTGTCACGCCACCTGAGGCCAACATTTACATTTCAAGGTGTGCTGCGCCGCAACAACAAAATAAAAAAAGCTGTCTATTTCCCTTCCCCATCAAAGGAGGTGAAACAGACAGCTTTTATTTTATTCAGATATTTAGGAACTTACTTGATGACCTTCTTTCCTCCAACAATCACGGGGAATCCCTTTCGAGGCGTATGGAGGCGGCGGCCACTCATGTCATAGACAATGTCATTGCCTTCAATTCCATTTGCAACGGTTGCCGACTCTTCAATGCCCGTGGTGGGGAAATCGAAGTTGCCGTTGTCAATTCCTTCAAACACAAAGACGGTGGAGGCAGGCAACGTGAAGGTGATTTCCTTGTCGATGTCAATGGGCACGTTCATTTCCACGCCACGCAAACCGCGCTCACCAATCACCTGGTCGGCAAAGGAACTGCTCAGGGTCACTGTGGTCTTGATATACGCTGGAATGTCGAGCGCCTTGCGAAGGGTCGTTTTCAACGTACGCACCTTGGTGTCGGGGTTGCGCAAGGCGAGTGTGGCCTTCTTGCCGTTCCAGGCGCCCCATCCATAAATATTGGCAGTGGTGCCATCCCAAGGATTGCCGCCCACCCAGTGTGCGTCGGGCAAGACATCGGCATTTCGTTCTTGCCAGTCCATGCAGTCGGCAAGTTCCTTCCAGAGTTTGCCCTTCTGTCCCTTGGCATTCTTGATGCTGTTCATCAGCGCATAGTCGTTGTAGAGTTCCACCATGCCCGAACCGCAAGCAAAGGCGCAACGCATTTCGCGCACCACGCCATTGTAGCTCATATCCTTAGACACGTTGCCGAAATTGGAGAGGATGAACCCGTGGGTCATCAACGTGTTGATGGGGCAAAGTGGCGAACGCTGTACATAATTCTGATAAACAAGGCGGTCACGATAGGTGATCCATTTCTCACGGTCGGAGCCCACACCGATTTCGCCATAGTCATTCTCCTGGCGCCATGTGGCATCGGTGACGTGATACCAGAAAGGCGAAGCCCACGTTCCCACAGTGGTATTGTAGAAGATGTCGGGCCGCTTCTTGCGCACGTCGTTCTCAATGCTGATGATGGCCTCGCAGTTTTCAAGTCCGGTATCGGTCAGGTCGGGACCTACGGCTGAGAACTGGGCGCTGATGCCGTCGAACTTGAAGAAGCGGAAGTCATACTTCTCAATCATGTCGTTGCAACATCTCACAAAGTAGTCATAATATTTGCCGTTGCTGAGCTGCATGCCGCCTTGTCCCTTCCAGTAGTTGCGGCGGTAAGTGCCGCTGGCGCCATATCCGCCAACAGGCCCGAGCCAGGCACCGATGCCTGCGCCCATTTGTTTTGCCAGATTGTCTTCCGCCGTGAATCCATTGGGGAAGTTGCCGTTGAAAGTCCACGTGCCGTATTCGTCCCAACCGTCGTCCCAAACGAAGGCAACGGGTTTCTTGCCGTATTTGTCATAGAAATCGGTTTTCCAATGTTTGACGACGTCGGCACATTGTGCATCGGTCATATTGCCAGTGTAATCGCCCTTGGTGCCATACACACCGCCATTTCCCTTGGCATTGTTGCGGTTGATGTTCAATTCATACCAGGAAATATAAACTGGCATTGCACGCCAAGGCACTGCACGCTCGCGCTCGCTATATGCCAAGAACGAACGACGCTGCTGCCCAGGAGCGACCAGGCCGACCACAGAACTGACATTCCATGTTTTTCCCTGCTTCAGCGTGGTGTTGCGCCGCCAATAACCCTGCATGGGCACCTCTGTCGGGGCAAGCATGTGGAGCGTGTCAACCTTGGTATAGTTCAACGTGATACTGCCAGAGGAAGTCATGGCATCGTTTTTCTTCGACACCAGCATGCGCAAGGTGCATTTGCCCTTCTGCGGAATCCAGAGGCTATAGGTGTTGCTTTCTTTAGACGTGCCTGTGTAGCCCACATGATAGTCTGAGGCTATCACGTTGTTGCTCGCATCCAGCAAATCCACTCCCACGATGTTGAGGCGGTTGGCGCCACTGGCATAAGCGAAGGTGGTGGTCAGCGTTCCGTTGCTCTCGATGAAGTCAACGTCCATCTTTTTCTCCAGAACATTGGGGTATGCCTCATCGAGTTCCTTCACGCGCGAAGGGATGTCGGCATCGGCCACTGCCGTCCAAGTATCTGGCGTCCAGGCGCGGAGCACCTCGTCGTCAACTTCAAATCTGGTCAAGGCAACATCTGCCATCGGGTTGCCAGAGGCCACACGGAACTCAGCAACACAGGCAAAGACGGCACCATTCTGTGAGGACTTGATGACAACCTTCACATAACGGGCATTGATCTTCGCTGGCAATTTCACCCACACTTCTCCTAGGGAATAGGTCAGCGTGCCGGCCATCTGCTTCGTCAGTTTGCTGGCATCATCACCAGCCCAAATCTCATAGTCCTTGATATGTCCGTTCACGCCAACAGCCGCCTGGCGCGTGACGAAGCCCACGTATTCCACAGGTTGCGACCGCTGCATATCCACCATAAACCAGTGGGGCATCGCCTTGTTGGTGTTGTCGTCATAATGCGAATGCCAGTAAGTATTGGCATCGCCGTCAATAATGGCTTCAGCCTTGCCGGTGCCGTTGTCGTTGTTCCATCCGTCAACGCTCACCTTCCAGTCGTTGCGGTCGTAGATGACGGTCTCCTCGCTGCCAGCGGTCTCTCCAGCCAAAGTCTGGGCTTTCACGCTTGCCTTCGGCAGGTCGTCGGCAATCAGGTCGTAGATGACAACCGGCACCGCAATTTTCTGGCTGAAGGTGACTGTGCCGTTGCTGCTGAAATCGCTGCGCTTCGTGCCTGCCACGAAATAGCGCAACACATAAGCGCCCGTCTGCGGAATGTCGAGCGTATAAACGTTGTTGCTCTTCTGCCCGCCGGTGAAGCCGCTATGATAGTCACTTGCAAGCACCTTGCCTGTGCCGTCCACCACGTCGACCCCGACAATGTCAAGACGGTGGCTGCCACTTGTATATTGGAATGTGAGGGTCTGTTTGCCTGTCTTGCGAAACGACACATAGCCGCGTGCGCCCATGACATCGTCGGGCGAGACACTGACGTTGTCCACCTTGAGGTCTGCTTCCCGGATGGCCTGGGGAAGTTCCTCACCGGGAGCCCAAACAAACGAGCCAGAGTTCCACCCTTTGGGATTAAACGAGTCCATGCCCGCATTGGCCACCTGCGTTGAGTTCACGCCCATCGGTGTTTCCAGTCCTGCAAAAATCTTGTCGCTTGCCAACACTGCGCCGCGCGTGTTGCCAACCACCACAGGGACGGATTTGGCTGCTTTGTTGTCGACGACGTAGAGCATTGGCGTGATGGACTGCATCGCCTGGTCTTTATCGGCCGTCACTTCAAGCGTGGTGCGAAGATAGTGTGAGCCATCGCGCAAAACGGCGTGCCACGTGACGTTGAGCCGATCTTTCTTGAACACGGCTTTGATGGCTTTGCCGTCGAAACGGTCGGAACCCTTCACGGCATCGGCCTTGCCTGTCAGCGTTTCCTCATCAACGCTGACAAGGGTCATGTCTGACGACGTAAATGACGTGCCGTCGCCAAGCACCACCTTAAAAAGATCAGTGCCTGCTTTGAGGTTCATTTCTTCGCAACCGCCAAAAATGAGTTTGTCTCCATCTTTGACGAAGCGGGCGGAGAGCAAATTGTTTTTAAGGATGTATGTGCCATCGCCAACAACGAGCGACGCCGTACTGGCCTGCTGTTGCTGGGGGAAGATGACTTTCTGCGCAACAAGGCCTTGCCCGCCGCCCACGATGAAGCAGCAGATGGTTGCGCCGATTAACTTCTTACGGATATCAGAGTAAGGTGTCATCATTAAGGTTGGATTTATTGTTTGTAGATTGATGTTGATACACATTATATATAATATATATAGGACTGAGCATGCCAAAAGCCATATTCCAAGCGGCCTATACATTACTCACATCGTTAGCGAAGCAAGTTCTCGCTGTTTACCCGCTGGCATTCAGTTCCTTTCCCGACAAAGTTAACTATTATTTGTGGGATTTTCCTGATTTCGGATTATTTTCTAACGCGAGCCCAACCATCATCTGCAAATTAGCATAGCAGGTGCGGCATAGCAACAAGAGGCGCTGTGCGAACATTCGGCGAAGGTCTGAGGCGCCAGCATTGTAGCTCACTTTGCTTGCAAAGTGAGGGCCACGAACACGTAGC